>WLWD01002590.1_pt1:47500-50853 | contig 50853 bp, 40 predicted proteins | sample 6712731 | NCBI WGS metagenome assembly WLWD01 (sample SAMN12718690, study PRJNA576275) | sponge metagenome | isolation source: marine sponge | host: Mycale hentscheli | place: New Zealand: South Island, Marlborough, Capsize Point | collected 2014-11-01
AATAGCGCGTGCTTCATTCCATATGTCTCGACAATGTATAAATTTAAACTTCAAATCAGTTTGTTGGTGTACGGATATTTAAAATGCCACGGTCGAGCGAGAATGTAAAGCTTTGGTGTTTCTTTTTAGCGAATAAATAAACATATTATAACCCATAGCACAGGAGCATGGACTTAGGTAGGACAAGATCTTGAAATGGAAGGAGTAAAATAAACTAGTGAGGGCCAGGCATAGCTAACACTGACCACCAGGAATGTTGGGACTATACTATAGGTCATTAGGCAAGTCAAGTCCTTACATTATTTTTAGCAGATGATAGTTGTCCTGCAAGTCGAAATATCTGGTTCTTCTTCTTTTTCAGGTTGGACTTGGTATAATGTGTACATTTGTGTGTGCACGTCAGAGTGTTGACATTGGATGTTTACTTGCATGTACATATGTATAGAGTGAGTGTGTATGTGTGTGTGTGTGTGTGTGTGTGTGTGTGTGTGTGTGTGTGTGTGTGTGTGTGTGTGTGTGTGTGTGTGTTGTGTGATGCATGTATACTGTATGGTTTATCTGTATTGTGTGTGGCATCTTTGTATGGTGATGTGTGTGTGTGGGGTGGTGGTGGCTATGTGGTGTAGTGGTCGTGTCCTCCTTGGCTAGGGCCTAAACTCCCCCCCCCCCCCCCCCCCCCCCCCCCCCCCCCCAAGCCCCAAGTTCAAGCCCCACTCAGGCAATTTTCCATCTGGTTTTCCATCGGCCTCCCACCAGTCCACCCAGCTGTGATTGGGTACCTGGCATTTGCTGGGGTGCAAATTCAAGACCTTTTCTCATGCACCATCAGCAATGGTCCAGGTAGGACTCAGGTGCCCACACCACTTGCTGTGAGGTAAGGCCTTTCGGCTCCAGGAGCTTTGCTTATATGGCTCACAGTGCCTGCTTAGTGCACAGGCATCCTGGTTCTGCCCGGTGCAGTGACCATACAATTTGCATGTAGTATGCATATGTGTGTATGTAGGTGTAATGTAGTATGTATGTGTGTGTGTGTGTGTGTGTTTTATGAGTGTACATATGCGTGTGAATAGGCAGGATGGGTTTGATGTAGTGTATGCATGCATATACTTGCATATGGAAGACTCAAAGATGTTCAGCTCACATAGTAGCCAGATAGCTAAGGTGATAATTCATTGGAATCACACAACATATAATGCTTATACATAAGTTTTCCCAACCTAATTAGCATATCCTCTTGGCTCAGCTTCTGAAGTGAGCACAGAAGGAAATCCAAAGGATTGTTATTTGGTCTGTATTCGTTGTTAGCATTTCCTGAGGTGTGAGGTGGTGTTTGGGTGTGAAGCATTTGGTGGGAGGTTCGTGACTGGAAGTGGTCAGGGGAAGGACCTAAGCATTGTGCAGTGAGGCGTGAAGTGCTGATGCTATGGTTGATAACAAGTGGCCTGCAGACTACACAAGTAGCTAATTAATATGACGAAATGTGAATATCTTGGAAGTCGTGGGTTGTCATAGCTCAGTGGCTAGAGCACTGGCGGCTAAAGCCAGTGGCCTTGGGTTCGAACCCGGCGACAACTGATTTTCACAATCTTTGGGTCCCTTTGATTGAGAAAATGTTCTTGTATTTTTTAATTTAGTATTTTTTTTTCATTTTATTTATTTGTGTATTTTGCATAGTGTGTAAAGAAAGGGTAAAGTTAAGCGTATTATTATTTTGTGGCTCTTAATCTTTACACCTCAGCGGGTAACATAAGTTTTCGTGTTATAATATATTATATATTACTATGAGGTTTATTGTGTGTAGTGAGAAGTGACTGTGTGAAGCCTGAGTGGGTGCAGTAGTGCAGCCAATATGGCCATTGTGTTAGGTCAACAAAAGTTTGATTTGTGGTCTGTGGCTTGGCTTGCCAGTTAGTGAGTCCTCCCTTTTAGATCAGTCCTGGCTAAATAGAGTGGCTTGTGGTACCTTTCTAGGTATGTGAGTGTATGTGTATGATTTGTTGGTGTACGTGCATGTGTGTGGAGGTACTTTTGTGTGGAAGCTTGTATGTGTGGGGGGTGGTTGATTGTGTGTGTGTGTGGGGGGGGGGGGGGTAGGGTGATTGGTGTGTTTGGGAGGGTGTGGGTGGTGATTGTATGTGTGTGTTGTGACATGAGGCTGGTGATTGGGTCTATGACCTGTACATTGTGGTTATTGGACTATAGCATTGGATGTTATGTAGTTAATTGTGTTGTGTATATCCACAGTGTTAAGCTCATTGGCCAGTAGGTGATTGCGTCTTGGCTACAGTCATTATTGGCTACTAGGAAGAAGTAGTCTTGACATTCATGTGGGCCTTGCATATGGTAATTTACTTATTCATTCTTTTGCTCGTCGGAGTTTATTGTAAAAATGCTGCGTTTTATCTTCACTTCAGAATTTTTGTGCCAGGATTGTGGGGTTGGGGTGGGGGTGTTGTGTGATTTTAAGAGAAGTTTATCATGAGGAGGAGGTGAGGGGGAACAGAAAGAGGATGGGAGGGGAAGAGAAGGGGGAAAGAGCTTGGTTTGTCTATACATATTATAAGGATTTGGTGTTGGGGGTGAATTATGGTCCACAGTATTTTATTTAGTAGTGCAGTTTCACCAAGTATTATCCCAATAAATGATATTAGATAAGTACGACAACAAGATTTACAAGATTAATTTTAATCACCCCAGGAGATCATTGGTGTAGTCTGCACTGTCGAAGTATTTACTAGAGCCAAAGTTCCCAAGAATTGATAATTTAATCATCCATGAAGCCCTCAGGCCCAGATCGATGACTTGGTCACATAATTGAAGTCTAATGCCGTACCTCTTAGTGGGATGTATGCTATTGATAAGACACTAATCCACACACTAGCATCAGTTCAAAGTGACAACACCAGTACGGCAGCAAAAACAAGCATAAAGGCGCCAACAATTAACTATGTACAATACAGCAACAGCTACCATTAGGAGCAATCTTGTGGAGCTTCAAGGAAATAAACAGATTATTGAGGGTTTCAGGGGCAACCTTATGGAGCTTCAAGGAGATAAGTGCATAGAAACAGATTAGTCAGGGTTTCATTTGTGAATCAATCGAAGAGGGGGCGAGATCGAGCTTGTGCTACCTCAAGTTTCATACAGAACTAGATGAGAAAGGAGACAGGCTTCAATTACCAAGACAATAATTACAGCAGCAATAAACTTATGATTTAAGCTATTGCATTCACCTTATTTATTTATTCACTTTTTAACTTTGCTTTTCGCGTTTGAAATTTGAAGAATGTTTCAAGTGGGGGCAAAAATGACTTCAAGGGAGGAGGGGGGGAAGCATCCTCTTGGGCCCCTCC
>WLWD01003549.1_pt1 | contig 50847 bp, 28 predicted proteins | sample 6712731 | NCBI WGS metagenome assembly WLWD01 (sample SAMN12718690, study PRJNA576275) | sponge metagenome | isolation source: marine sponge | host: Mycale hentscheli | place: New Zealand: South Island, Marlborough, Capsize Point | collected 2014-11-01
ATTATTATTATTATTATTATTATTATTATTATTATTATCATTATTATTATTATTATTATATAGTACTTATTATATGATGAGTCAGAGTGTGATATGGCGAAGTATTTTATGAACAGGCTAATTTATTTTCACAGCCAGAGACGAGTGAAAATAAAGCCTGAGAGTGAAATATCTAGCCATATCATTCTAATGAGTGTAATAAGTGGTCTATTCCATACTAGATATCTTCACTGAAGTAGTTTGTTGGTAACTCTGGTGTAAAGATGGCTGTAAAACTCTCTATATATTATATATAATATATATATGTCCTCAGGTCCTATTACTCGTGCTTCAATTAGTCTTGACAGTGATTCGTTAGGACTGCAATTTATTGATCGTGATAACTTAAAAGTAGTCGTTGAAGGAGTGACTATAGGATCACAAGCTACAACAGTAACTTGGACAAGGAATGGGTCACAAGTGAATAGAAATACTATGGTTACCGGTGGCAGTTTTTACGATGGAGGAGGAGAAGCTATTGATGACAGTAGTCCATGTTCTGGTCAGATGTACAGAGTAGCCCTGCTTGTCACAGGATATTTACCTGGTGAATATGCCTACACTGTTCAGAACTCTGATACACCAGATATACTGACATCACTAATATACAGAATACAAGGTGAGAGCAGCATGAGTGCTGTTTGTATTGGGTGGTTAAGTTGTTTAAACAAATGCCAGTGGTGGTACCAATTCCCAGTGCTTCAATGCTTATATTTCCGCTGCACTTACAAAATCATGCTTATTACGAGAAGAGCCATTCATCACTTCTAACATTCAGTGATGATAAAGTTAGGCAAAGCTCCCTGTAAAAATACTTTCATAATCGCCGCAAGTGAATAGCTAGCTACCGTTGCAGCAATATGGTGGCTAGTTTATTTTGATTTGCTTTGTTTTTTTAATGAAAACAATGTTCAATATAAGGTAGTTTGCTTTCAGTTTCTTCTTGCAATGACTAATAGTTGGAAATATACCTTGTCATGGGATTCAGGGACAAACTGCCAGCACAGCACATTTTACAGCTGACTTGCCCTTTTGAATTCTATATAGTAATCCCCTTTTCCAATTCTACTGCATATAGCAAAGCCCCTTTCCGGGCTGTTGTGATGAATACAGTCGTCTGCTGCACTTGAAGCAGCACAGCTTAATAACTCACTTTATATGTGCCAGAGAAGAAAACATGTCAGACAGGTATAACAGCTGTAAACTTCTCTGACATAAGTGCTGCAGTGTTGCGAGAAAGATGATAAAATTCTTTGTAGTTTTTTTTACCCAAATAAATGCACATGACACAATTTCATTCCTTCGTTATTATTGGTGCATTAGAGTGAGGACATAATATATAAATAAATAAATAAAAATCAGTCAACCAGCCAATGAAATCAATCAATCAATCAATCAATCAATCAATCAAATCAATATATTATTATATAAATATAATGTTTTATGTGTAATTTAAGATCCAGGACCTCCTACTAACATCGTGCTACTACAAATTGATCCGATAAGAGTGGAGGCAAGATGGAATCCTCCCTCTGGATTCCCCCAGGCTAAATACCGAGTCTACTTCAACACTTCTAATGTAAACACTGGAGGAAGTGAAGTGAATGAAACCCATAAAGTATTTGAGCCGAACCCTGGGTCTTCATTTACTATCCGTGTGAGAGCAAGTGTTGGAACTTACTGGAGTGTACCAGCTGTGTCTTCCTCAAATGTTATTAGTAAGCAAATCTTTTTAGATAAAAAAATGTCTGCATGATAGCACGACTGATGCCTAAAACATCCAGTTCATTCACATCCATTTCTGATGCAGAATTTGTGACTCAGGTCATGGCTATCTGTAGCAATATGGGCAATTCTCACAACTGTGCCCTGGAAAACAAAAGTTGGCTATATCTGTTCATAAAATAAACTTAACTACACAAATGTAACAATTACAAAGTACCATTAAAAGTCAGCACATATATTTTGTGATTAATGTAACATAAAATAGATGAAGGACTATAGCTGTATAATAATGTGCTTACTTTGTGATGGTATAGACTTGCGTCAGGAAATTACAGTCGTGGCATCTTCAATAAGTAGCATGTCAGTTACATTAACTTTCTTTCAGCCTGATCAAAGTGCTCCAGATGTGTACACAGTATCACTGACAGGCATAAGTTGCTCTGGACTTCCAACTCTAACTGGATCCACTACCAGCAACTCCATTTCTTTTGATAATTTGCTACCTGGTACTCAGTACTTGGTGAATGTATCGGCCATGTACACAATATTACAGGCAGTCAACAATAAAAATACTACTGTGACCACCAATGAAGAAGGTAAGTTAATTATTTGTGACTAAATGAAAATAATGGTGAAATGATTATTTGCAGCTCCTAGTGGCAGTCCAGGAGTACCAGTATCAGTAAGGATTGGAGCCACAAATATTACACTTACGTGGTCTGAGGTACCATGCTTACAGAAAAACGGAATTATTATGGGCTACTTAATTTATTATGGCAAAGGAACTGTTAGAAATAGAACAATGATTACACCATCTGATGCTAATACGTATACAGTGACTGGCCTCAGTGCTTTCACATACTACACATTTGCAGTCACTGGAATGAACCAGATCAGTTCTGGACCTTCATCAGAAGTTTCAGACATGATTAGAACTGCAGAAGATCGTGAGTAATTTCATTCTTATTGTTATTTAATTGCTTTGCTTGGTGTTCAACAAGTCTGATTAATGACTTGTATTTTCCCACAGGACCTACTGAAATACTAAGTCTAGATTCTAAAGTTGGGCTGTTCAGTGTAGTTCTAACATGGAAGGAACCCATATTACTTTACGGCATTCTCAGACATTACACTGTCCAGTACACAGTGAATGGGACAATTCAAAGACTACAAACTGTGAATTACAACTCCTTCTTCATCTCCAATCTCTACCCAAGCACGGTGGTTTCTGATATATCAGTGTCTGCCGTTACTGGAGGTGGAACTGGCCCATCTGTGACGATACCTAACATTACAACTCTAGATGAACCAGGTGAGCACAATTGACAGTTTACATATTATATAAAATAACATACTATTCAGTCCTTTATTGGGTGAGAAAGAAAGCAAAAAAAAATAATAATAATAAAAAAAAAAGAAAAAAAAAAAAAAAAAAAGCAATTTTTACAACATTGTATTGCTGAAACAATTCTTTATGCACACTTTTGTCCTATTTTTCTTCCAGAAACAGTACAAAATATATCCACTGAAATTCTCTCCAACTCTTCAATGCTGATAGTATGGAATTACACTGAGTTCCTTGGTGAAACAAAATTCATTGTCTGCTATTACCCTCTCCTTACCAGTGGCCTGAGGAATCAGACAGACATGAAAACAATAGTTACAGTTACAGCCAGTTCAGTTGTTATAAATGGCTTGGACACTGGAATGGTGTACAGGGTTGAAGTTTTACCTAGAGCTGATATGGGCGGAGTCTCAATATATGGGAATAATGTATCAATACAGGTGCAGTTAAAATCTTCTGAAGACGGCATTAATTTGGGTAAGTTAATAGTATGGCTTTAGTGCATTCATGAGAATTGCTGATGTAGAAATAGTGTACGTAACAAGAGAGGTAGTACTTCATGCAAGTTTTTAATAACATGTTCAGAGTTTTAGAAACTAACTAGCTAACTAAGCAAAATATCAGTACACATATTAGCTTGGTTTATAGATTCTGATTGCTGATTTATAATTGTTTATACCATAGTTGCTGTGGCAGCAGCCATAAATGTTATTCCCTGGTAAATTTCCTGCATACCAACTTTGTATATTTCCTCCTGTTATGCATACTGGAACGATTATCAGCGATAGTTCAGAAATTCACAATGGTAATGATGGCATAAAAGAATTTAACCATGGCAACTCTCAGAATTGTCATTAGATAACAACCCTCTTGTGCAGACTGACTTAGCTGTGGTGTAGTGTGAGAGACAGACCAGGGTAGACTGCCACCGGAGTTGTCTAGCTATTCCCAAAGCTGTTCAAAGCTTCCAATCTCCCTACGTGAAGGGTTTCAAACCTTACTCAGGATTATGGATGGATAGCTAAAGGGTTAAGGCTAACAACTGAAAAAAATGGGCACACGTGGCAAGCCATAATATAGAGAACCTGCCACGCATGCACCATGAGGTCATATGGTACAGAAATAGGGATGATGTAATGTGTGCATTAATAAGAATGTTAATACTTAGCTAGCTATGAATATAATTAATGCTGCTGCTGTTCTGGTAATGTGGTGGGGTTCACCACATTAGCCCTGGGGATTGCAGGGGCTGATCTAGGATTTGTTAAGAGGGGGCTCTATTCAAGGGGTGAAATAGCTATAACTACTTATGGAAAAATGTTGGCCATATTGTATTTCCTATAAGACTAATTATATATTCTAATATTCATTCACACAATAATTAGCATTATAATGTGACCATCCAGAAATGAATGAACTGCTAAAATCAGGAAGGAAAAAATTAAAACTAAGAGCAATACCAATTTACAAAGGTATTTATGTCAAGGATAGTAGTACGGGTTGGATTGTGCACCATTTTTGTATGTTATGCTAGCAATGACTAATCTGAATCCTGGTATGGCCACTGTTTGTAATGTGAGTTGTTGATCTGCATCCTAACGGGCAACAGTGCTGGATCTGAAAGTATTTTATTTCCTATACAGAAAGTGATATTGGAATCTTCAAATAGAATTAGCTACCAACACAGAGAGTAGTTAGTAAGCTCATAGATTCATTTAAAAAGTCCCAAAGAAAAAAGTCTCTCTAAGACTACATTAAATTGCTATTGTTACAGTACAATAAAAACTAATTATAATTTTTTTCAAAAACTAGCTACTTCATTATGCTCATAATTATACTAATCATGCTAGAATATATGCTAGAATTTATGAAATCACTTATCACACTCAAAATCATGCCAGCACAATTTGCCACCCTAGGTACACTTAATCATGAACAAATGAAAAAGAAACTAATTCATGAGATAAAATGAAAGTACAAAGAGATTTTAGCTAGTGATGAAAGTATATTTATATAATTGTCAAATTCAACCATGAAGAAAAAAAAATTGAATGAGCAACAACCACTAAATTCTGTCCAATTAATAAATTCTGGACTTGTTTTGCTTTGGTATACTACGAACTTGGTCTACCATATTTATAAGGACACAAGTAGTAAAAATTCTGACTCAGCACATCAATAAGTAGAGGTGCGTTCAAAAGAAGATCGCAATTATTATTGGAGTAGCTACAAGGAAAAACAACGACGAACAAAAAGTGATTGCTATTATAATTTTATTTCCAGTTACGGGTAAGAAATACTGTAGCTAAAAATGAGGGTTCATTCTGAAAAGGGAGGCTCGTACGACACCAGTCGAGCCCCCCCTAAATCCGCCCCTGAATTGGTATAGTTATCGGTGATAATTCCTGAAATGTATGAATAACTATTACGTATTATACGTATATATTATGTACTGAACAGGGCCTAATACCTGTTACTGCATAGGAAATGTATTAATGTAAAACAGGACGTGGCTTCAGACAATATTTTCCCATATCACCTGTGTTCAGGGTTATCATGCTGAATTATTACGTCCCCCCAGGTTATACAATTGTTACTATGGTATTTGCGCATAAACAATGCATAAAATTTATTGTTCATTGGATAGTTAGATATTACTCATCTGGTTGGCTGTATTTACGCTCGTGCCTGCCGACTCTCGTAAATACTAAGCCAACTAACTTGTGATTTTCTCCAGTATCAAATGAATAAAATATATTTATGCATGTAATGCTCACTACATAAGTTGAGTATGATTATGGTGAGATATTTCATGACCAGGGCTAAAATATTTTCTCGATTCACAGATGAGTCAGAATAAAGTTTTCTAGTGAAATACCTTGTTTGCCATGCTCTGACAAGTGGAATGAATGGCTCATTTTATGCTAAGATATTCTGAAACTACTGCTACCTTCTAGTTACCAAGATCTGCTAATTCTAGTTCCGGGGAAGTCCCGGAGTTATCACTTAGCCACTGTCCCTGCAATGGAATTGTACTCTTTCCATTGTTTGTCCTTGAAATGATAAACGATGTATCTGTTTACTACGCATGATCTGCCAAACTACCGAATGCTTCCACTGTTTTAAAAATTTAGAGTGTTTATTAAGTTTTTAAGACCTAAGTGCATCTTGTGGCATTTAGAAACAACCTAATACGAAGGGGTAAACAATTAATTTCTTTGAATGATACGGGATCACTAAACCGAAAGATTCTGTTTTGTGGAAGTATGGGAAAGGGTAGACCACGAAGCAAACACAAAAATGCGAGGGAAAGTATAAAATGACATACGTACATCCACACATATATAAAAAAAGCAAATATCCCTGATTTTCACATGTGTTACCCCTGATAGTGTCTCGCTCGCTCGCCAACTATCATGCTATCATTGCTTCTTTATGTTTGCTGTGATTTTTGGGTTTGGTCTGGGGTGTGGCTTAATGTCCCTGAACTATGATTAGAAAAGTTGGCAACTATGATATATATAACAATTATTTAAATTTATTTTTTATTATAAATGTCAAATATTTAATTTACAATGTATATACAGGAAACTGGAGTATTGACCAATCATATAAACTTTCGATAGAATACAGTAACATGAATCCTCAAACACCTGAATAACACCAATCCCTAAGTGATATAGATTCAAAAATTGGTTGAAATTAGTTGATAGTGTATAATTTTAACTTCTAGAACAATTGTCAGTTAAAATACAAAAAGCTAGGTCATTTTTCTATACAATTCTATTAGCTAATGGGTCATGGCTATCCATGTACTATCTCATCCACTCTTCATCCCCTTAGCAATGTTCCTATTTGGAACTTTAATTACACACTCAGATAGTGCTGCCACCGTCCAGAGTTCTATGGCCAAATTCACCAAGGTCGCAGAATTTCAATCTATTGCTTGAAGTGATTATCAGTTAATAGTCTTAATTATTTATTTGTCTTAGATATTGTGATAGCTGCAACTGCTTCAGCATGTGGAACTGGGATGTTGTATTCAGTACTTGTGATGTGCGTGTGTGGAATTCTAAAATGTTGTAAGAATGCAAGAAAAAATGACTCCAGGTAATTTTGTTGTTTCAGTCTGCATTGATATTTCAATTTGTATTGTGATTATCTTTTTATAAGAATTTTTACTTGAAATAATTACATATCAGTGATCCAGGAAAATAGAGAGTACATATAATTGTGCACTCAAAACAAGTGTTGCTTAACCTTTATTGGAACACTGACAGAGTTAACTGACTAAAACCAAATGGGGAAAGAGATAAATGTTAATCATGACATACGACGTAATGCACAACATTCAATCGTGTTATTGTCGCTACATTTATTTGAATGAGAGCTTCCCATTGTATGTAAACAGGCTACTAATGCTAGCTACTAGCTACCATGTGTTCATCAAGATCAACATTGTTTCATAGAACAACACTTAATAAAAAGTAAATGAAAAACAAGAGTTGATGTTAAAAGCAACAACTTTTTTCTAAGCTCTAACTAGTTGTGTTAATTAGCCGCTTAAAAGTTATGTCATGTATTTTTTTTCCCTCTCACTTTTAGGTCTTGTACTATAGAAATTTCAAGTGTACAAATGAAACCAAGCCCAGATAGGGAAAAAACTATGGAAGAAGATGAACATTCAGAGGACAATTGCAATCAATACATAAAAAGCACAGAGGCTATATATGCCAACATATAAACCTCTTATACTTTATAAACAACTTATAAATATTACATAATGATGTAGCTAGATGTGTAATTAGATTATATCTGCTCTATACTGTCAATATAATGTCATTTCCTGATTTTTGTTTAGTATTTAAGTTGCTATGCCATTTGTTGTTTGAATGTGGTCATGGTTTTACCTTGATGTCCTAAGAAGGAGAGCCTGGAAAGAGAAGGTGCACAGAGTCGCGATATACGGGAATCCTTACCCAGTCCATACTTAAGACTGGTCGATAGTTGACGTGGTTGATTGGATGAGGGTTGATAAGTAGGTTCTACGCTACATGCATGCCCTGCAATTCATCTGTTGCACATGCTCAGTCATTCGCCATTCTAGTTCTAGCTATATTAATGTTATGATGTAGCTACACTTACATATCAGTAGACAATATGTATCAAGTGAGACCTGCTTCCCCCCTCCCCCTCCCAAATAATAATAAACAAATAAGCAAATCAATCAATCAATCAATCAATCAATCAATCAATCAATAAAATAAATAAAATAAATAAAATAAATAAATAAATAAATAAATAAATAAATTATAAATAAATAAATAAACACACACTCCACTCCAGTCTGCTCACAGCTTCAGCTTCAAAGCAGATCCTTGGTCATCGAGTTTCTTTCCCACCTGGCCCAGTTGTCTACCTTTGTGTGTGTGCTAAAACTTCTGTTTTCTCCACTAGTCTACTCTAGATACTAGAGGAGCTGAAGACTAAGATTGATCCTCTAAAAGCTATTATTACTGGGAAATTCTTGCACGTGTGCGTATATAAGTGAGTGTGTACACAGGTGTGTGTGTGTGTGTGGAAGGAACAAAATGTATTTACATTCTTTTATGATATCAAAGAAATGTGGTTATTAATAATGGAGTAGAAACTACATAATTTGCACAAATACAACAAAAACTCACAAAACATGTCAAGAAAATTACAATGAAGCAAACTAAAATACATAGACAAAGCTGTTGCAGTCAAACTATAATGTATATAATGAGAAAGAGGGATTACATCAAGGTATTCAATTATGATAATTGTTATTGTCACATCTCTTGAAGTGCAGATGGACCCCCTTTCCTTTCAGAATAACCACCCCCCCCCCCCCCCCCCCTCCTTCCCTTTTAAGAGAAACTTTTGCTGCCTACATCTGCTTCTAATTTCATGAACCAGACTTGGTAAATGCATTCACTGTGTGGTCAGTAAACGGTTTGATTCAGGAGACTAGTAAATCTTGCTAACACTCCACTCCCACCCTCACAAGCAATTGACGTTTATAATATGTCCTCTCAGGGTAGCAATTAAAAAAAAAATGCATATATTTTAAGTCTCATGAGCTTGACCCTTTACCAAACTGTTGCAAGCCGCCAATTTACCTATATGCTTTTAGGCATTGCTGCAAATTATGCTAAATTTACACCTAGTCCTCTAATAGTATGCAAGACGTAGTGTTACTCTCATACCATTCACCACTATATATATATATATAGCTGCCTCAACAGCATATTCCTCATCAAGTAAATCTAAAATTGATATTCCGGCAACCTATTAAATTATGCTTAATGATTTTGTCTACCTATTATGCCAAAAAACATGCTAGCATGATGTGGACATCCATTGCTAGTGATAAAGAGGCAAGTCAGGCCCACAAGACTCACGTATGAACTTTCTAACCACTACAGAAGTTCTTAGGCTTTAATTAGCGAGTATAAAGCTATACCATTTCAAAAGTTTGAAAAAATTTGATTGAAACTTGCTCATGTTTGTCAACAAAAATAGTCATTTATTTAAAAAAATAAATAATGACAAAAAGAAATCTGGGTTACAAAGAACAGAATTAAGCTAGACATGACATGCTCTTGACGCAATTCTCAGCTAATAGATAAACCAACAAAAATACAATCACTTGAACTGGACTTTGCTAGGAACGAGGGCCTGATGGGCGGAGTCTTTACTCAGACCATTTACAGTTAATTCCATCTTGGCCACTGGAGTGCCCCAAGTGAGGTGAGAACTCTTTTCCGGAGAGTAGAACTTGGCCTGTAACTTGTGAGTCAGCTGGGCGTTTTCAAAGTGGTAGATGATAGCCAGGTCTATGCGACTGCCTGACTTCGTGGCCGGGAAGCCTCCGGTCAGCCAAGCAAACTGGTATTCATCTCCGGATTCTTCAGACTTGCTGGAGTCTGGGTAGATGTCTTCTCCTCCTATGGACAGTTTACTATAATAGAACAGATTAACAAATTACATCAATAACATTTTCCTTTATTACTATTACTTTTTTCATTAGTTGAGAAAAAATTACTGATAATACAGCATATTATAATATATATATATAATATATGACACAGCTATAATAGTCCTGCTAAATAATGATAATAATAAGAAATAATATTAAAAGCCAAAACAAACAAACAAACAGAGTTAGCGCCTGTGCTACCCATCACTGATCAACAATTGTTTATTTAGTTCATTGCATATTTTCATAAATTAGAAACAGGACAACATACCTGATATAGCATACCTATGTATGTGTGTGACCAGGTTAGAAAACACTGAGCACATTATGTGTAGCTATTTGTGGTAGCCGTGCTCACTTAATGATACTTTCATGGAATGATAAGGTTAGCTTTGCACGCTCTTTATTATTTGGTCAAGAACGTATTTCACTAGCTTGTTTACGCTGGCCCAAGATCATCAAATAGGTACATACCACAAAAAAAAGTAAAATGGTGTTCCAAAATCCAATCAGTGACAATACAATATTATTCTTTGATGCTTATTCTTGGCTAAAATACGTGTGTATGTGTGCATGTGTGTGTGTGTGTTTGCGCGTTGTGGTGGCTGGTAAAGGGAAGGGACTGCAGCTGGCAACCAGAGTGCAGATAGTCATGAGCAAACACCAAAAATATCACAACATTATTACAGCCATATAATCATACATAGCGAGGAAATAAAGCACTAAGCATCCATTATTCTGTTATACATGGACTAGTGCACAAACATAGACCCCAACATGTAGAGGTTGCAGGATGGCCAGAGAGTGTATTAATGAATGAATAAACACCTATTGGAGGATCATGTGACACAACTTCAGCAAAAGGTAGCAAAAACAAGACATGTTTTTCAACAAATTAGCTGATGCTGCACCAGTAGAAGTGGTGAATAAACTATCATCAACTGTTGATTGCACATACATACAATAATCTAAAAAAAATTGACCCTATTGACCTCATTTTTGACACCATCTCGACCCTACCAGTACTAGACGTGTGAACCCTGGCACAGTACACTGGACAGCAATCACAAGATTAAAAAAAAAAAAAAAAGACTCAGACAGGAAGATGCTAGCTATGTACTGGGCATAAGAGGATGGTTTGGACAATTCTTGGATTGTTAGTGTACATTTTGTATTAAGAGAAAAACTGAAAGTCTATTCTACATAATACACACTGGAGGGTAGTTTCGCGTAGCCAGACCCTTTACCAACCGTAACCGCTACGCGGGAAAGGAAAGGGTCTGGGAACATACAATACAACGACTTGTTCAGCAGCACCCCAAAAAGGGTGCTCAATTATCACATTCCAGCAAGCTTGCGGTACACTGTGTGACGTCAACATCACATCTGGGAGGGTGAGAACGTTGCGTGACTTCATTAAACTGGTGAAGTTGTCTTTCGTAGGTGATTTATAAGCACTCCTGGCAAGCAATTAACGTACGAGCATGAATAGGAGACATGCTACCCGGACGTGGCCGTGACGTCATTGGCTACCGCAAGCCTTGGAATGTGATAATTGAGCACCTTTTTGGGGTGCTGCTGAACAAGTCGTTGTATTGTATGTTCCCAGACCCTTTCCTTCCCCGCATAGCGGTTACGGTTGGTAAAGGGTCTGGCTACGCGAGACTAACTGGAGGGATGGTCTGGTTACTTTGGAGGACACAAGACTTTGAACCTTTGTGGTTAGACTATTGAGCAGTGGGTTAAGTAAGAACAACACTGTTGCGTGGGCGTATAACTATGACAAAAACAGCACACTAACTTATCACCCCACAAATTTGAATAGAAAATAAAATCCTGTAATTTTGTAAGTGCTGCACCCGCAAAAGAATCCAAAACAGTAAACACTTCAATTACGGGTAATAATCGATAAACCAGAGGATCCTGTTTAGTGGAGTATGGGACGGGGTCAACCACCGAGCTAACACAAAAATACGGCAGGGTCAAAGTACAAAATGACATATGTACAAACAAAATAATATCCCTGATTCTCAATTTGTTACCCCTGTATAGTGTCTCGCTCGCTCGCCAATAAAGCACACAACCTATAACTTGAAGTGGCACATCTATTTGTGTATCTATGACCCGTGGCCACAGCTTGTCCTGGCCTGGCCACTAACAATACACTTCATCTGTCCCTAAATACATATGACATCGTACAGATAGAAGAATAAACCTGCCCTTCCTATCCTGGTTTTACACACACATAAATTAATCAAAATTCTTTTTAAAGCTCCACGAAATAAAACCTTGTTGCCATATGCGTATGAACTGATGGCTGCTAGTGACAAGCCATCTCAGAATGATGCAACTAGTATTCCTCCATTACCACTTCTCAAATGTTAGCACTTGTTTACCCAAGGGAAGGCGGATGTCTGAGGCGAGAACCTCTAATTAGAGAGATTGTTCACATTAAAGACAAGACAATGCTTTGAATGTACACACACACACACACACACACTGCACAAACAAACATATATACACTTCACACACATACATACATACACACAAACGCAAATTCTCTTGCTGCCAAGCAGCCAGGAGCACCTGAAGCCCCACCTGGGCCAGGGGCAGATCCAGCACCAATGACAGGGAGGGGCCAAAATATATTTAGGTCAAAATTTATGAAGTTTAATACAATACGTGAATGATTAGGGCATGTATTTATCAATGAAGAGCAAAAATTGGTTGTCCTAGAAACGTGTTTGCTATATTGGAACCCTACCCTTGTTCATCAAAGTTTTCAATAAACTTGGTTCAGAACGGGATGGTGGATACATTGCTGTTTCATGAGAAAAGGCCTTGAATTTGCACCCCAGCAAATGCCAGGTACCCAATCACAGCTGGGCGGACTGGTGGGACTCCTGGGAAGCTGACAAACACACACACACACAAAATGCAAATGCAAATTCTCTTGCTGCCGCTAGGCGGTCACTCGCACCTGGCAGAGCCAGGATGCCTGTGCACTAAGCAGGCACTGTGAGCCGTGCAAGCAAAGCTCCTGGAGCCGGGCTAGGAACTCGCAGGAGAACAGGCCTTTCCTCACAGCAAGTGGTGTGGGCACCCGAAGTCCCACCTGGACCATTGCTGTTCATGAGAAAAGGCCTTGAATTTGCACCCCAGCAAATGCCAGGTACCCAATCACAGCTGGGTGGACTGGTGGGGCTGGTAGGAGGCAGATGGAAAATCAGATGGAAAAAAATGCCAGAGTTGGGCTTGAACTCGGGGACCTGAGGCCCTGAGCCCAGGACACAACCACTACACCACACAGCCAACACACACACACACACACACACACACACACACACACACACAAACTTGTTCAATACACACCAAGGCATCAACATAATCGTTCACCCACAAACAAACTTCCATACACCACACACACACACACACACACACACACACACACAAGCGATCTCAAAGAATAACTAATCTTCTGTAAGTCAGTTTTTCATAGTTGTCTTAATTACCACAAAGTGTATATTACATGCTCAGGGGGAAAAAAAAGCAAAAAAAAACCCACACACCCCAGGCAACTATTTTTAACATAAACCCTCCCCTTCTCCCCCAATAAAACATCTAAAAGAATGTTTTCTTATTTCATTTTTTGGAAAGGGAGAAAGTAGGGGAGGTGGTGGTGGGAGGGGGGGAAGGGTGACTGATTAAACAAAAACTCCCCTGGCCAAAATGCAACATATAAATAAAAATGGCTGTCCTAGAAATCTTTAACTTACTACTTTGCATGTTCCTAAGCCTGTGAGGGACGGACACTGTATTGCACTCCTATTGCCCCTTAAAATGTAAGTAGGTTGTTTTTGCCATTCTTAAAATCTAATAGTTTTTGTTTTTGCACCACCAAGCTTATTGGTATTCTGTATGCAACTCTGAAAGTATAATAATATAAAACTGATTGACTTCTCTCTCTTTTTGTTGTTTGACCACTTCTGACAAGAATCTATTGCATACTGAGTGTGTATGTGTGTGCACATGTGCAGGGGTCTCAGAACTATTGCAGCCACTGATAGCCACACCAATGCTAGCAACATTGGTGACCTTTTACCAGTTCACGCGGCTGTATTCACAACAGTCTCCCCAGCCAGCTCTGCACAGTTAGTGGTGTGTACAGAACATTTAGGAAGATGATTCAGAAACTCAAAAAGCATATGTTGGAAAAGTTTCTTCAAGAGTAAAAGTTTGCAAAACACCATGACTCAGTGATGCTAAACAACCTCACAGAACTTGTACACAAAGAGTTCTCTTGATTTGAAGGCAGTAACCGCTGAATTAATAGGAAATTCTGAGTAGATTTTGGCTATTCATAACTAGCAGGCATGAGAAATGGCGCGGTCAACTGAACTTCTCACTAACCTTCTCGACGTGTGTGTGTTTAAGTGGGCATATGTTCGCATGTGCATGTGTTTGTGTGTGCGTGCATGTCCTCCACACATATGCTTGTGTGTTCATAAGGACGTACGTTTGCGTGTGCACGCTGTATGTGCATATGTGTGTCAGCATGTACATGTATGTAAGTGTGCATCCGTGTATGTATGTGTGTGTGCATGTGTATGTGTGTGAGTATGTGAGAGGAGGAAGGAAGTGATTAAGTAGTGAGGTTTCTATTTATAGCACTCAACAGTATCACATGTTCTTCTTCAAGTGATCTCAACAACTGCTGGCAACTGTCATTCTCAGCCACTTCACATACACAATGAAGACAAGATGGAGTAGAGGACTCACTTGAACAGTGCACGCCACACCAGACTCACATCACTCTCGTGCTATGACTAACAAGATAATGTATGATCAATGGAATTCCAGCTACTTCTGTTGGATGATTGGGACAACAATCATTCTAAAGCAATGCCTCAGGGGCAATTGGGACTGTAATAAGTAAGACTTGAAATAGTTAACAACAACATAAAAAAAAAAAAAAAAACCTTTGCCCTAGAAAGTGTAGATGGTTTCCTTTAGCCTTCTTCCTCCATTCACACATGCACACACATACACAATGGGCACACAATGCAGCACATGAAGATGTGAACTCACTCATAGGCCTGTTCACAAATCCTCAATATAATTTTGTATGGAATATTTCCACAGTCTCAAATGACAAAAATTCACCCAAAGAGACAGAATAAATGCCTAGTACTCACAAACTACAAACAAATTAAGACATTTACATCCCAACACTTGAAAGTCGGTCCCCAAAAATGAACATATACTTGATTTTTTTTATTCCCGTATGATCAAAGGTGAGTCATCAGACAAGAATCACATGACCAATCCCGTCACAGAAACCAGTACCTTTCAGTCTGCCACGCCTGTCCAGTCCCCTTGCGACAGCATGCCCCCTCGTTAACGACAAGCTTACAAGTTGCGGACCACCAATGAAATCATCACGTCTTTGCCAAACTTGAGAGGATGTACAGCAGACAGTAAGGGAAATAAAACTGCTGTTGACACAACTCCCAGCAAAACAGAAAGTACATCTGAAAACAAATTTTTGCCATATCTGTCTGGCCTTTGTATTTCATGGAGTTATTAACTTCACATACCAAGTGTCTGTGGTGCAAAGAAACTATTTTGCTTTGAGCCATGTATGAAATGTGAAAAATGCAATTTATTAATGAACCATAAAATCAGTAGTTATCTCCAAGGCAGGGATGAACACCCACCCAGTGTTGATTTGCCACTGCTGCTATCTTCACACAAAGACAAGTAGCTGATAATAGTGCAATGTAGCAAAACAAACATCACCAGAAAGCACTAGAAGATAAGAAGAGAAAACAAAGAAAAGTGCAGCAAGACAGCTGGTGTGTGTATGCCTATATGTACAGGTTATACCACCACTAGGTGGAGGTCAGTATGAGATATACACAACCAAGGACCTGAGGTGGAGGTCAGTATGAGATAAACACAACCAGGACGTGGAGGTCAGTATGAGATATACACAACCAGGACCTGAGGATAGCGTAGTAAATCCTGTACCTATTGAACAGAGTGTTGCAACTGACTTGTACCATGGCTTTAGGTAATGCATGAAAACTAACTTTAGATTAGACGGTCCACTTAGTTCACCTCGTAGGGTGGCAAGTCAATTCCACCCTCAGCAGACCATTGCTATCTATTTAAGTGAAGCCTTATACTTACAGACTTAATGAGTTAATCATGAGCTAATAGGGATTTACTCAACTAACTGACAACAGGAAGTTAATTATCAAGGAAGGGAAAAAATGGCACAGGGAAAGACATTAGAAAAGTCCAACATCTAAGGAAGAAAGGGAAAGACTGTAAAGTCCAAAGTCCAGCACAATATTGTGCACCACTTCTAATTACCAAACACCTCATACACTAGCAATACAAGGAACTCTGTGATTAACCTTACAAGTGTGAACTCACTCTCCCTACTGTAATTGTCACATGACAGCGGATCACTGTCTACATGTTTTATTATAAAACATATATTGGGTGGAGTAATACAAGACCTGTTCAGTTTGTTGTTGTTTTTTTCCAAAAACTTTTTTATCTATTCTTTTTTTTTATCAATAACTCCAAGCTAATGCTCTGTTAGTGTAACAGATAAAGTGTTAAGTGTTGACTGCATCACCTGCAACTCCATCTGGCTTCCATGCAAACACATCATCTGAATGTTACCAAGTCAGAAGTCGTGGGTAAGGATAACCACCATACATAGAACATGCATTCCTGGAGCATCTTCGCTTTGCATAGCTCCCATGGAATTGAGCGTGCACGAGCTCGCTACATGCTAACAGCTGCAATTATTTCAACACATCTGAGTTGAATGGGAACTAATTGCCACTGGACATGTCCTGCCAACATGGAGACACTTATGCCAGCGTTGTCACAGCATACCGTCTCTTAGTCTGACCCTAAAGCAGCTGTAGCAGCAAATTTAGCCTGATTATCAAAATATACTTTGTATTATTTTTATCCCAACAGGTAATAGGTAAAATGTATGGCAACCTAAAGGGTACGTTCTATGTTTATCTACACCAATAATATTCACCACAGACTATTGTTATATACATTACATACCAGCCAGTAATCTTATATACCAATACACTTACAGCAATTTTTGTACTGAAGGTTTTACCACTACAGAAACGTCGTATTTTATCTCAGTGCTGATCTTGACCGTCTGACTGTCTTCAAACCTTCTTCCATCCGCTTTAATGTACAGGTTCCTTCCATTTTTCCTGTCAAACGCTTTAAAAGTGATTGAAACTTCTCTTTGGGCCATTTTCAATCGACCTCTCGGTGTGCAAAATGCTTCACTGAATGCCACGCCCTCTAGTTGAGCTATTTTATTCCAGGCGCGACCGGTAAAACATACCGGAAGTGGAGTATTAATAATGAATCATCAAAATGGTAAGGAATCGTCAATAATTACGAAGCTGGTAAAGGGTCTTCAAGCCTAGGCTCAAAGGAAAATAAAAAAATAAATAATGCAAAGTTTTATTATAATAAGTTACAATTATTAATTATCATCATTTATTATATTATTGTTTATTTATTTATTATATTATTTATTAATCACTCATTTATTATCAACTTCAAGTATTATTATTATTAGTCAATAATTATTCATTTATTTTCAACAACAGCAATAATAACAATAAATAATAATAATAATAATAATAATAATAAATTAGTCAAACAAAACAAATAAATAAATAAATAAATAAATGAATAAATAAGAAGTAAATAAATAATAAATAAATAAATAAATAAATAAATAAGTAAATAAATAAATAAATAAATAAATAAATAAATAAATAGCTAAATAAATAAATAAATAAATAAATAAAAATTAATTAATAAATTAATTAAATAAATAAATTAAAATAATAAATAAAAAATATAGATGGTAAATAAATAAGACACATGATAGTCCAAGCACTTTAATTCAAGTAAGCTTGAGATGCACATTTAAGTTGTATTCACATTCAAGGCATTCTTTTCTGTGAGTAGTTAAGAGGTCATACGTTCCTCTCAACATTGTACTTTTGTCAGTGCCTAGTGCCACCTTCCTATATAAATTGAAGTGTGGCATAATTGCCTTCTCTAGACTAAAGTTGACTACTAAGAGTTCAGAAATCTTAAATATAGCTATACTAATTCCTCGCTATTCGCATGCATGACAAAATTGAAAATTAGAAGAAGAATAAATAGTATAGGCCTAACATCACTTGCTCTGTCTAATTTACCATAGGACATCTTTCAAATCCTTCTGATGTCTGTGTAATAATGAAGTGATTTATAATTATAACATGTGAGTATGATAATTATGTAGTGATTTGCCAAATAGACTGAAATTAGGGGGAAATGTGTGAGGTATTGCCTCCAACTAAAGGTGAGGAAACTTTAGTGTGTGTTGTAATCGACTAAAACGTATATTGTAGCTAGACCCATTATCACCCTTTACCCAACCTTTACTCCCCCCCCCCCCCCCCCTCCCCCTCCCCTCCTCATGTAGCGAGTAAAGGGTAATAGAGTGTCTGGCTACACATTGACTGCAAGAGGTATGCAAGACTGGAAGCGGTACACAGTCGCTACACCACAACTATAAGCTGATGATTCACTCTGCGTCTTTTGCTCCGTGTAAGTTAGCAATAGGGATGTCCACATTATGCTTAATTTGTACCAATTATCTTTTATGGCCATTGCTGCACATTATGCACCTAGCTATTATGCTCAAGTGTTATATGAATCACAATAGGTACAATGAAATTTAGATAACACAATTTATATAAGTAAAAGTTAATAAGTATAATTCAATTGTTATGTTGCAGTAGTAACTGTTGAGGCAACCACTGTAAGGGACTTCAATTAACAGTTGGAATATAAGTCTAGCTAGGTTGTGGAAACTAGGGATTCCACATTATGCCAGCACAATTTTCAGCATAATAGGTAGGAAAAAATATAGGGCATAATAGGTTCATTTTTTAGCATAATATACCAAAATATCAATTTTAGATACATTTACTTAATAGTTATATTTTTTGAAAGGACAGCTGAGGCAACAGCTCACAAGCTGGAGACCGCAAGTTATAATGTCTGAGTTATCATGGACAGATTCATCAGCTTTCTCTTTGACTAGCAGCCCAGCTAATAGTTGACCTTCAGCCATAAGAATAAAGAGAAGTCCTATGTTGGGATTACTTTAAGTACAGTGTAGTGAAAACTAAGCATCATTCAAGAAATTTTTTTAGTATGAATAACTAAAACTAAGAAAGTCTGGAATCGCTAAACCAAAACAACACTGGTACAGTGTGGGCTGAAACAAGAGTGTTCGCCAAATTGAAGTAAGGTAATTTGCTTGTGAAGAAGATTCTCGAACAACACATACAATTGTTTAATCATCTCGTAATAAATCGAAAGATTAACTTCATTTCATCTCCTGAATTACAAAAAACAAATGTTTTAGCTGATCAAGAATGAATATAAGTAAAACTAGCTTCTTTTAATTCTTAAAACAACTAACTAAAACTAATTTAAAGTGCTTTAAAATAACTAAACTAGAACTCAACTATTAAAAACAGTCCAAAAAACTAATAGAACTCAACTAATAGTCATAATGGAACTTCAACAACTAATGAAAACTAACTAATGGGAAATAACGCTACATTGTTAAAGTTAGACAAATGCTATAGCATTCCACATTCATACTATCACCCCCAGGTCACTACTCAAATCAAATACTGCATGGTATTCAACAACTTGATATCAAGACATCAAACAGGTAATGCTTTTTACAATAGAGGGAGGTAAACAGAACCCATGGCGGCAGAAACTAGTTTGCCAACAATTGTATTTACATTTTGGGTCTTTTTTGGTTCCACACTATTCATTTTGTCTAGAGAAACCTGATGCTTCACGCTTGGTGCATTGTGTTAAAACAATTCTATAAAAGAATCACATTGAATCAGTCACTCCGATATCTACAATTTGAATGCAGCTCTTACCATTGGCCGTTGGGCAAGTCTAAGTGCATTAGCATCAGCAAATTATGAGAACTGCTCTACTAATCTTGATGAGTTGGAAAATGCCTTTTATGATGATGGAAAAAACCCTGCTGAATTGCAAAGAGCCTATTTTCAATCCCTAGAGCAGCCATCGAGATTTTAAAAAGTGGTGTATGATTTACTGATGGGGAAGAGAGTGGTTGCAAGGTCTCATTCTTCTGTGGACAGTTTTTTTTATTCAGCCTCCCTCTATATTCACACACTCATCCTTGTACTTCAACTTCAACTGAAGAAGTCATAATAAGACTGCCAAATGACTGCAGACCCTCTGGTACATGATGGTAGAAATGGCACGTGCTCTTGCAATACACGAGAAATGACATTCTTAGATGTGTTAACCAGATAAGTAAGTTCATTCACTGCAATTTTTTAAAAGAATTCGTGTCTAAATTACATATATAGTCTTCCCTCTCCAGATGGTGGAATATTCAAAATTCAACTCTCCTGCATGAGTCGTTGGAGAGAAATGACCCAACAACTGTGAAAATTGCTTGCGGGGAAAAGCTGAAGATGATATTTTATGACAAATTTGGAGTGATGTTGTTTTTTTGTGATGATATTTATGCTGCCATTTGGTCTTCTTTTTTTTTTGGCAAGGGCTCTCTTTGTTAGATCTCACCGTAAACAAATTGAAAAGAAGTGCATGGAGTCATCCAGTCATGGCAATGTGGCTGGTATAGTGAATACTGAACCACATAAGACTTCCTCAGTTTTTGTATTTGATATTATTTTTTGCTGTATCTGTTCATTATTGTTCCAATCACTGTACAAAGCCAGAGAGAGAAATTCAGCCACCAGTAGAAATATAGGCAGCCGTGTGGTGCATTTTATTGAATCTTTCTTTCACTGCTGTATTATTTACTGTGCTAACTGCAACTGCAGTCGCACGAGGGATCTGGAAAGTGTGAATATTGGTGAAGAATATTTTAACCAACAACAAGTTCTAGTAAACAGAAAAAAAGTCACATCACATAAGCTCATGAAACAGATTATTTAGCAGAGGTAGCATCCTAGCAACTTCCAATACTGGAATTGTATTCACAATTCCTTTGGCTTTTACTGTTTTAGGATGTACGTACACCCCCATTCCGGCTTTGAATCTAGCCGACTACCTCAATAATGTTAATGAGATTGGCCTGGTCCTCTTTGCTGCATAGCAATCCACAAGATATTCTCAAGAGCCTGATTTAAATGTTCTTATGCAGAAGTTTGCAGATACTTATGAGGTGCACAGTAAGTCTACCATGAGACTTAGTGACAATCTTTTTGAGGCATGTGGTGAAATAGCTAGTGAGTGTGCCAGACATTATACAAAGGAAACTCAAACACTATATGCACCCCATTCCTCAAGTTCAACTAAATCCAGTCAAAAAAGAATTGAACAAGATTTAAAGTAATCTGGAAATGGAAGGAAATGACTTTATGTTACTTACAATAGCTTTTCATAGTCAGCTCCATATATTTAAGGAGCTTTTATATATTTATAATATTGTTAATATTGGTTTGCTGCTACATAATTATATAGCTAATTATTTTATGCTCTCAATTTTACTAATCCATGATGAACATGCATAATCCCTTAGAATTAGATTTAGATAAAAAAATACACGCCCATTTTATTTGTTTTCGCAGGTTAGGAATGTTGACCAATCTTATGTTACTCTTACATTGGAATTACATGATTTGAAATAATATAGTAGTTTATTTAGCTACTTAAGTGTACTTTGTAAGGGTTGGTGAATTATGCTTATTTTTTGTTATCATGCTGCTATGCTAGCAATGCTCATCATTTATACTTGAAACCTCTTATTGTGCTCACATTATGCTTGTAGAAGACTGAGTCCAAAGGTCATCACAACCATATTCACAACTATAAAAATATTTGTACACATGACTAATCTGAATCCTGATGGGGACTCTGGTGATATGTGAGTTGCTGATCTGTGTGGCAACAGTGCTGGGTCTGATGGAATTGCCAACATAGAGGGTATTCAGTAATCTAAAAAAATATTTTGAAAAGTCTCAAAGCCAGTTTCTGGAAGATTACATAATTTGTAACTATACAGTGCAATAAAAACTATTTCTAATTTTTTTAAAAGTTATGCAAAAAATTATACTAATTTAATTATGCTAGCATATGCTAGTCTTGATGAAGCGACCTATCATGATGCTGGTAAAGGGTCTCACAGCAAGCTGTATATCTTTACCTATCAGAGATTAACACAATTTGTTAACATCAGCGTGGGAGCCTTCAAGCAATGAGTGGTGTCAGATTTGAATACTTAGCTATAGCTATTGCTATTCTTTTGCACAAATCTTGCAATACGCTAATTTTCAAGACAATGACTTGCCCTTCATGTACAGATATATTAAATATAAATTACTTATTCAAAAAACATTGAGCAAAAAGTTAATTAATGACAAAAATTTGAGTATTTCAACATCAACGATGCAAAAAGATAACACAAAAATAAAAATTGAAAATGAAGACCACATGCATATGTGACAGACATACTCTACTTTCCTCGACCTTGATTCTCTTCATCTAATACACTTTTATGACATTCAGAAGTGCATCCGTTCTTCATGATGTCTCCCAACACAGCTTCTTTTCAGGAGAATCCTCTATGCATGCATAACTACATTTGCCACAAACAGGATACACACAACACATACACATACACACACACACACACACACACACACACACACACACACACACACACACACACACACACACACACACACACACACACACACACACACACACACACACATGATGAGCTCAAAGACATCAGGGAGAGACAGTACCAAGATGGTTAGATCATATAGCTACCAAGGTTCTATTATTTTTCCTTGGAGAAAATCTGAAGGAGGATCAAGGTTATCCTGTATAGCGTGCCGATTTAAAAGCCATAGCATATGTTGTATTGCATAGAAATTATGAGCTATACTAGTGGTGCGCTCGAATAGCGCAAAATAGCGAAGCGAGCGATGCATGTTCCCTGTAATTGCAGCTATAGATACAGTTATTTATTTTGATGTTGTTAATGTTATGTCTGTCTGTTGTTTCATATAGATTCATTGGTGCTTCTATTCTACAAAGTAAAGAATCTTTCTTTTTGAAAAGCCATTAAATGTTCCTAATTTATTTATTAGACTATTCCTGAGTATTACGGTACCAGGAGCCTTCATCATAGAAAAAAGCTTCCACTATTGTTTTCTCACTTTGACAGTATTTTGTAGCCACACCAAGCATGCATGGAATAGTTCCAATTACAGGGAACATGCACTGCTCGCTTCGCTATTTTGCGCTATTCGAGCGCACCACTAGTCTCTCTCCTTACTATTTTTTCTTCTGGAGATTCTAACGCCCTCAAAGCTCTTGACCGAGCGTTTCTAAAGTTTTGTCTACTGGGCATCGCTACTGCGTACCGCGGGCAAAACAAAATGTTGCTAAGAAGGTTACCCGGCCCGCGCAAGCGCGTAGGAGAAAGGGTACACACGTACGCCCACGCAAGAACAAAAACAATTTCTAGACCTAAATATATATATATATCGCGAACTCATTAGAGAGTCAGCTCCGCTCGCTTCGCTCGCTTCGCTGAATTATTCAAAAATTTCAAGACATTGTGGTAGTAGAAGTTGAGCATTTTGGAGAATGTATTATGCTACAATGCATAGCTAATAAATAATTTATCACAATTCCTGTAAAATATCTCTACAGGTGAAGAAATACTGAACCAGTTTGTTTCATAAATGAAGCAGAATTAATGCAAGTCTTATAGCTTAGGCCACCACTATTGACCAGAACTTTCACACATGCTATATTTTATTCCCACAGGTTAAATGATGACAAAGAGCTCCAGAGTTTGGTCCCTTTTTTTTGAGTGGTGAATAGATGTATTCTGAGATATGAGCTTTTGTATTGGACTATGTCAGATTTTATTATGATTTTGCATTGAAATTGTAATGTTCTATTAATTACCATTAACCAGACATTTTATAATACTAAAGAATTAGTACCTATAGATTCAAAACTAATCGTAACCATATTTGCAATTTAGTTATTTTATGCAAAAATTGGAAAAAAAACTTATGGTATATAGAATTTTTGTTTGTATATTGTGGGCAAATTCATTGACCTTGATCATCCAAAATTCGTGGCAGTGTTCTCATATCTCCCAATCACAAGCACAGCGTGCCCCCCCTCCCAATTTGGTAGCGAAAGACAAACAAAATATAAAAGCAACTACACAGCTCCGTATTGCTGTTGTTGGTGTTTCATGAATTTCTGTACTCTACACTAGTAAATAATAGCACTTTATAAAATAGAAACTGTCCGTAAATCACACTGGCCAATAATAGACTCAGGATGGTGCCTCGATAATATGTGGCTTATGCTCAATTTGAATAAGTTAAAACTGTATCAATGAAGAAAGGAATGGAGAGAAAAATTTCAGTTAATAGTAATATAATTGCCCAGTTCACATAATAGTAAGAATAACAATAATAATGATGATAATAATGATAAAAACAATAATAATAACAACAATAATTGCAACAACGAAAACACAAAATTCAATAGAAAAACAGAAATTAAGTACTCTACTTATATTGTGTAATTTTTAAGCAGCCCAATGCTGCTAGAGTCAATGGCTCAATCTAAGATGGCAACTATAACTACTATCTACACCAAATTAAAATCACCCCCTACCTCTATTCTGACCAGGAGCTTGTCATGAATGTATTTCACATCTAAGACCGTTGTAATATGATTGCGTTTAGTATCCTGCATAAAAAAATCAGTAGACTACTAGTAAAGTACAACACAGTAGTTATATATATATCCACAATCTGAATTTTATTAAAAAAAAAACACATCTGTCATTTTGATATCTGACTATACTTACCTAATTCCTCCAACTATCTGAGAGGTAACTGGTTGGCTCCAAGGTGACGGACTTGAACCCTAAGCATAGTTTTCTCCGTATTGTGGGATGTTGTGTGGCAGCCATTAGATCAGTAATAGAAATGTTGTCTTCAGGAGACACCAGTCCTTCTACACGAATGCCATCTCGATTATAATCCTCTGTATCAGTGTTGAGGTTGATATCTGACAGACATGGACAATCTTTAGATGCAGTTATTACAGCTATAGCTGAGTGAAGGTCAATATTATTATCTGATAGATTCAATGTATGTAATTCAGGGAGATGATGTATTGTGTTGGCCAGACTAACTGCACCACTTGGACCAATATTGTTATGTGACAGAGTCAATAGTCTTAATTGTGTATGGTATTGTAGTTGATTGGCTATAGCTGAGACATCATCACTACCAATATTGTTATATGACAATGTCAATTGAAGGCAATGTATTTCATTGAGTAATGTGATGACTCCACTTGGACTGATAATGTTATGCGATATGTTTAGATCATCTATATTAACATTGGAATGTAGTCCATCTGCTAGAGCTGTAGCTGCATCATCATCAATAACACAATGTTCTAATGCAAGCCAGCATAGGTTACTATTAGTGAGGAGTTGTAGACCATTACCTATTTCAAGCACGCCCCTGCAATCCATATTATAGAACCTTAGTTCCAATTCAGCACTTGTGACATGAGTGAATCCACTGAGTAATGTTGTGATGCCACCAGAAGTTGAGTAACATAAGACATACACACTTTTTAGACTAGTGAGATGTTTTAATCTGTCAGCAACTGCCTTAGCATTATCATGATGTATCTCAAGGAATGATAATTCTAATTCAATAAGACTAGTGCAAGATTTTAAAATGTCAGAGAGAGCAGGTGCTGAACAATTTTTTATCTTTGTATTAAGTTGTAATGTTTGTAAGAGACTAAAGTCTTTATTGCGAATGCATTTTAGAAACTCAGTAGAATCAGTACTATCAAGGATATCCTTAAGTGATATTCCAGTAATGGGATGAGATGCATTAAATATTAAGTAACCCATAGCATAAAGGGCAGATGGTGTTGGCCAATGACTGCTATAGTTACCCTCACAATGTTCCTCGACTTTATCACACACTACCTGTTGTTGAGATTCTAGCACACAATGATATAATAGCGAATTACGGTGGAATCTAAACTGTTGTAATGCATCGAATAGTTTGAGTATCCATCTACTTGTAAATTGAGTTAATCCAAAATAAAATACGATTGTTGACGAAGATATATACTGAAACATTGACAGAATTTCTATTTGCTCATCTTTCTCTAAGTTGGTAATGTAATAAGCTGTTAAGAATTCTTGAACTGTCAAGTGAAGAAATGAGTATGTTTTAGTGACTCCATAGAGCTCAGCTATATGATGAATAGTGACTAATCCCAGACACCACTCGTCTGAATTCCTACTGATATATTCGCATAGTTCTTTGTCCATTATTTCAGGAGTAGCAATTTGTCTATTACTAATACTCATGATATATGCTAAATGACAGAGTTTCTTAAAATGTTCCTTTAAGCTACCTGTTAACTTTTCTAGTGAATGGACTTGTGCATGAGAGTTGTGACGTCTAATATGACGTAGTATCGTGGAACGTGTAAATTCTTGGTAGATTTTAGTTTGTGTGTTTGGAATATTTCCTTTTTGATATTGAAAGAGAAAGCAAATCATAGCTGCATGTATTGGTATGTTACACATATTAAACACATTAGGATGCCTGTACAAATATTCCTTTAACTTAGCTGGGTATGTAGCGGCTACACTTGAGTCACAAGATGAACTACCAAATGGAAAGCTGTCGATATAGTCTAGAATTTGTTCTTTGCTAAATCCTAACACTTCTACTTTGTGTGTTACAACTTCTTCTCGTAGAGTTTCTATGGCTACTGGACGAGACATTACAATGACCATAGCTAGAGGAAGGAAAGTCTTGTCTAGTAGCTGATAAATGAGAGAATTGTCTCTATCTTGAGGATGATACTCGTCTAGCCCGTCTATTATGAAACACGCTTTTTCTCCATTAGCTGCCTCTATTTCTTCACAAACCTTCTTTAGTTCCCCCTCATTGTGATAGAATGATTTGAGTATGCTAGACAAAGTTTCTTGTGTCGTGTTGCGATTGACTATTCGGAGAGTTACAAGAAACACTAAATTCACTTTTCGGAGTGCTCGCCCTTTACTCCAATCTTTAACTATTTTATGAACAAGTGTGGTCTTCCCGCTACCTGGACAACCTTTTGTAATTAGTAGTGCTCCAGATAAATATTTCCCAAAGACTTTGCTGTAGTCAACTTTGTTTTTAACATTATTGGACTCTCCTAGTCCTAAATCTTTATTTACTTGTTTTTGATCAGCTTGAACTACAGTTAAATTGATAAAAGACTTGGTACCTACTGGAGGCCATGAGTCTGGTGGTACTTCTCTTTGTCTGGAGTACAAGTCTAAGAGTCGTTTCTTAGCTAGAAAATAGACTACAGTTAAGGTGATCTTGTTGCTGCACTTCTCACTCCCTCTATAGCTCACACTACAAGTGTATTCTCCTTCTGTTCCCTGACTGGCATGGCTAACAACTAGTATGTCTTCATTGACTCCATTATAAGTGCAGCTATTGGCTAAAGGTTGGCCATTTTTCTTCCACTGGTAGCTCACAGACTCTTTGGGACTAATCTGAACCTGAAGGAGTGTGGACTTCCCATCTTTTACTTCTACATCATAACTCTGGTCTGTTAGAGAGAGACTACTAGTAGAAGCTACAGAAGTGTGTGTGGAAGAACTTTGTCTAAGTCTGTACTTCTCTTCTAGTTCTTGAGCTACTCGACCTTCTCCTACTGCTTCACTCCTCAGTGCTGTTAGTAGTGTGTTCATAGTAAATCCTGGAGGAGTACTGGTGTCTCTAGCTAGCCAGTGAGAGAGGACATTGTGTAGACTTAGCTTAATGTCACTGTTTCTACAGGTAACAATTTCATACTTCATAAAATTAAGTATAACTGCAATTAGTTCCCATTTATGACTCACTTTCACTAATACTTCAAAGATCCAGTGAACATCTTCTTTATCTAGACAATGATCTAAAGAATGACTATTAGATTCAATGTCTCTGTCACTGGTGAACTCACTGAGACAGTCATAAAATATCTCTTCCTCACTGGTAAGCTCATAGAGATAGTCATACATTTGTCTCTCTCCTATACTGACCAGAAGTGTCATGAACTTCTCCCACACACTCTCATCTTCACTGACCCTCACAGAAACTAGTCTCAATAGATACCTGACCTGTAGTTGTGGGTCCACTCTGCTGTGGTCCAGAGACTTGAAGAGTTCACACTCTCTGCAGTCTGTGAGAATAGATCGCCTAAGCATCTTGTGGAAGAGATCCACTGGGTCAGATTTGCAAAAATTTGAAAAGTGCTCTTCATTTTGTCGAAGCACTTTCATAGCCTCGTTGATTGGTATCTTTGTAAAATCTGATGACAAAGACATTATAGTTAGCTAGATGGCGGATTTTGCGTACAGAAAATTGTGCCGTAACTTTAGTTCCGATTCCAATTTTAGAGAGACACGGTCACTCTAATTTGTGATTTTTTTAAACCGAGTAAAGCATTCGCGAGTTAAACGTGGCCAACAACTATTAGTGGATTAGCTAAGTAAAGTCTTTGACAGACTGAACTGAAGTTCATCAATTTCTGGGACAAACAATAGAAAGAGTAGCTACAATTCCGTTGAGGGACAGTGGCTAGTGATTAATAAAGACTGTAGGAGTGGGGACAGTTGGCAGGTAATGTTATTCGCTATTGTTTTTCAGCATAGGGTAAAATGGAACAGTTGGAAAGGTCACATGAGCCTTAACTTCAGATATGAATGTACTATATGCTACAAATCCTGGAATAGCTTTTCAGCTTCCCTCTCAAAAATAATGACCCATATGTTTTCCATCTATTAGAGCTAATCATGAAATGATGCCTAACTGTCATTAGTTAGTGAGGGAGGCTTGTGTGTATGTTGTGCTTGCATGTGTGTGTGTGTGTGTGTGTGTGTGTGTGTGTGTGTGTGTGTGTGTGTGTGTGTGTGTAGTATTCTACTGCACATATTGAATGAAATGGGAGAAGTTTCTCGTTTTTGGCAGCTCATCCAATTCACAGTGACAATGGACACTACGCTTTCTTTTGGAGTTGATGGACATGATGCTCACCCTGCTCTGAATTTTGAAAACTATACATATAAACAAGAACTAATGGACAATAATTTGAGTATTTCCACACAAACATTATGAACTTCTCAACATTTTTGTACATACTTCGTAACCTTCAGAATAATTCATTAGGTGAATCAGTGCATACAGCAAGTTATATGGTCTTTTAGAAATGTGCTAGTTGCTCAGCAAAAGTTAAGGTTTAATATTTATAGAAATAGGTAAGGGGAAACATACAAGTAACTTTAAATGGGTAAAATGAATAATAGAAAATTAGAAGTAGTGGCTATTGATATAAAACAAATGATACATAAATGCCCTCCCCCCCACACACACACACACCCCAAATACAACTCTATGTTGTTTAGACTGCATTATGCCAATTCCCAAAGTTAACGGTAAGAAGAATAAACATGGAAATGCCTCCATCTCAAAAGTTCTGGACAAAACCAAAACATTCACATACATGTTCAAACAAGCATGTTTTGAATCCATGGTGAAAGTTGTTGTTTCATCAGCTATACATATACTTTCAGATTCCCCAAACTTTACTCTACAGGCAGGGCCAGAGCATGGTCAGGCTGGTCAGACTATGGCCTGATCACTTTTTGGTAGCTATGACTTTACATGTTCATAGGGAAAAAAAACTGACAATTTATCCTTGGAGGTGTGTTTAATTGTGGTTACTTGCAATGTAATTTATTATAATTTATTAGCTTAAAGCAAATGTCTACTTAAAAGTGATACATTTAATTACATATCTCTGTGTACTGGCCACACCCATGACTAGTATTGCATAGCCAGGCCCTTGAGATTAGTAAAGGGTCTGGCTACGTGAGAATTCCCATGATCACTCCTTTTCCTGGTCTGACCACTAAAATAAAGCTTTCTCTAACCCTGAGATGTAAAGGTACATTTTGTAACTATTAGGGAAGAACTGAGGACCATAAGAGTCTATGGTCTTCAGTTCTGCCCTAATAATTATAAAATTTATCCTTCAAGAAATATAGACCAAGCATAGATTCTGTTAAACTCCTTTGCCTGAATCAAATCATTATCAGTATTATCCTTGCACCATCACTGTTATTATTGAGGCATGTTTTGATTATCATGGGAGTGACTGGAGCTGGTAAGATAAGGAGGTCACCATGAGTGACCTGGTTAAAAAATGTGGACAATGTTGCTAATGCAAGTGCATACCCAACTTCTCCAATAGCTACCTTTCTCACTCTAATCTTTGCTTGTTTTTACTATAATAATCACATGAATCATGTCATTTGCAAATGGCAACCCCTTACCATGGACTTTAACAGTACTAAAGGTCAGCAAGGTCAAGCTTCACTAGAATGACTTGGTTTAGCTAATATCCCAATATTTTGCAAAATTAAAAATTAGTAAGTATTATTTATAAAAAGAAATCACACTTGTTATTTTATGAGCTTCATAAATCACACAAGTAGCTAAAATGAACATGACAAAAAATGCAGCTGTTCATGATATTACAAAAAAGAAGAAGCTTAATTCAGTACATTTATGTTCAATATAGTCCCCATCCCCACCAAGAATAATCGCTAATTTGAATGTCAGTAATTGGATCCAGTGGGATATTCTTCAAAATTTCAGCTTCTCTTCGAAGATTCTCATATGCAACTATGCGATGCTCCCACCCGGGCTTGTGCTCGTCTTTCTCTCTTTCGATCAGTAGAGTAAGATAATCAATTTCTGACAGAGGATTGGGTTTTAAGGCAATATCTTCGAGTCGCTTCCTACTCCGACTAGCTCTTCCAACAACTTCCAACAATTGCCGTTGTAAGTGTGCAAGAATTTTTTCACTTGTTGAGATCATATTTTCGAGTTTGGATTTCTTTGACTTGGCATTAAAATATCTTTCCTTCAGATTCTGGTGGGTTCTCTTCACTTTTATGACTTCATCAAAATACTGATAGTAGAATGGGGTGTTCTCGTGGGTTTTCCAATGACAATGATCTGGGCAAACTGTACAGTATCCTTCTTTATCCATAGCACAGCAGCTCTCTTTATCTGCATTGTTTGAATATACGCAACTTTTATGACACGTAAAGCAGCAATTAGGGCAATTAGTCGTATGAACCCTATTGAGAGGAACTTTTTCATGTTTGTTCACTTCTACTTCATACTCAAAATTTTTGTTGCTCATGATTTCTGTCTCATGCTGCTTTAAAACTTCTTGTTCCTGCTTAATTTCATTAAGCTTGTCAGTACCAGCTTTGATCTGCTTCTGAAGGCTAGGTACCAAAGTCTCGAGCTGTTCACGCTCTCTTAGAACCTCTCTAGTCAATGTTAAACTCTTAGCACTTGATACAGCAAAGTGCTTAAAGAAGTCCTCAAAGCTCTTATTACCCATGATCCAAAACAAGGCGTTGAATCCACTCTCATCAGCATTAGATGCAAACACGGTTGAATTGTTAAACTTGAACGTGGACTTGCACCTGATGTCACTTTCTTGCACTGCTTTAAGAACAGGAGGCTCATTGGCATCTGCAAAAGTGGTCATCAAAAATATGTTGTCTTCAATATCTTTGGCAAATTTTGAGAGCACAGCATCAAATATGTATTTTTGTGTTGGAGTCAGTCTTGCCAGAGAAGCTTGGGTGACAAAACTAATTCCATTAATGTGATCAATGCTGCCAGGAATGGAAAAAAATTCCTTAATCTTTTTTGCAATTTGTTTGTCTTTAGCAATTCCTTCGGTTTCACAAAATCCAGGAGTATCAACAATGGTCAGAATGTAGTCCAGTTTGGAGCAGTGAAAAGAATATGCAGTGAGTCCATTAATCAGTGTACTCTTCCCAGCTCCAGTTGCTCCAACAACCATAAGTATCTTCTCTGGTTTGTCACTGTACACGAGAGGGTTACCAATGTCATATTTGTACAAACCCATGTCGTGGTGGAACACCTTTGTAAGTGGCAGCCTGTAAATAGAAGGTGAACCTTTCTGTAATAATTCAGATTATTTTTTCTGCTGGACGTTTCATTTTGAAGACTTTGGTCATGTCATGAATAGATTTCCTGGCAGCAGATTCACCAAGCTGAGTGATTGCTTGAATTTTGATGTAACATTTTGTTTTTTGGACTTAGGGCTTTGATGACAGCATTTAAATGCGGAGCCTCAATTAGTCCTGAAGAAGAAAACGAAAAGTCTTCGTGGTGAATATATACTACTTTGTAAGATTCTATTCCCTGAAACCCTACAGTTGGCTTTGACCAAGACAAATCAATTCTGTTATGGCTGACATTGGTCACTTTTAAGTTGAAGGGCTGCCCAGGAGGCTGGAATTCTTCAGGAAAGGAATCAACATACAAAACTGTTCCGGTACTAGGTGCATCTTCACACACATCTGTTATGGCAAATAATACACCCTCTTTACCTGGATTGTTTACAACAAATTCAATGAACTTGTTAGACTCTAACCTTTTTTTTCTTATAATATCTCTGTCTTCATGCCATTCCTTCCCATAATGCTTAGCATTGCCACCTTGCAAATGCTCCTCCAAATTTTTCAAGTAAACAGTATTCTTTGATGTGACATTGAAAGCGAAACACAATACATAAGGACTAGTAGTAGTTAATACAATGACGCTATTTTCAGAAGTGGAGTAACAATCAATAATATTTGAGGCATTACTAAACATTTTAATAAGCAAAAAGTTGAGATTCTTTGATTTTGTTCTTTACATATGCTGTCAAATTAGCTGGGCTAAAAGGGGAAGTATATATCCTGGCGAGAAGATCAGCTAGTGCCTTTTCTTCTAATCCGTTGCCTCGTATTTGAGGAAGCAAACCTGAAATATTCTTTACCAAGTCCATCTTGAACTGGCTGAGAAGTAACAAGAAGCATTGCAGTTGGCTACTCAGATCATCAAATTTTAAACATATGTTATTGCTCTTCAAATCATTGACTTTTATTTCGATTCCATGTATGACTTCAAGAATACCTTCAAGTTTATTTACCAACCCAAAGCTGATTGAACGAATAAGTTGTTGGGGTTTACCCTCTAGTTTATGGATTGGAAACTTAGGAACACTTCTATCTTCTTTGTCTTTGACAAGAAGTGGTAAATCTTTATACACTTTTACAGCATCTTCAAAAGTGTATGGATTTGAGGGTAATATTAAATCCCCATAGAAAGTGCAGGAAAACTTTTCCACTTTTTTCAAATCTTTTTCTTTCATTTGTATAGAGGCATTCCCACTAACACTAGAAATTCCAGGAATTTCTTTAACCAGTGCTTCCATTCGGCCTTGAACGTCGAGGGTTTTTTCCCCGCTGCTAACCATTCGTCTACATTACCCTCTACTCAAATTGTTTCTTTGCAGAAAAAAGGCTATATATATACCATAAGGAATATTGCTTTTAAAAAACTCAAGCATATACTTTAATAATAGCTTGATTCATAAAATATTTCAATAACAATACTTAAAAAATGTATATACTCAATTATCCAACTTTCACTAATCTGAACACCCTTCACTCATTGATGATAGCATTACTGAGGTTCTATTGTAGTAGCTACAGCCTTTTTAAGATCTTATTGACGCCTCATTCTCAATAATTTATTATTTCTTATGTACGACTTTATAACTTTGTCATGAAGATTTAATAAACCATACGGTTCTGCATGTCATTTAATAAATGTGAAAGTGCCTATAAAAATTAGAAAAATTAATCATTATTTCTCTTTTTTTAAGCAGGACTATCACAAGAATCATTTTCCCATTATTTGTGAAACTTTACTACATTAGCTACTATACTCTACTCTGTCTTGGTTTTTTGTTCTGAGTCTTTTCCCCAATATTTGTGAACCTTACTACATTAGCTACTACACTCTACTCTGTCTTGGTTTTTGTTTTTCTGAATCCTACAAAAAGTGTATGGATCATGACCACATATACCAACCCCCCAGGTGCTACTGCATACCCTCCAACTTTTCCAAAGGAGCTTCAGGGACCATAGCGACGCCCGCCACTAATTAACTAAATAAGTACGATTAAGGCTAATAAATAGGTGTAGCATTTAAATTATATTGGTATTTTGAAAGTTTAAAAAAAATTGTGGAAAAGAATAATGAATTTTTTCATTATCAAGTGCTTACTCAATGAGGACAGAGATATTGCATGGAACTTTATTCTAGTTCATCTAAGTTTTACGATAGTTGTATACAACTACCTCAAACCTTGGAAGAGATTTACATTTGATGTATCAAAATATATATCCAACATTATTCCCTACACTAAATGACTGTTCATTGTAATAGTAAATTGATGTTGCTTTTGTTTATGTATTTATTTTATAGTCATTATTATACAAAGTTTGTTGTGCTAGCTAGAAAGTAGTAAATAACCACTACTTTATTACTGCTTTTACATTTAGAGCTTCTACCTATACCAGGGAATTGTTGAAGCCAGCTAAAATCAAAATGGCATTGCCTTCTGGCTCTTTTAAGCTTAGGAGGACCGCAATCGCTCATGTCAACCTCTACAATAACCGTGAATCTACTCCTGCATTTGTGATACTGACGATCTTTTCCCATTTCGCGTAGAGACACCCTTTACCTTTTGCCGGTTAAAGTAACTTTCCGGGACAAATAGTAGTCTCTTCCGGGACCGGGGACAAAGTTAACAAATCCGGGACGGTCCCGGACATTTCGGGACGGTTGGAGCCTATGCTACTGGTACATTCTTGAAGTCTACAGTTCTGTTACGATTTACTATATTGGAAAGGTTGGAAAGGAAAATCGAGAATAAAAAATAACAGCTAATAAAAAATTACAGGGTATTGAGGAATTATCACTGATAACCATCCAGATGTCAAAGGTAGCTGTTTAGCAATAATTTCAGGAGTCCCTGTGCAAGTGCATGCAACTGGGTTAAGTAGCTATACACGAGTAAGTAATCTTATTAATCCATTGCAAATGACAAATATATATAGATACAACAGGAAATGGCATCACACATAACAAAACCATAACAGAACTAACATGCCACAAATATCTAATCAGTATATAACAGAATGAATGAATGAATGAATGAACAAGAAAGACAGCAGACAGACAGACAGACAGACAGACACAAACAAACAGGGAGGTAAGAAAGGAGGAGGGGGGGGGGGCGGGGGGGAGAGATAAATAAGGTAGGCTTCACTAGGAAAAGGCAGCTAGGGGTTGATATAACTACTAGGTAATCAGAGTGTAGCGTGGTTATTTATTTCATGGCCACCATTGTGAAGCTATCTAGCTATCTAGTGTTATGGACTCTTCGATCCATACCATATAAATATTGTGATGCATGCACTTAACCTCTCTGTTATGTAATTCACACTCTTATTTCTTTCTTTCTAATCCTATCCATACACTGAGCTATATGTTCTCAGTTGTGTACATCTTGCTTAATTCATTACATGTAAACCCTTTACCTCACGCATATGTGAATGGATTGTGAACCGACTATATCATTGTCAATCACTCCTCTCTCAGTTCAGATTTCCCACATGTTCATTTCAACAAGACTTTAGAGTGTGTGGGATTTCCCTGGTGGCAGCAACTTTAGAGGAAGGTGGCCAGAGCTGAGACGCCTGCGCTGCTCTACTCCCATTCTGCTCCTACCCGTGGATCGAGCCTGCAGAACATCTAGCTTGGAATAAATAAATAACTACATATATTATATATCTATCAAATATTATGTATATATATATAAATGTTATGTATATACACATATTATAGATTGATGAATTAGGCAAATGCTACATTATTAATCCAAAGGTCAAAGTTCATTGCTGTTTGCTCCAAAAACCAGGGGCATAGACAGCAGTTTCAAAAAGGAGTTACAAAACTTGACCACATTTAAGCCACACCTATTACAAATGAAAATTGCCAAGGTACTGAAACGGCAACTTACACATTGACTTCTGCGAAAATACTTCTCTGAATATAAGTTATTACTATAAAACATGTCAATATCAGCAACTTAATAAGAAGTGTCAAATAGCCTTAGCAGTACTGTTGCATATTGGTAGATTGATGATAACTATTCAAGCTGAACATTTTGCAAGAACAAGAATTAAAGGGCAATAAAAAAATTTTTTTTTATTGGAGTGCACTCAATAGAGCATAATATTTAGTGCTTACTAAGCATCTATATGGACATTGCTTTGGAGAAATTCCAAACATCTGACTTTGCAGTGATGAAATTCTTCAAAAAAAGTATCAGCATTGGGAAAGTCTCGAGAATTGAGGTTAATAGTGCACCAAAATCAAGCTTTATTAGATATAACAAATTATCTGAATCTGAAGAGAGCTACATAGGTGCCAACAATTCTTATTATGCTGGGATAATTCATTGTTCCCCTGTCCCCATTAACTTTAAAAAATTCTATTGCTTGTCCCCATTTTCACAGGTTGTAAATCTTGATTTTGTCCACACTAATCTAGATTACATCTGGACGACTCCAAAAGGCCGACCCATTTGAACTTTAGTAAAACTTATTTTTTAATGGGAATGTTTAATTCCTAGGGGTGTAGTCAATACTTTGGGGTTTAAGTTATTGTCCCTGCTACAATTCTAAAAACGTTAGCCTGAATGTGTATCAGACTATGAATATCATTACCTTAAAGGGGGGAGGGGTGCATTTAACACCCTGAACCCCCCCCCCCCTCCTCCCCCCCTGCCTACGGCCCTGAAGCCTTTTGCAGGTAGCTGGATCACTTTTCCTACTCAATTGCTGTGAGAGTAAAAAATATTGGCAATATTGTTATATAAATACACTGTATAGAGCCAGAAGCATGAATACCAAATCCAATAATATTCATCTATTTTTACCATGCAATTTTAAATAATATTCTGCTATAATATCACCTTTGTCAACAAGATTTGACAATAAGTCTATGAGCTACATTACCATCAACACTATACTAACAGGAATCATAATTTTATTTCAATGGAAAAAATCACACAATATAATCATAATTTTACCTAATAATAGCACTCCATTACATAGTATAATTAATATATAGTCAACATTATAGACACACAGTTTCTACAGTTGAAAAAAAAATACAAAAATAATAGCTAGAAGTATGTTGTCATGCTAATCTGAACTTGTGCACAGCTTCACCACATGCTAATCCTGCATCTTCAAACTCATCAGGAGCTTCCTGAGGATTTTCCCTGGGAAAATACAAGAAGGAAGGAACCTTGTTGGCAAGATCTTGTCCTTTTAATTCTAAAGAATGAATATCTGAATTAGTAGGAACAGGCACATTAAGCTTACATTCACCGTCATCTATAGAGAAAACAACTTCCAAAATGTTAGGTTCTTGTCCACCTTGATTATTGGTTACTCTTAACTTAGTTTTATTACTCCTTTTTTGAGTGACTACCAGTTTAAATTTTTGGAGTTGTAATGTTGTTACATTGTTCCCAATATCAATATCATTATTTGGGTCTCGAACATCTGAACAGAACCTAAACACTTGTAATGTTGGGCTATAATGCAACGTAAATTTCTCATTAAATGACTTGGCTTGACATTGATTAGTCGTAATGGTGGATATCAAGTTCGAATTAGCTCTTATTAACAATACTGAAGCACATTCATTCTGTATATGTGAAGCAGGGATCGATAATATTTCTCTATTGGCACTACGCACTAGGAGGTGACTATGACCATTAATATGTTTAGTTTGTAAATCCATATCACCTTGATTCATTAAAAATGAGTAATATACAGAAATACAATATCGCTCTAACTCCATAGGCACATCCATGCGACAAAAACGATAATTTAGAATTTTATCATCGCCTATGCTAATATTGTAACCTAAAATTGAAGGGTTTCTCACTACTATTGTCACAGAAGCACTATCACCTGGAATAATTGTAGGGCTTTTCACTTTGAAATCCCATGTGAGTAAATTATAACAATTATTTCTTTGTCTTGTTTGAGAAGGAATTACCACAGTAATGTTAAATGAGTTATCAAATCTGCAATACGTACCTTGAGTTGAATTAATCAAGTCATTTTTAGTGATAAAGCAAGGTATGGTAATGGAAATAGCTGTTGGCTCTGTAATTATATCTTTGGCGTCACATTGTATCATACTTCTGAAGAGAGTTCCCAAATATAATCCTGTGTTATTTTGGCGAATAAATCGAAGCTCACAATTAGTTAGAGACTTTCCTAAGGTAGCTTCTCTTAGACTGACAGATACACTCTTATTATAACTGAGAACGTTAAAAGACAACTTTGTGTCTGTTAGTGGATAATGAACTTCTTCACATTCTAATGGTAAAGGTCCACATGTAAGAGTAACATCAGAAACTGGAACTGTTACATATTTCTTATCGTCACGTCCAGGGAGTGGTACAAGAAGATTGTACTTGTTAAGTTTAGTGAACAAATATAGTTGATTATGCTCTTTCTTTGTGCTCCATTCTCTCCTGCAATATTCTGCTGTTATTTTTGCATCAAGTTTTAAAGACTTGTAAGGCAATAATTTTTTGCTAGGCATTGTATCCTTTTTAGCTTTATTAAATTGTTTGAAAAACTTGCTTGCATCTGAATCTTCAGTGGAGAGAATTTTGTAAGATATGAGAGCAGCAAGAATTACCAAGCTAATTTGGAAAACATTGTCGAGGTAGTCAGCTAAATGAATAGCTGGAATTGGAATGATGTAAAATGCAGCTATTTGTACTGCTCCTAGAGTAACGCCTCCAAAACCCAAAAAGAAAGTTAAAAGCAATGATATTCTATCGTCTTCATATTTTATAAAATTGTATATTGACCGGCTCATTATGAACAAGTAAAATACCACAGCAATGGCCAGGATTGCCACAGATGTAGTCTTAGAAGGCTCTGTAAGCCAAGCTGTGAAAATGTAGTCTACATGAGCAGACAAATATGTAATTGGAATTACAATAAAATACACCACAAAATCATTGTGTCGCTTTGAGATATCAAAAATATACAAGATTGAAACAAATGCAATAAATAAAATAATTGATCCACAGATAAACAATAAATATGGTTTTTCAGCAATTGAAGGGACAGCAAAAAGTATTACTTCTAAAATAATAGATGCTAGAAAAACATTAAAGACATATACCATTTTTTTTCTAAAAGTAATGATGCTTATACCTTCACCGATTTCCTTTCCATACCGTTTGATAGTGATGAGCCAAAAAATAAGTAATATTAAAAAAGATGCTATAATCTCAACTGCAAGAGTGCACCACGCCAACTGCAGATTAAATGAGTTGCGTATAGTTTCGTAACTTCCGTATTCATGGCGTCTGGATATAAAATAGTAGACAGCTGAGATATCCATACATAACATATATAGAGTAATATAAATTCCTGCCATGGCCATTCCCACTGCATTGGGCTTTTTCCTTTTATTCTCTACATATAAAATGATGACTTCATAATGTTTCCATACAACTAGTGTACTTACTACCGAAGTAGCGACAGGCAAGGCTATAGCTGCACCCAAATACAAGTTAACATTTGTGTGTTGGTAATATCCATCTTCCAAGGTTTCCACACATATGGCTTGTGCTGTGGAGGTTGCATCTCGAACAACAGAATTTGGATTATTGAACTTGGAGTACTGCATAATCTACACAATATAATATATATATGTAATATAGTACATGAGCAAATTCAACACACATTCATTTTAAGGATGGTACAAGTTTTATAATGTTACTGTTTCTATATTATTATCTTAAGTTATGACTTTTTATGAAATTGTCCAGGTGAAATCAGTCAACCATTGATATATTTAATAATATTCATACCTGTTGTGATAGTATATCTAAATTTTGATTCTCTTTGTGGTGACAGGAGCATTCATCACCAGTGTCATTTATAACTTTACGACACTCCACTGGAAATGTTAGATTCATATCTTCGATGTCATTTGCAGGATAGCTGAAGAGAAGAGATGTCATTTGAAATATAGTTGGAGGCTGGATCAAGAGGAAGCCACCAATTGCCCATATGTACGATACTGTACAATTAGAATTATCATCTGAAGTAGAGTCATCATCCTCTCTGAACCTGTACTTTACAGTTATGTATCTCGATGTTGCTTTCCTTGGTGGAAAGAAGGCTCTGTTTAAATTTCGCTCATTGGAATCAGTAGTATAAAGAGCACATTCTAACTGAGATAGCAGATCACAGGTACTGTAATTGCAAGCCAAAGAAAGGCTTGCCAGGCATAACACACCAGCAAAAGTACTTGCAAGCATTTGGAACTAGAGATATAAACAGTGTATTGGAAATAGTTTTATATATACAATAACAGCCAAATACAATCATTGGATGACCTGATATGTCATGTGACTACAATAATTTATAATATTCACTCTTATACACACTATTCACAGTCAATAGATTAAGTTAATCAACTTTTATCTCAGCAAACTTAACATTCATATTACTTTAGAAAACCAAGTACACCCGAAGCTAAATTCAATTTAATTCATGGCATCATAGCTATTACCATCTAGCTATCTGTCAGCATATATTTGACTAAAGTCAGTGCAAGCCATTAATGGGACTAACAATGTTATTTAAATTGAATCTTGATATTAAAAGATGAAGTTGGGTAGTGCTTAACTTGAACAAATAAGCCTTTGTAACTCAGATAGCCACAAATGTATACTAAGTAAAAACCTTATTATTAATTAGCAGTTGTTACGGAATTTCAGCCTGTGGTCAGTAGCATAGTTTGCTAAGTACACATGTGCAGTGAAGTTTAATTGGATATAGTAGACCATCTTGTCGGTGTAGTAGCTTTCAGATGTTATTGGATGGCTAAAAGAAAGAAGGATCTGTCTATTTAACAGAGGCTTTTTGTTAGTCACTTTGAATGAGGAAAATATTTCCAGGGCTACAGCTAGAAAGTTAACAATAAAGCTCTATGCTTATTAAGGATAAAGAAAATGGATTTGTGAATGATAGGTCAAAATCTAGTAGTTGGTGGCTTACAACTACAAGGGAAGATAAGGTACTTACTCAGCTAGCACTTAAAAATACTCTCGCAATGCTAGTTCAGCCATTTTTCTATGAGTTGCAGTGCAAAAAGCTTTAGCAACAATATAACCTCATCATCCAGATTGCAAAAGTTCTTTTCTAACTGTAGCCCCGTACTAGAATATTTTCCTTCAACATAACTAATGTAAGCCTTCTGTTCATTAGATGGATCCTTTTTTTTAGCCATCCAACAAGAACACAGGAAAAGTTACACACCTACCGCTAGTCTTGTATTGCATTACCTACTTGGATCGGAAATGTATGTGTATTGTTAGATAGCATGTTCACATGTAGGCAGCTAGCTATTAAGCACAGTGTTCCACTTCATTCTTGTTCTACTTTTCAAACATTTTGGCTACTGAACTTATATTAAGAACTTCCAGTAAGAAATCTTTAAGTACTGTGGGCAGAATCTGGTGGCAGTGGAAGTTTACTACTTGAAAATTTGTCTTCCATTAAACCCGAGTCCCACATTATACTACTCTAGTATTTTTGCAAAATCCTTACAAAATGCTCATGAATAAGATCTATCAAATTCATTTTTAACCCCTTTTGTTAATTATAGCGATTTCTAGATTCTACCCTTATAATCTTTACATTAACTAAATCATTTAATTTCTATGCTGAGTAAGTGAATGTTTTTGTGTTTATATTTTATTCTTTTTATTGATTATAGCAAAATATATTCACTGTTTTTAACAATCAACTTGTAAACTTTCTTCCTAGTACAATTAGTTCATCGTAGCAAAAAGGTTTGAAGTGCTAAAGGTTTTCATAAGTTTAAAACACAACGGCATGCATTTCCTTAAAGAGCAGAACAGCATAGAGAAAATAGCAAAGAAAATGTTGATAAAATAGAAAAAGAATTGTGAAATAATTAATCAATGCAAAATTCAGGAAATTGGCATGGTTGTATCATTACAGTAAAGTAAAATGTATCCTTTTTCAGTCAAGATATTGCTCCATTCAGACAGGAATATTTTTAATTCATACTACAGTATGCTGCCATAGCTATTAATACTAAGCAAAATTACTTTGAATTAGTTAGTCTTTATGCTGAAATTAGTTACACACTTTAGTGTCTAATTGACTACATTTAATCTATAGTGAATCACAATTTTTTGATGTTCAGTAGTTGAATAAATGTTTCAATCTGTATGGAAAACAATTATTCATAATGATTGTAATTCTGCACTTTTGTTGCTTTTTCAACCAAGTATGAAAACACGTGATAATATCAATTAATAATGATGAATGTGACGATAGATGGTAATTACAAAATCATTAGTCCAGGCAATTTTATTAGCAGTCAATTAAAGCATCACATTTTAGTAACAGAAAACAGTTTTAATGCTTTGGTTCATCTAGTAGTAATGACCTGGGTTTAGTGTGCTTTAATTAGTGACTCCTGGTGCATATATGGTCTTAGTCTGACAGAATAAGGGGCTTTTTTGGTCAAAGTTCACAGTTTTTCTTTTTGCCCTAAAATATTATTCATATAGTCAGCTTCTCAAAAGCTTTCTATCTACAGTGAGGAATTCAAAATATTTGCAATTTATTTCACTGAATTCAGTAGCAAGAGTAATATCTTGCAATCTGGTAGTGTTACTGTTAATAGTTTCTAGCTATTTTGTATCAAGTAAAATTCATAACCACTTGTTTGCAATATGACGTCAGCAGTGAAGAACTTGGGAAAACTTGCAAATTTAATTCATTTCTGCAAAAATTAAATTTGGACCAACATTCCAGAGATATGTGTAATACCACTAACATAGGGTTTTTGAGGTGTAGAATTATTTTCAGGCATTCGTTTTTACATTTAAGTTAAATTTTATGTGGTAGTTCTAACTTTGTGTATTTAAATATTATACAAGAGATAAAATATTTTAGTGTTACGGCTGTTTTGCATGCAAACAAGGTAGCTTATCACTATTATAGTTCATATGACAATGAAATTTTGTTTGTTAGTTAGTTTCATTGTTTGTTTTCCATCTACCTCAATGTGTACTATTTTATCTGCAATATCACGTGGGCGTGGTGTTCCTCTTCTAACGGTAAGGTATAGCTAATAGCCAAATGGTGACTGTAACAAGACAATGTGAAAGAAAGAAAAAACTTTGCATTATTACTCTTCCACTTACGAAGATGGTCTTCACACTCAGCTTGAGTGGTCAGCAAACAGCATAGATAATGTTGTGTTCGTTGAAAATGTGTCAACAAATACTTTCACAAGAATGTAATTCAGAAAAAGTTGTATAAAACTAGCGAAAGGGATACTACCGAAGTCTCACCAGTAAGTATTATCAGGATACCCAGCTTATACAGGTCTTCTCCTGGGATTCCGGGTTACTTCCACTATGGTAGGTTCTTATGGTTTCTGTAGTGTGAAAAAGAAAAATCTCCAAAAATTCTCTGGTTGTCTAAAAAATAAGTAACTGTAATAGTATTTGTCAGTTTTCTAGTATCTGATAGCTATAGGCCTCGTGATGTGTTTCCACTCTTTTGCAGACCGTTGGTCATTTAGTCTTTGCTCTGATAAAGACAATTTACGCAATAAAATGCTGGTAGCAGTGGCATATTTTGAAGCACATGACTAGATTAGAATAGTTGGACCTCAGTATGAGGGGTACATGAAAACTACGCCATGATATATTTCTAAGTTTTGTCCAGTGGGGAAGAAGAAACATGATTACTGAGCATTTAAGACAAGTATTTACCAACTTTTTTTCTGAAGACATTATCTGAAAGAAATGCATATTCTCTGTAAAGTATTTATTAAAATGATTTAATCATTTTAAAAACATCCAAGCTTGTAGTTACATGCCTATCATTTTCACGGTCAGAAAATTCAAATAGCTGAATTTATTTTAAGGTCATTTATGCTACACATACTAGCACAAAATTGAGTATTGCTGCTAATATTAGTGCGGTGTCACACATTAAAGGATATAACAACAATTCTAATCTAATAGTTAAATTACTCAGTTTGACAGTTTTAGGCTTTGTTGTGACATGTAGATGATCAAATTTTAAGTTAGGTACACTAGTTTGATAAAACAGTTTGTAGTGAGTGTGATGGCAGATTATACATAACTAAATACTATTCACACTTCATAATGTATATATTATTTCCACTGAGCTACTTGTTATATATATATATAATAATATTACATATATATATATATTCCAAATGTTATCTTTAGGTATGTGACATGTGAGATAATTCAAGTTATCACATAGTGTTATCTCATGGCTGCATTGCTCAAGCTGATTACCTTAGTAGTTATAGCAACAGGCCTGGCTTACCATTTTTCAGTACTGTACTCTAGTGGAGAAGAGCCCCTAGAGAGTTTTATGGCCAACTTTACACCAATAATTATTAACAAATTACTTGGTGAAAATATCTTGCATGGAATAAACCACTTATTACAATCCACTGAGTGATATGACTAGATATTTTACTCTCAGGCTTTATTTTCACTCACAGGCTCATGAAAATAAATTAGTCTGCTTGTGAAATATTTCGCCAATCACACTCTGACTCACTATTTATTCCACCCTAGATATTTTCACAATAATATCTTTAGGTACATAACCAGTGAAATAACTCATTGCAAGCTCATTGCCCTCTTAATTATAGCAAGCCTGAACTTGTCAATTTTCTTGGTTTTTACAGCTACCTTCCTCTGGTGTAGCCTACTCAACTGGGTTAAAGCAGCTGCTAAAATTTCAGCTGCAGTTGTGGGTGGGGCCTCTACAACCAACTTTACTGTGTGAATTATAACCCGGCCTGTCTTCTAGTACAAACTATAGTAGTGAAGATATCTAGTGTGGAATAAACTACATGTTACTCTCTTCAGAGTGATATGGCTAGTTATTTCACTCTCAGGTTTTATTTTCACTCACCTCTGGCTTGTGAAAATAAATTAGCCTGCTAGTGAAATATTCCATATCACACTCTGACTCATGTAGGTGACCAGTGAAATAACTGATAGATATTTCACAGTAAGGCTGTATTGAGCAAGCTCATTACCCTAGTAGTTACAGCATCTAGCTTATCAGTTTTCCAGGTTTTTACAGCTACCTTTCTCTGGTGCAGCCTACTCTACCCATTTTAGCAGCTGCTAAAATACTTGCTGGGCTGTGGGGAACCCCTATACATCCAACTTATGCTGTGAGTTACCAGTCCAAGCACAAACTACTGCTGAGAAGATATCTAGGGTGGAATAAACCACTTATTACACTCATCAGAGTGATATGGCGCTAGATATTTCACTCTCAGGCTTTACTTTCACTACCACACTCTGGCTCATGTAATAAAGTATTATTATATTATATAGCAAGTACCCCACCACTATGTTTACATATTGCAAAGTAAGAATGCAGTAGAGAAGTTATTTTGCTCAGTTAGCATTCTTTACCTTTGGTTTAGCTCCGGGGTGGTGGTATCCCCGGAGGTATGATATCGTCAGGGCAAACGAAAAGCTCCACGGTGATTCGGTACCCCCAGGTGATATGGTACCCCAGTCCTAGGAGCTGCCAATAATATGGTACCACAGTCCTAAGGGGCTAGGACCCACTGCCAGTGATTATGTACCCCAGTGGAAAGGCTAGACGAATCTATGATATTAAATCGCCGTTTTGGCATTAGTTTGATAATAGTTGTAGATTATGCCAGATTTTTTGTCTGTCTTTGTGCAACTTATGAGTGGATTGTCTGATCTGTCATAAAAAAGGAGTCCAGTGATGTGACACTGTATTGCATCATGAGGATTAAAAACAAAAACAAAAAAGCAATGCTTCAGTGAATATTGTTATTTCCCCTAACCATAGGGATTGCCTCAGAGTCCATCACACACTGCTAGCTCTTTTGATAATTTTTTTGTTTGGATACCATGGGATTTATTAGCTAGCTAGGCTTGAAGCATGCATAATGCAATGTCAGCCAGCTGGAAATCCTATGAAGTGTATACATGCTTAGATACCTAATAGTGGCATTGACACAAAGCAATATGCAAGCATATCAGTTTTACATGTAATAGCTAATTTTAAGTTTTTTCCTGCAATGCATAACAGCAGAATAAGTTATTTGAGGGAATGGTGATAATTTGCCATCTTCAAAACACGTTATTAAATGCTGGCACATTTCTGAAGAGTTAAAACTTAGAGCTGATGGTTCATCACCCAAGGCTATGCTGTATGCAAATGCAATACTAAATAATCCACAGTCGATGCCAGTGAGCTGTTGTTGGACGGGCATTTCATTGACCCTTAAGTGACCTCCATAACAGCCACCTGATAGATCTGCTTTAATTGCAACATCAAGCAACGTGTCAGTTTTGTACTGACACAGCTATCATATAGATTCACTTCTCCACCAATGTAAGCAGAAGTTACCCAGTGCGCTTGGCCAGTGAAATGGATTTGGAAGATACTACATAAGAAATATAACATTTGATGTAGATAAAGCAATAGCTATATTTTTAACTATATAAACCTACCCTCTTCAGATATACTACAGAACCCATTGTTCTGGCAAAGAATTGTCGGCTGCAATCCAGAAATGGTTGGAAATTGTTTCTTTAGCAGCTTGAGAGCAGCATACATGTGCTTATCAGTCAGCATACAATTCATTGAAATTCTGTCACTTGCACTAAGATCCAAGCTTTGGACCCAATGTACCTACATATCACAAATCAAAAATAACTAAAGCAGTTCATTGTACTAGTTGCTAAAAATAATTTAGTGATATCTCCGCAATAAGTCTGTCTGTTTCAACACTCAACTTGAAGCCACTATACATAAATTGCATGACAAATAATCATATAAGATAAGTGCTCAAGGGCTTGTTTTTTAACAACAAACTCCTAAGTTATTATGAACTATTCAAAATAATATTGAGATTTATACAACATGGATGTCAAGACAGTGTCTTCATACATAACACCAAAAATTAGGTTATTCAAGCATCAGCAAGTACAGTAAAACATCTATTATCCAGATTTCCTAGGCACGGGCAACTCTATTATCCAGGCAGGTATATCCATGAAAATTTTAATTAAATGTGTGGGTGAATACCAATTGCTGCAATTGATTTATTAAAAATGTATTGTTTTCTAAGATATTGGCAATTCTGACATATGGGCACCATCTAGCCCCCACACTGCCCAGATAAGAGACATTTTACTGTATCAACATTCTCAACAAAATAAACAAAATGGAGGGTAAGAGAATAGAAAGAATATTATAACCTTGTTATTATCTTCAGTCCTTGAATCAGATCCTAAACTCTTTACTACTACAGAAGTATCCTCTACTTCTTGAAAAATCAAGTGCTTCCCTGTGTTAAACTTAGTACGTAATTCGTAAACCCACTCACAAACATCATTAAGTTGAGCACCAGTGAACAGGACATAATTTTTGCCAAACATAAACTGAGTGGGCACTGAAACTTTGCTACGAGAGAGCCATAGCTGCAACAATTCAATCACTGGAATTAGACTTGCATCAAATTTAGCTAATTTACTTCGTTTGAACATATCAAATTCTTTGTGAAGGTCATCTGATACAATTACAAATTCATCAGTAATTTTTAGAGAAGATATTGTAGAAGCACTGAAAATCCAGCCATAATGCAACATCTGCATTAATGCTCAGGCCATGCATAAGGGAAAAAAGGAGTGAATTTTGTTGATTCCTGAATGGAAGTCCTAATTCCAAATAAAACAGGGTCAAGATAATTGTCCCATCGGAAAAATTCTTTCTTTTTCACACGTCATGTGCAACTCCACATTTATTTCAGACCACAACACCTAACCTTCAGTTGTGTACTTAAATCACTCATTCACCTCTCACTTTATAGTCTATGCTATATTGAAGGGTCAACTTAGCCTTAGATATTATAGTATCACTTTTTATATTCTCAAATACCCTGAATTGTAGGGTACACACAATATTTCGGTCTGTATGCATATTAATAAACTGCTACACCTCACCTGAAATACCCTCAACCATTCTTCACTACTAGGTAGTGCCAGCCATGTCCTCCTGATTTTTTTTGTAAAATAACTGTCCCTCTACTACTTCGAAATCATTTTCTCTCTTTCTGAAATTTCTTTTCATATTTTTTGTCATAATGGTCAGGGTACTTCGTTCCACTTGAAAGTAAAAAGACCTTGTAACTTTCCACAACTTCTGGATTCCAATGTGAATTGGGCGAGGTGTCCATCCCATTATCTTCCTCTTCAACAGCGCACTGAACGTCAAATTCCATTGCTTCCTCTTCTGTGTCCTTCGGACTAACGTTTCTGTCTGCCCCAACTGTAACCTCCATGAAGCCACGCACAGCCCAGAAACATCAGGAAAGACAAAAGCTGCAAAAACACTCGTGGCTGCTTCGCTTGATAGCCGTGCAGCACTAGTCTCGCAAGCAACACCCTTTACCGACTTTGCCCCCCGGCTGGCACTACTCGGTAAAGGGTCTGGCTAGTGAGACTAGCCGCGCACCTGGTAATTTGGTACTTAGGGGGTACCAAATCCCCGGTGATATGGTACCCGGGGTGCCATATCACCAGGAGTACCAAATCACTGTGACACCGTCTATCATCTATTGCACCCGCTTTTAGAAATAACGGCACTTTCTACTGAATCTGACAACACTTTACCTACCATAAGATGACAATGTGTTACCAAACCGTACCAAGCTCATGAATTATTCATGAATACGCACATCGGCGGTCGCCGTCGTCGGCATGATTGACACGGCAAGTGTATTATTATATAGAACTTATAATAATAGCAAATTTTCTCGTTTTTACAAACCAATAATTTATTAATTAAAACTTAACAAACTTATTACATGAGTCAGAGTGTGATATGGCTAAATATTTCAAGAGCAGGCTAATTTATTTTCACGAGCCAGAGGCGAGTGAAATAAAGCCTGAGCCATAATAAAATAGCAGGATCTCATTTGGCAGGGACAGTTTAACCTCTATCTTCTTCTATACAAACTCTATGGGACACAACAAATTCTACCTCAAAAATTACTCGTACCTATTGCACTACCTATACTTGATAGGAATTTAGATGTGAAAAGCGAAGCAGAATGACATCATGACATGTAGGGGAATGTCAATAACAACGTTTAAGATAAAGTCATTTATATGTTTGTTTTTCTTTCACTATGTTGGAATTAACATAAATCTACATACTTTAGAGCGGAGTATTTCAAGCACTTTATGTGCGTGTGTGTGCATGTGTACATGTGAAAGAAGAGTAAACATATGAGTGGTTTTATCTTAAAATTGTTGACAAGTCCTTCTACAAGTGATGCATGCATGTGTTTATACATGCAGTATGTGTGTTGTGCATATTTTTGGGATTTGTGTGTGTGTGTGTAGCTACTTTGGGAATGGAGAGAATATTCTGTTGAGTAGTACACACACACATGCACACGTCACGTATAGACATAATAATTATACATAGCACTTTGACTGGCTTTTCCAAGTAAGTTGTTGACATACAGTTCCTATATAGACTTAGCGAACTTTGTTTAGTCAAATGAAGCCAGGTAGCTAGTTGTATAATAGTTTTATTAAATACTATTATCCATGTGTCTATTTATATATAGATAGTCATTAATATATTATTATTACCATTATTATATTATTATTACCATTATTATACATATATATTATTCATTTGATACAGGAGAATATCACGAGTCTGTTGGCTTAGTATTTACGCGAGTGCCGCAGGCATGAGCGTAAATACCGCCAATCAGACGAGTGATATTCTCGGGTATCCAATGGATAATAAATTTATTAGGTACTGCTCATGCGTGAATACCTTGGTAACAATTCTATAACCTAGGGGGACGTAATAACCCAACGTAATAACTATGAACACAGGTGATATGGAAAAATATTGCCCTAAGCCACATCCTGTTTACTTTAATGCATTTTCTATGTGGCAACAGTTATCAGGCTCTGTTCAGTACCTAATAAATTATTATATTAGTTACTTAATAAAAGAAGAACACTGTGCACTACCTAGCTAGTTACCTATTGTTCCTACTGTTCGGGACTGGAAGACGTCTCTGAACAAGAGGAGAACTAATGAACTTGCTAACTAACTTTACCATAATTTACCATTATGTTCATAATGATTATAACAATATTCATAGTCAAACCATTCTAACCTGTATCATGTTGTAAATGCATAGAAATATATAGTAAAAATTCCCAGTTAAGTAAACTAATTTGGGGTTAAGACCCTGCTACTGCCTATACCTGCATCCCTAGTCAGGTCTACAACGACGGCAAGGTATCCGTCTCTCTGGCTCCGGACTGGTGCGGGCGCACAACTTTAATTCTGGTTAGCTAACTTAGCTGGGTGGTCCTTCGACTA
>WLWD01001039.1_pt1 | contig 50812 bp, 36 predicted proteins | sample 6712731 | NCBI WGS metagenome assembly WLWD01 (sample SAMN12718690, study PRJNA576275) | sponge metagenome | isolation source: marine sponge | host: Mycale hentscheli | place: New Zealand: South Island, Marlborough, Capsize Point | collected 2014-11-01
GCACGCTGGTGGTGTTACCAACTGCACTGGGAGAACTTTGCAGGCATTTTGGAATTCATACGAGAACTGTCGAGTTCACGATTCTATTGTTTCACAAATTAAATGAGATGCAATTTGTTAACCATGCATGTGTAAATTTTAAAATTAGTTTGCAAGTGTCACCTAAAGTTAGTTAGCTATGAAGTGCGTAACTGGCAGTGCTCTCACTGGTGCAGGGATGGTGAGCAAACTAGCCCAGTAAAACATGCATGCATACAATTCTATTTAAAACATTATTTACAAGGTATTGTTTGTTAACATGTTGCTGACAGTTACAACTGTAATCTAAAAGCATCTTTATTATTATTATTATTATTATAATCAATTATTATTATTCAGATCTTACTGGTATATATTAAAACTTGGCTAACATGTGCTCACATTAGAGTAGACAACATGTGATAAGTCGGAATTAGAAACTATTAGGAAAGTGATAAATACTTTGATATCAATGGTGTGGAACTAAAGAAACAGATAACATTCTTATGGCAAAATTCCTGCTGAGGTTCCACTCTATTTATGTCAAGTGTAGACATATAATGCTGTAGACTCAGGTTGAAGTGCCTTTGCTTATAACTCCAAACGGATATAGGCACTTAATAAAAACTGGGCACTTATCGGTGAGTGGTAGCCTAAAATCTTGGGCTGAGCTCCAATCATCAGTTGATGTAAAAGCCGGGAAGAAAGTGGAAGTGTAATATAAATCAGCACTTAACAACTCGCGTCTACAGTAGTATTGTATTCTGATACTTTCATATGTTACTCTTATGTGTACCCTTACATGCTTACCAACTCAGAAGTATGAGCAAGTTTCTAGAATAAATGGTATTAGTAATTCCCTTCGTTTATATTCCTCAGTTCCTGAACAGTCACAACTTGAAGGTGACTAAATACTCTCTGCACTTACTAGATATAAGATGTCCTACCAGGGAACTGCTGAGTTTATTTTTTTTCCAAGAAAATACATCTTCTACATGGGCCACAAGTCCCGTTTCCAATTTGTGTGTTACTCTAGTAAAAACAATTTTTAGTTTGACCCAATATTTTTAGTTAATGCTATTTCCTTTGGACAAATTTTTACTTTTATTCTTCCTTCTCTCATTCACCTTCTATCTTTTTTTTTCCTTCCTTCTTTCAGGTGCTATAGTGGCTTCAATCTATGTTCTGAGTGGGTGGGAGATGATAGTGGGTGTGGCTATAGCCTGGGGCCTCGGTCTGAGCCTGCTCACCAACTTGCTGGGAGTCCTCATATCAGCACTTCCTCTCTACAGTTTCCTGTGAAGACTCCATCATCACGTCGCAGTGTCCTTCAGACCATACCAAACAGAAGCAGGTTGTAGAGTAATGCTGTCAAGTCAAAATCGTCCAACCCTAAATCATCAGTGGAACAGAGTACCAACTACTAAAAAATACTGAACATACAAACTATAAACTAGTATTGGCTGCTTTTTGATGATTTATTTATTTATTATAAAAATTAAGATATACATTATTTTTGGAACAAAAAATAATATCAGCTCTATGACGTTCTGTGACCTGTGGATGGTGGTCTATGTCGTGAGTTGGCTAACTGATCATCATGATGCCCCTCCCACCTCACATGGTGCCGAGTTTCACCCTTGAATGACTCCCTCCCGTGTTTCAACTTGTGCTGGTGTTTCTTTGCCTCTGCTGATGACGAGCCTGTGCCATTGGATGAGAAGAGTTCCTTGAAGAGACCTAGTCTACTCAAGAGAGTTTTCCAGAGGAACCCCCAGCCTGTCAAGAAAGAAAACCACAATCATTGGTGGCTGTCAAACAAAAGACATACAAGTTGTGATGGTTCACACTGCATGCCTGAAGCTATTGGAATCAACAACTTGTCAACTTGTGATTCTATTAGACACACAATAGCATATCCCAGATGCGGGAGATGCCTCAATTATGTGAATTGATTAAATCACGTCTCTCCTTACTACTATAACAACAGTGTAGTGGAACCTCTGATAGTGAACTCTCTAACGAGCACATTACCTCTATTTAGTAAACTTTCTACTTGCCCTCTCCAATAGAAAATGTTATTGTTTATCACCTCTTGTAGCAAAAAAGAAAAAAAAAAAGGGGGAAAAAATAGCCCATTTTATTTGTGAACTGAAAACTCTGGTCTCAAATTGTGGGTTTTACTGTAATAATTTTAGACAGATTTTCTACATTAACTCCATGATGGGACTGCCCCTCACATTAAGTGGGCAGAATTTAGGATGACCATTTCAATTCAAAGCAATTTGGCTAGTGTTCTTTATTTAGGCCATTAGCTAGTAAAAGCGTTACAATTGGAGGATCCACAGTTTGTGGTCTATGAAGTCAAACTGTCACCAGTAAATATTCTATTTTATATAGGACCATTGAATTCTGTCATGCTAACGACGATGACACCACCACCAACAACACACAACCAATAAAATGATAATGAAATAGGATATTGAAATGTAATCGTCCAAGCCTTCATGAAATCATTACAATTACACTCTGCTATGTTCCTCACCATAACCATCAAGTTAATACTCAAATGAAAAACAACAACAACAAAACAAATAATAAAAAACTACGACAACAAAAATTTGTTTACTAGGAAATCACACAATCCAATAATTTTTTATTTCAAGACAATGGGTAACTGTAACCAGATAAATTACATTTTAATAGTAGATGCACTTTTCTTACATTAACTCTAACAAAAGAGTTTATAAAACTCTAATTTACCCACAAAACAATGAATAAGAAGGAAAGGTCAAAGTGAAGGAAAACAAGCCAGGAACGTATCATTGCAGCACCACAAACACAATATACTCAGTGCTGTACAGGTAACTAAATCCCATCTCATAATTACCAGACTCTAATCTCCATTAATGAGCTCTATGCCCTGCTGTAACTTACATAGAACAATAAACAGGAGGACAACTGCCAGACAGAGGATAACCAACACCACTAACACGGAGCCTTCTAACAGTGCTTGCAACCAAGATGAAGAAGGAAGCATCAGCCACTCCTGTGAGTCCGCCTAAGACAATAAACTAAGGTAACCTTTCAAACTTGCGCTCCACAGTCCGCTTGAAACTTGCACTACTGGAGGCAGATAGATGCGCTGGTGGTAGTAAATTTTACTTCGGTAAGGGTCGCAGCAGCAACAGAACACAAACAATCGATTACTTTCTTTCCCCAGTTGTTTTATTTCACTTGGTGCTGTTGTTGTGCCAGTCTTGCCATGTCTGTGTCACTGGCTGATTTGTGCGCTGAAGATACTGACTCTGACGACGAAGAGTACATACCTGGTGAGATTTCCAAATAAACCACACCCTAGTCCTTTGATAATGTATTTTCCATTACAGAAGAAAAATTGAGTTCTGGTGATAGTGAACCTGATGATGGTGATGGGGAAGAAATCTCTAAAGATGAATTGACCAAGGCACATAAATTCAGTTTGAAGAAGTAAGTCATTTTTTATGTCCAATTTTTTTTTATTCAAATATTAAAATGTTGATATTATGAGCTGGTACAGAGACAAATCCTCACAAAAATGCAGTGTAATTCTCTTGTCCAGACCTCATTAATTAGGATGGCAGAGTGGGTGTATGTGGTGTAATGTAAATTCATTTGGGAGTTATAGCTTTAAAATTTAATGGCAACTTTTATTTCACTTAAGGGGTTTGTAATTGATATAATCCTTTTTTTTTTTACCCATTGAATCATTGAAGATCTGAGAGAGGTTGCATCTTTAAAATATTCCCTCCTCCCCCCCTTAAAAAAAAAGAAGACAAACTAAAACAACAACATAAAATCCACTCCACCTTACTCTTGGTTCTTGCATCATAATGAATGCTGGCTATCTTTACTGTGATATTAAAACCATGAGCAAATTGTTAGGTGGATTTTCCCTGAAGGGTCACATTCTGTTCCGTGAGACTAGTTATAGAGGGAATTGTCCAGGGAAGTGACACTAAGACTTCTCTGTGTAATTCCTCAGACTTCTTCACATGTGAACTTCCCTTTTCAGAATGACACAGATGCGGTTGTTTGAATTGTTTAGTCTGGAAGCTTTTGGCTACTGGGCACGTGCAGAATGAGTTCATAAGTGTTATTCGTGGCCACATTCCATACAGCCGCAACACTTGCATAACATGTGCATTATGATGTTATGGCTTGGACTATAGACCACAGGTAGCCATGGTGTTGGGTAACCATGGCGTTAGGTAACCATGGTGTTGATGCGTTACTTGGTTTAGTATATTCAACATTCAAACAAATAATGTGGCCATATACTGAGTTTATAACTCCATTGGTGGTTGTGTTTACTACTGACTACTTAACAAACTTAATTTGTGTCATTCATTATCCAACCTTCCTCAATAGGCTCTGCAGTTTGTGATGTGATGTGACATCCGTCCTGGCTAATATATTGATAAGGAATTCTCTATGGCAGACTAGGGAGCTTTGGACGTGACTTCTAGTATTTGTTTTGTATCTCTTGTTCAACTTATTAGTCAGTTGTGCTGGTTTGATGACCTTTACCAACTGCTGAATACCTTTACATGTATAATGTCTTTTTGACTGTTTCAAAGATATGGTACTCGACCCTTGCCTACTTTTATACGTTCTTTTGCTTATTATTATTATTATTACTATTATTGTTGTTGTCGTTGTTGTTGTCATTGTTGTTAATTACTACTTATTGTTACTTACTATCAAGTCCCCACCACACAGTGACGCTTGATGCAGTGGCATAAGGTATTGTTATTCTCTCCCACTTGGTTTAGTTGCGTCAGTTTATCTCTCCTGCTCTCTTTCTTCCTGAGCCTCTCAGATCTTCTTATGCACCTAGCTCTTTCTTCTTGAGTCATGGATTCCCGTCTCATCCTTTTTCTATCTCTTATGCTTCTCAGGCTCTTTGTCCTTCTCTTCATAACATGGACTTAGGCTTTATGAAACTATTGCCTGTCCCTTCCCTTTCCTCGCCAATTTCATCTTCTTTAGCTACAATAGTTGCTTCCTTTTCTAGTGACTGTAAATGATGCTTGACCCATCCAGTTCCTGACTACACTTTACCAACCCTGCTCAGCTATGCCTGACCCATCCAGTTCCTGACGACACTTTACCAACCCTGCCCAGCTATGCCTGACCCATCCAGTTCCTGACGACACTTTACCAACCCTGCTCAGCTAATGAATTAATTCACGAGTACACACTGTTGTCGTTGTCCTACTAACACACAAGCTGCATAATGGCGGTTGGTGAAGAGATTGTAGATTGGTGATTGGTAAACCAGTGCTCATTTAGGGGGGGGGGGGTAGTTTAGTATATTGAAAATATAATTGGAGCAATGGTTCTCAATTTATAAGTGTGGCTCATTCTTTTTATGCAGCTTGACTGAAAAATGACTGCAAAGCTCAGTTTTACACTTTGACTCACAGTGCAAATTATAGTACAGCATTGAAGGCCTACCTTCGCTCATGTCAATCTTTAATTTTCAAGTAGGTGCTTGTCAGAAGTTCAGGCATCAATTGATATGACTTTCATATCACTAAATTGATAGCCAGAATTGGCTGATAAATCCCTTGTAGTACCCAATTATGTATTCTCTTATGATTTAAGTAGGAGGCAGGTTCTAACCCTCTGCCATCATAGCTTATTCATTGGTCCCAAGAGTAGTGCTATTTGTCCTTATCCTTTACCTACTGGAGGAGTTTATGGTCATTGTTGTACTACTCTCATCAGCAATTGTATGGTATTAGAGATTAATGCAGAGAATTAAGATGGCTGGGCCCTTACCTTCGCGAGGATATGAAAATGACTTTGTTGGGGAAGTGTTAGAAGATTTTTATTGCAAGAAGTGTGCTCTGGTTGCTAGGAATTTGACTATTACTAACTGCTGTGGAGAGAGCTTTTGTTATGTTTGTATAGCAGACACTCGGGATCTGGGACAGCCCTGCCCAGTGTGTGAGGAGACAGCTTTTACTACATTTGAGCAGGTCAAGAACAGAAAACGAATCAGCAACCTCCAAACATACTGCAGCATGAAGGAGAGGGGGTGTGTCTGGTCTGGGACACTGGACCAGTTGGACACTCACTTGGACCCTCACTTGGACAACTGCCAGTATGTGGACACCAAGTGTCCCCTCAACTGCCTACAGACCATCCCCAAGAACAAGGTGGACCAGCATGTGGCTCAAGAGTGCACTAAGAGACCTCATGTCTGCCAGCACTGCGGCTTCAAAGCCACCTACGAGGAGGTAGTAGACACACACTTGCCAGAGTGCAAGTATGTAGCCTTGCAGTGTCCCAATATGTGTGGGGTGAGTTGTGAGCGTGAAGTGATGGAAGATCACATGAAGATATGTCGTCTGGAAGAGGTAGAGTGTGAGTTCAGCAGTGTGGGATGTGATAGTCGGTTCATTAGAGAGGACCAGGACGAACACGCCAGACAGAACAGCCAGAAACACCTCACCTTGACAGCTTCTCTAGCTGTAGAGACTAAAGAACAACTTCAGCAGAAGTTACTTGAGCAAGACAAGAAACACAAGGAGGAGGAAGAGAAACTGAAGGCCAGGATAGAAGGACTAGAGAAACAACTAGTAGAAGTTAGAGAAGTTCAGAAAGCAATGGCTAAAAAATATGAACACAAGTTAAAATGGCTGGAAAATATGCTGAAGGAAGTAGTGCCAAAGATTGGGAGAAGGGACTCTGGAGTATCAGCCACTAGCAAGTTTGTCATGAATAACTTTAGCAAAGAGAAAGCAAAGAACAAAATCAGTGACTGGAAGAGTCCGGCCATGTACACACATGTGTGTGGCTACAAGTTCTGCACAGGAGTGGATGCTAATGGGTGTGGTGATGGGCGTGGCAAATCTATTCGTGTGGATATCTGGCCCATGGCAGGAGAGTTTGATGATCAGCTGAAGTGGCCAGCAAAAGCACAGTTCACTGTAGAACTGATCAACCAACAGGGAGGAGAGAACGCCAAGTGTACCAGTGAGAAGCTAACCTGGAGCAAACCCATCAAGCAAAGATTCTTCTCAGAGTCTTTTATAGTTCTCCGTATTATGATTGGACTGAGTGGCGCTTTCATAGAACATTCGAAACTGAACGAGTTTCTGGAAAATGATGCACTTCATTTTTTAGTGTCTAAAGTGAAATGTTGTGATGTGTAGTTTAGGCCCTTTGTATGCATGTATGTGTGTGTGTTTGTGTGTGTGTGTTTGTGGATTAATTATGTTATGTTATATATAAGCACTCACAATTACGTGCACAAGTTTGTACGGTGCACTTGATGACATGAAGCACTCCATTAGTAACAAAAAGCTTTATGACTGGTACAATTTTACCAATAATTTTGCCAAGCGGTATATTTATGCACCAATATCCGGGTGATCCAACCAAAGTGTTAATTCGGGGAACAAGGTTGTTTAATAGTCATGTGATATATATGATAGGTGCTCTTGACAAGCAAGCAAAACCACCCTAGCTGGTAACTTAATGTGTGTAGTAGCTACTATTTTATTCAAGTTTCATATACAAAATGTGCTAGCCCTGAAATTTTTACCCCCAACCAAAGTCTCCCCTCCCACTCCCCACCCCTCCAAAGGTACACGTTAACGGAAGTTCAGGGTGGAGATGTAGCAGTGAAAAATGTGTTGATAGGTAACAGAAAAACAAAAGAACATTTATGAACGAGGCATTTATTTTGTATATTAAACATCAACATCTTTTCATTAGCTTTCTTCTCTAGATTTGCATTATACTGACATCTGCATTAGCCTTGCGGAGCTGACTGCTTTGCATTTTTTCTAAAATCCACCTGAAATTTATAAAAAAAAGTAGGCTATGAAAAAAGGACCTACAATAATCGTCATTCTGAGTTTGTATCTAATTCAGCGGTTAATTGTCAGTAATCTCCGTAATCAAATAGACAAGATCACACTGTGACTCTCTCATGCTCGCTGAGGGTTAATTGTCAGCATTTACACACTTTATCAAAATTTTATTTGTTATAGTTTGACTAATTGTGTTGCATAATGACAGACTGACTAGACTAGAGTGTGAATGAAAAGTTTGCTGCAAGAAAGCTAAACAGATACAAACAATAGCTGAATAGTTTAATGGATTTTGTATTTAATGCAGTGGGAAACCTTGGTTGTGTTCCTCTCTGTGGAGTGGTAGTTACTTGCACATAAAGTCGTTGTTAAGCTCTCATGAAAATGTCTTGATTGTTGTCTTGGTTGGTAAGTAGTCATCTGTCTTACCAATCTAGTTTTTTCCCCTCTCATTGCAATTTTTGTTTATTAGTTGTTCTTTTTGTTCTGTATTTTAGGAGAAAGAGAAAGAGAGACCCTGTACCAGTAGAGGAAGAAGAATGCGATGATCAAGTGAGTGCTTTGTCCAAGGAAGAAGCAGAGAAGAACAAAGCAGCAAAAATAGATGATCTTTGGGCCTCTTTTAAGAGAGATACAGATCCAGTTCGATCTAAAGGCAAGATACATTTCTTTCCAACATATGCACTTACATGTGACTTGTGTAAGCAAGTATCCCGCCACACAGTGGCGCTTGACCTATCGCAAAGTAAGAATGCAGTAGCACAAGTTATCTTGCTCAGTTATCATTCTCTACCATTGGTTAAGGTTACATAAGTTTCCCTCTCCTGCTCTATTTTTTCTGAACTATCTCAGCTTTTCTTATCCCCCACCTTTCTTTTCTTCAGCCCTTTCTACCTCTCTTGCTTCTGAATCTGTCTCTCTCCTATTATCATGATAGTGGACTTGAGCGTTGCGAAACTGTTGCCTTCTTTTTCGTACATTCGCCTTCCTTTTTGAAACCGAAGCGGCCTTTACTGTCGATTCCACCCACATTTTAGTTACAATTAGCTGGTATCGTCTTTTAAACCTACGCTGCCTTACCTCGCCGATTCAACAGCTTTTTTTAATAGTTAATCGCCTTTTGCCTTCTCTTTCTTACTTTTGCATTTTCTTACTTTCGCCTTCCTTTTGAAACATACACCGCCTTCCCTCATCTACTATTAAACCCGCTTTTTAGTTACAATTAATCACTTTCTACTGAATGTGATGACGCTTTACCAATTCGTGGGGAAAAATGACGCTTTACCAAATTGTTGGAGCTCATGAATTATTCATGAATACACACCGTCAGTTGTCGTCGTCGTTACTGACACACAAACATATTATTATATAGATATAAAGTACTTGGCTCGTATCTATTATTGTTGTTGTTTTGTTGTTGTTTTGTAACTTCTCTTTGATTAAATTATTTTTTGCCAAAAAAAGTAGAGGGTTTGTAATGACAACTTTCCGTTTGTGATGTTGACGTAGACAGCATTATTGCATCGCCAGTAGTCCCTCCGACCAAAAAAGTAAAAGTGAAGGAAACGTATGATTTTGCAGGAGAAGAAGTGACGTGAGTTAGTCAGTTTCAATAATGTCAAACAGACACATTACTATATCTTTTTAAATTTTGAAAATTATGTTTAACAATCTCTTTAATGAGTATTGATTCGTTAACTAAATAAATGGCATCTTAGAGTAAAATTATTAGCAAAGAACTTGCGTTGGGTTTGTCTGTTTCATTTTGATCGTTCCTGATAACTACCACAACAGTCATTTTTAGCGTTTATTTTTATCCTACCTTTAGAGTGGAGAAAGAAGTGGATATTGCCTCCAAAGAGGCCAAGAAAGTACGGACTTCAGAGACAGAGACCAAACCTACACAGACAGTTGCTACGGAACTATCTGTTGAGTTAACGTCCAAGAAGGTCGTGGAGAGTGAGGTAGCACATTCGTCTCAGGATGTCATGTCTGATGTCAAGTCTGTTGCTCAGTAAGTATAATCACAAATGTACAGAACAAGGTTGCACTGAAATTTATATTTCCAGATAAACTTAGACTGTTATTTGTTTGCAGACCCAAAATGAAGTCATCAGGTCTGAGTTCAGTGTTGAGTTCAATAGGAAAGAAACCCAAGATGAGTACGCTGGTGAGTCCATCGGGACTGTAGTGGTGTACAACACAGAGTGTATACCCATATAGAGAGTTAAGTAAGGAGATATAATTAACGTAAACTAATTGATTTGATGTACTAGTTCCACAGTAAGCTACTTCTCTTGTCTGTGGAGGCAATACTTGAGACTTTCCAACTAGCACGCATGTCTCGTCACCTAGGATACCCACTGTTTCGTTAGTGGTGTGAACAACCATCAGTGATATGAGGACGCCTCTGTGGATAACTCCCTCTCTTTCTCTTGGCATGCTTAGCTTGGAGAACTTTTAAGTACAGGATTAATTCCTCTGTAGCTTTGTGATTATGTTGGTACCTTTTAGAATCCATCATCTCTAAGATGGTTTCCTAGATGAAGGCAAAAACAACTTGTCTTCTCAGAGATTTTTTTTCTCCTCCCGTAAAAGTGCGAGGTTGTTATTTGCAGCAGTCTTTCTGAGCATGAGCACAAGGTGCAGTAGTGGCAATGAGACTCTGGAAGCCTGACCAACTTCAAGACCTTCTGTTTCAATACAGTGAGAGAGGTTTTGTAGGATTACTCGGATGTGCTCATTATCTTTGTAGAGTTTAGTTTAAAAGCAAAGCCTGTCTGTCTGTCTCTCGTTCCCAAGTATCTAGATTATAGCATCTCGGCAGGTTGTACAAGATAATCTTCAACTTCAATGAGGTCTAATTGGGGTTGAGTCCTTGTCTGTAGAGTTGAACATGTTCTAAAGCATAGAGTAGAGCATCAAATAGCCTCATTCTCAAAGTGCTTGGAGCAGTCTCTGTTTCCCAGCCTGGTCTGTCAGTGAAGCAAGTCTTTATCCGTGACTTGACAGATATCACAACTTTAATCAATTCAGGTTCTGATCCCTTTTCCTGTGGCACAGAATAAGCATTAGCTGGGTGGTGAATTGTATGTGGGAAACAGAAATGTATAAAAGTACTCCTATTGGTATCCCCAAAAATGAAAGACTAGAAAAATTACTTTGTATCGCTATCAGACTAGTAAAACATTACAAAGCCACAGTATAGAGACTGCTAAAACTGTAAAACTTGCACTTGGCATTGATATAATGGATCTACTTGGTGTGACTGTATTTTTTCGCTTCGTTTGATAGCATAGTTATTTGTGAGTGTAGGAGAAATCCAGTCTGGACTGGAGGAAGTACAAGCAAGATCATGGGCTTGAGGAAGAATTGGCGCAGCATTCTAAAGATGGGTGAGTCCCTTAATTAGCTAGTGATGACCAACGCACACCAGTCATAGGAACCTAGCAGTAGTAATTCTGAAATGTGTGTGATGACAGCATTTGGTTAATTAACATTTGCTGAAGTTAGAATTTTGTTTTATTTTCAGGTATTTAGGGAAAAAAGAGTTTTTGCATCGATCAGACGTGAGACAGTTTGAACTGGAAAGAGAACAAAGATTGAAGCGTTTCAAGAAAACCTTATGAACACACCTTTCACTCAACTCTCATTTTTTGTCACTGCTGCCAGCAATTTGTGTTTGCTTGTTTGTTTGTTGTCTCTACTTAAATCAGTTGTACAGACAGCAAATGCCATCAGTTTCTGGTTCAAGTACTCATAGACCTTATGAGAAAGTCTGTCCATCTTTCTGACCAATTTTTGAGGAGACTTTCGGATGCATGTGACTTCACTAATATAAATTGTAATCAGATCTTCTGGTCTTAACTTAATACCTGTAGATGTGGTACAGTAATTATGTGGGGGCAGTATTGAAGGGTGTGTACATATGCATTAAATAAGAGTGATGATGAGTTGGTAATGGAGCTAGTTTGGAATCACTCCCAACTAGCTATAGGTGTTCTGTTTGTGATTTCGGTGTCAGCTTTGAACAAACCCACTCATTTTTATTTAAAATCAGTACTACTGTTCAGCACAAGGGCACCTGTCTATACAAGTTCAAGAATTAAGTGGCATTCTTGAATTGTGATCATGTCAGGAAGATAGTGCTGGTGGCCTTCTTAGAATCTATGAGAACTAGAACCGTAATACCAAATACCAGCTATCATTGCCATAGTTAAGCAAGCAATCATTAAGGACAGACACTTGCATCACATTGAACATCATGCAAGGTTCAAATGCACAGACGTGCATTTCAGTGCCATTTGTAAAGCTAATAGTCAATCAACTGCTCTCACTTTCTTGATTAGTCAAATATATTTTTGCGGAAGGTTCAACATTGCACTTCATCTTTATGTGATGTTCCTGATCTCTTGGAATGTAAGATATTTAAAAAAGCAAACAACACATGCACACACTAACAACAACAACAAATCAATGAGTTGTCCACACACCCATCAATATCTTGGATGCAGGGTAGCTCTTGCTATGGCTTGCACAAGTAGGAGATACCCTGGGACAGATACAACAGAAGGTTGCTTAAAGTGACCTGTTTCAGTGGAAAGGTGATTGAAGAAGGGGAGAATTATTAATTTTTATTGTGGGAAGTATATTATAATTACATGAACATAAAATGAATTCAGTAGTTCTAAAATGTTGATGTGGAAAGACTGGGGGGGGGTTGAAAATTGCAATTGCCCCAAATTTTCATCTTAAATCAAATAAATGGACTATAATGTTAGACTTAGTGGATTTTTTTACAGAGAATTCACATTCTTCCGGAATAGGAAAAAGGTTGCATTGTAAGGAAAAAGGTTGCATTGTAAGAAAACCAGTACGGTTTGACGACCATCACCATACAAAATGCAGTCTCGCAACAATACACACAAAAAAAGCATACAACAATTCGGTAAGTGATCGCCAAAACTGGGCTAATGACACCTGGCATGTCATGAAGTTCAAATAATGGAACTGGATGATGGGAAAGTGAACTTCACTGTAGACACACCGGAAGAACACAGTTATAGCAAGGTTAGCTTAATTAATTGTCTTGTACTTTAGCTAGAGTACATTGTATAATCCAGCCGTCCTTGAGTATCAGAGAGAGAGTTCCTCGTAACCAACACGAAGAGTCAGTTTCACCTGCGTTGACTCCCTTGGACAGAACCCATGACAATTTCGAGGCTTTACTACTGAAACTTCTTCAAGCTTACACTATGCAGTCTTCTCAACCTTCAGAAAATGCTTCTGGTTCAGCTTCATCAAGTGCCAATATATCAGGAGAGGCTCTAGACACTCTCAGTCCTGCACAAATCTCTGCCCTCATCACCAGTAATTCCGTCAACTATGAAGTCATCCAGCAAATTCTGGCTCAGCACAACTTGCACTCGGCACACCAAAGTTCACCGTCACCCAACACTGGTGGCGGCAACTCTCCATCATACCCGGAGAACTCATCTGGCGAGGTGGAACCAGAATCCATGGAAACCACACACACTGAACCAGCTGCTGCTGAAATGGCATCCTTGGAGTCTGATATAATGGAACACACATCTTCAGCTGCTATACAGTCATTAGAGATACCTCAGAATGAGGACGTGGCAGAGGCGTTTGATGGGCAAATTCACAGAGAAGCATCTTCATCTTCCTCAGAGCACTCTCCACACAGTCCAAACTCGCCCGTAGTTATTTCTAGTTCTGGGAGTGGCTCCAGCACCCCTGCGGGCGTCATCCACATCACTATGGACCAGCTGGCCCTCCTCCAGAATCAGGTACAGGGTCTTCTTCAAGCCCAAAATGTCTCCCTCCCATCCGGGGTGTCCCCGGACCTGATCCAGTCTCTGATATTGCGCCAGCTGGGAGGTGCGGCCAGTACGCTGCTCAAGGACTCTGCATCTGCTAACTTGGCACCGGATTTGTCTGTGTTGGGTGGCTCGTCTGTCTCCAAGCCTGGACCCGTTCAAGTGGTGGATGATACTAGCAACGGTAAACGCCAACCCTCTAATTTTGGGTCATTGACGGACTCCGGGGCTAAAGCTAATGTCACAACTGATCCTTCTTCTGCTGCTGTTAAGGGTACCTCTGGAGTATCTGGGTCCCTCGTAGCAGGCGGGTATGCCCCTTCTAATCTTGTTAAGGGAGGAGTGGCTGCTGTGAAAGCCAGAGGAAGAGGAGGGAGTGTAGGAGTCAAAGCTCAAAGCAAGGTGAGAAACGGACGTAGTGGTATGGGTGAAGGCTTGGTGAATACAGAGTAAAGGACGGTAATTGTGTATAAAAATATGTACCTTCAAAGTAATAATTCTAGTATGACAGCTGCTTTAAAATTGTCCATGGCACTGTTACACTTCAGAGCTGTCAAGCTAAGTAGTCCTGAGAGGCTCTATATAGAAGGCCTTAGACCATATGCATGTTCTGAATCTAAGATGGATATCAGGAAATATTTCCAAAGTCAAGCTAGCACCAGTGGTCATGAGTCAGTAACTCAGAGTAAGAATAATGCCGGAAGAGACACCGAAAAAAAATAGAAGAATTGTGCTTTGATTTACATTTTTTAATAATAAAATAATTTTGCTCTGAGTTACCATTTATAATTATAATTAAAAATTCAGATTTCTTTGGGGGAGGGAATTCCAGGACTCCTCCCTCTGTGTGAAGCCCTGGTGTGTATGTGTGTGTGCACGTGCACTGCATTGCAGTATAGGTGGCATGCTTAATTTCATTTCATTCCTCCTTTTCATTTCCCAGAATCAAGCTGCATCTCGACCAATATCTTTAACAGGTGCAGCCATTTCGGCTGTTCAAGCCAGCAGTGGGATGCGGAAAAGAGGCGGAGCCAGAGGGACGGGGAGAGGCAGAGGCAGAGGAGCAACTCGTGGAATGGGAAAGGGACGGCAGGGTGACGGTAGGGATGATCAGATAGCCACGCCCACCACTCCAGTAGGTGTGAGTATCAAGTCTCCTCCCATCAAGTGAGTGTGGGTATCAGGATGTTGATGGCCTTTCATGTTTTGTTTCCTCTGTCCCTCCTTCAGTGTTCCGTCTCCCTATGAGTTATTTTATCAAGTAGTCCTCCCGACTGTGCCCAGCGCTTCGGTAAGTCTTAGCATCCAGTGCTTAGTCTGCCCCAGGACCTTTGTTGGTATGGTGACAATGATCAATAATGGCAGGATTTGTACAGTTCTTCTTTTTTTTAGGTTTACCCGTGTTAAAAAAAATTGTCGTTCTCATTATTAGATTCCAAGAAAAACTGGTACAACTTGATCCTCTAATTAACCAAATATACGTGCAGACTTGGAAATGATGTTTTAATGCAAATATATATATATATTTTTTCGAAACAAATTTGAAGGAGGTATAATCAACAGTTTTAACTTCGGAGGGGAGGGCGTAGCCAATTCATGAAATTGATGAAAACGTTGGTGGTAAATGTCTCCATAATATTTTTCAGGAGGACCAAGGCCTTTTAGGGAGGGGAGGAAGTGGGTCAAGTAACCCATCTCAGCATACACGCTCAGATTTATAGCAGTCAAGAATTGGAATGTTGTCTTACTATTGAAGCTATTCTCTTTTTGTTTGTTGTTATTGTCTTTCTTTCACAGATGAACTCTGGCATTATAGAGATGATGTGGAGTGCTATGGGCCAGGATGTGAAACAGGTGGGTGTGTACGGGCCTGAGGGCACTATTAGTAGAAGGATTTTATAAAACTAACTGCATGATGCTGCTTAACTACTCTTGTACTTATGTACGTATGCTGTTTTAATTGCTACCAGTGTGACTGGTATGATTGGGTAAGGGGTGGTGCAGAGGCATTATCTGGACTATTGCATGCCAGTCGATGCTCCAGGTATGTGGAGCTACAAGCTTAGCTTGAATCAAGACATGGAGCTCAGCCGACCGCATGCCGGCTATCGCCTAGGTTAAGTGTTTGCCTATATTCAGCTTTTTTAATCAGATCAGTATTGGTTTTACAACGACCAGGGTCCTCTCTGGAAGGGTTCCAATATACAAGTAGCAGTGTTTCTCAGTTTTGACAGCCACTACATATGATGTTTCAAACTTCTTTTGTTTGGGGAGTTCAGATCGGGCAAGTCCACTGCCCTCTGTGTTATATATACGTATGTATATATCACAAGCACGGGATTTTAATCTTGTGGCCAGAATTTTTTTTGTTTCACTTCCAACACACTAGACACTGTGCTGCATTTTATTATTCATTCATATTTTTTAAAATTTATTTATTTACCTTGATATTTCAACTTCTTGCTAAAGTCCTCCTCAGGGATCACTAAGAATTTATAACTTTTATTTACTTCATCGTCACTAATTCCAATTGATTCGGTTTCTCTCATTTATAGCGCTATTACGATGAACATGACAAACTGAAGCAGCAAGCAGAGAAAGCTTTGGAAGAAAATCTCCAGCAGCAGAAAGTAGCCGAGGCCAAGGAATCGTGCACTGATTCTGAGATGATGGACTCTGCTATTGACAATGTGGCTAGAATCACGGTAGAAGATCCCGTGTCTATCTCAACAGTGGCAGAGGATCTTCCCGAGCCAGAAGTTATAGAGAAAGTGGACCTCAAACCTATTATTGCGGTGAGTCTAGGTTCAGAGATAACCCTAGATGTTGGGTAGTCTCAGTTCAGAGCTAACCCTAGGTGTTGGGTAGTCTAGGTTCAGAGATTATCCTAGGTGTTGGGTAGTCTAGGTTCAGAGATAACCCTAGATGTTGGGTAGTCTAGGTTCAGAGATAACCCTAGATGTTGGGTAGTCTAGGTTCAGAGTTAACCCTAGATGTTGGGTAGTCTAGGTTCAGAGATAACCCTAGATGTTGGGTAGTCTAGGTTCAGAGTTAACCCTAGATGTTGGGTATTATATGTGCACACTATACTGTGCCTATGCTTATCTCTGTCTGTTAAGAACAGCAAATCTTGAAGATGGCTACCATTGTTTGTGTAAAGAGTGGCATCTAACTGTGACTAACAGATAGCATGTTAGCACATGCAACCATTGTGACTTGAGTAGTGGATAATTGAAGTGTAAACTCTTCTGTAATTCTTCCCATTGCTTGTTTGTTTTGTTTGTTCTAATATTTAAATTCAATGACTTTGCTCCTGAGTCATAGGTAATGTGGACTTAGGGTTGTGTCTAATTAATGGTTTACTCTATGTAGTGTGAACACCACCCGGTGCTTGTGAGTAACTAGACTACCGGCAATTATTTATGTTGAGGGAGGGGGAGGAAGGTGGAATTTCTTCCATTTTCTTTCTCCTTTCTAATTGGCCTTTAACTTAAATCAACCTCTCTCTTTCTCTCCTGGTGATGTATTTTGATTTATCTAGCATAATGAAGTACCAAAGTTGCAAACCCTCAGTACTACTATATACACTAGCTAGCTATTATTAGCTATTATAGTATCATTTCTCAGACCAAAATAATAATATTTATTTGGTGTATATCTAATCAGGTGTCAATATAGCTTATGCAATGATAATGGATTGCTGTCTTCATAAGGGAAGGTAACTTGCATTGGACACTCATCGGTTGTTTGAACGTGAAACTTCAATTTTAGCACCCAGTATAAACCAGAAAGTATTTCTCATGTGATTACGATGTGACAGTAATGGACATTACCCACAAAAGCTTATGAGAAGCTGAGAAGCTGACTGCTTCTAGTTCTCAAAAATCGCCCCTAAATTCAATGAAGCACCAGGAGGTGCGAACCCTCAGCGTATGTCCACCAGAGATCAGCAGTAGAAGCGAACGTCTGTTAAAAATCGTTTCAAACCTTTAGCATTTACACACAGACAGTTGCTACTTATGGCGATACAAAGAAAGAAGCAAACAACAGAGCGAAGGGAATGCCTCTAGGTTAAAATAGATCAGCTCCGCGGTATATAACTCGACTCTAGCCCCCTTACACGCGTGAAGCGCGACAATTGCAACTGCAGTAGTACGAGCAAACCGGCCGCTCTCTAGCTGCAATTTTCAGCTCACGTGATTATAACGTGCGGTAAAGGTACGTTACCGGTAGCGCAATAGCAAGACGATCGTACGTACAGCTAAAATCGACTAGCTTTTTCTTGAAAACTAAGTCGAAACAAAAATTCTAGCACATTAAAGGGACTTACTTTGCAAATTTCTCTATCTCTACATCGTTTCAGAGCCCGGAAGGCCGTCGTCTTCGAGATTCATTGTTGAACTAGAGCACTGAAGTGCAAACCCTCAGCGCTAGTTAGCTAGTATGATAAAGAAAATAATAACAAAGGAAAAGTGTAGAAACAAAAAAAAAAAGAGAAGTGGCATGAAGAGAGGCAGGAAAGAGAAAAAGACAATGAAGAGGGACAAAAGAAAGAGGAATGAATGAAAAAAGGTAGGAAGAAAAGAAAAAGGAAGAAGAAGAAAGAAAAACAGTACACGAAAGAAAGAGGAAAAGAAAGGAAAAGGTAGGAAAGAAATAAAAACAGTAGGAAGAAAGAGGAAAATAAAGAAAAATAAGGCAAGAAGACAAAAGGAAAAAGAAAAAAAAACAGGATGAAAAAAAAAGAAGCGTCGACGAGGATTCGATGCTCACTCAACAACTACGCAACGCAACACCTCACGCTGAATGCATGTAATTGTTAGCTATTTAAAAGTGATTTGCAACCTGCAAGCTGGCTCACGTGACGAGCAGTTTTTGAAGGGGCGGTTCCCATTACCGTAACATACGATTGTAGGACTGAAATTCTACTCGCTTTTTTTGAAAACTAAGTCAAAACTAACAATTTTGGCACATTAAAGGGACTTACTCTGTGAAGTGCTATAGTTTGATGTTGCTTTCAAAGCCTGGGTAGCCGTACTCTTCGAGATCCCCTGTTGACTGACTGAATGACTGACAGGATGACTACTATAACCCTCTGGGCACATGCGCGCTGAGGGTTAATGACGCACACACACACAGTGACACACAGACAAAGTGACTACTGTAACCCTCTCATGCATGCGCGCTGAGGGTTAATAAAGTAATACTTAAATCATCATACTGATTAAGTTCGTATAAATTTTTTTTAAGTGAGTGCTGGAATTGGAGCTACAGTTGAGTGTGTTCATTGCACAGTAAATGTTTCTACCTTTTCTCATGGACACAACATTTACATCTACCGTTTTCATTACACCAGCTATATTTCGACCTATTGATACCTGATTAGATATGGTAAAGTAACTCTTTGTGTTTGAGGAATGATTTAGTGATAGCTAGATGACATATAGTAGCACTGAGGGTTCCTACTGTTAGTAGCTTTATGTATTGTAGATAAATGGATACCCCTTGTTTAATGTTTACAGCCCAAGGACATGAAGATGTGCATATGCAATGGCTGCAGCAATCTTGCTGTGTATTCAGAAGACAGAGGTCCACGTTACTGTAGCTACGAATGTGTTGTCAATCACTGCAGGTGAGCCAACTATGGAGAGCTGTTGCATTTAATTCAAATTATTAATAATTGTGAGTATAAGCAGTGAAAGCAGATAACCTTGAACAAAAAGCCTGGTCCCTAATATATTCCCAATTTTCGTCAATCCTCAAATATCCTAACTCATCAAGTGTGATTATATATACTTCCGTATGGAATACAATGTTTTGCTTATAACTCTGGCAGAGATATTTCATTGTTGTATTGTGCACTTACATAGATGTAAAATAATTTTTATTATTAGTTTAAGGTAATTGTATTATCTAGTTAGTAAATGTTGGCAAGTCTTTGTTGTTGTTTATTGCAGAAAAACTTTTGATGTTTTTGTGTCGGGGCAGTTGATTCATTGCTAGGATCAGTGTCAACATCATTGCTAGGATCAGTGTCAACACCATTGCTAGGATCAGTGTCAACATCATTGCTAGGATCAGTGTCAACATCATTGCTAGGATCAGTGTCAACATCATTGCTAGGATCAGTGTCAACATTGCTAGGATCAGTGTCAACATTGCTAGGATCATAGTTCAGAACTTAATTAAATCATTCACCGCATACCCTGCAAAAGTTACTCATATGAAATCAACAAACAGCAATAACAGCCATCTCATGATCACTTCACACATCTATTATCAGTATGTTCAAACTACCTACTTTTTTTTTTCCACAAATTAATTGTTGAAGATATTGAACATCTAGTGCACTCATTTCTTTGAGGGATTCATGATTCCCTCTCAAGTCAAGTAGCTGGATGTTCCAGTGATCTCCCAGTAGTCAGTAATAATAATGTTGCCCCTTGCAGTGCCCCAGTGCTGTCAGGCAGAGGCTCTTGTGTCAAGAATTATACTTTGTTCAGTAGAGAATCAAGCAATGCTCTATCGATAATGTGGCCATAGGTTCTGCAATTAGACTCAAGGTGCTGCTATTGGGTTAGCTGTGAAGAAGTTGCCTCATTTAGTTAGCTACAGAAGAAAGTTGTTTATGAACATGCAAGTCTAATTAATCATTACCTATCAGCAAGAGAGTATATAATGAACGTGTCTTTTTCCAACTGTGAGAGAGAGTACGGTAAAACGTGACCAGAGAGTTAGCTAAGTTGTCTGCACACTTTCCCTAAGAGTTGCTATCAATTCAATTTTAAGAACACAGAGTTCTAGGTGTGGCCTATAAACCACCTATTCCATGAATATATTTTATATGATTTATTCATTACCAGACCAACATCATGTGATAATAAACAACAAAATGTCTGCTTCTACCACATTACTTCAAGGCTACACGTGTGCGTTTATAGCTCCAGTTCCTGAAGACTTTTGCTGTAAGAAGTGTACTCTAGTGGCAAGGAGACTGACTATCACTGACTGCTGTGGAGAGAGTTTCTGTCAGACCTGTATAGCTGACACTCAGGAGCAAGGACAACCTTGTCCAGTGTGTGGGGTGAAGGAATTTACAGTATTGAAGCATGTCAAAGTTCAAAAGAAAATCAATGGTCTCCAAGTTCACTGCAGCATGAAGGAGAGGGGGTGTGTCTGGTCTGGGACACTGGACCAGTTGTACACTCACTTAGACCCTCATCTGGACAACTGCCAGTATGTGGACACCAAGTGTCCCCTCAACTGCCTACAGACCATCCCTAAGAACAAGGTGGACCAGCATGTGGCTCAAGAGTGCACCAAGAGACCTCATGTCTGCCAGCACTGCGGTTTCAAAGCCATCTACGAGGAGGTAGTAAACACACACTTCCCAGAGTGCAAGTATGTCCCTTTGAAGTGTCCCAATATGTGTGGGGTGAGTTGTGAGCGTGAAGTGATGGAAGATCACATGAAGACATGTCGTCTGGAAGAGGTAGAGTGTGAGTTCAGCAGTGTTGGATGTGATGGTCGGTTCATTAGAGAGGACCAGGACGAACACGCCAGACAGAACAGCCAGAAACACCTCACCTTGACAGCTTCTCTAGCTGTAGAGACAAAAGAACAACTCCAGCAGCAGTTACTTGAACAAGACAAGAAGCATAAAGAAGCGGAGGAGATGCTAAAGATGAAGATTGTGGAACAAGAAATGAAAATAGAGGAACAACATAAAAAGCTAGATGAATATGAAGTTCAATTCACAGAACTAAAGATGATGATAAATGATCTCAAGAAACTTCAACATGATGTAACTGATAACTATGATTGCAAACTGAAACAATTGGAAAAAACACTACGACAATCAGATGCTATACAAGAGGAGAGAGTATCTAACCTAACATGCATGATCGGCTTAAATAGACGATTTATTATGAAGAATTTCAGCAAAGAGAAAGCAAAAGGTGCGATCAATAGTTGGAAGAGTCCAGCCATGTACACACATGTGTGTGGCTATAAGTTCTGCATAGGAGTGGATGCCAATGGAAATATGTCCGGACTTGGTAAATCTATTAATGTGGGCATTTGGTCTATGCCTGGAGAATATGACAACCAGTTGAAGTGGCCAGCAAGAGCAAGCTATACTATTGAACTTATCCACCAACAGGGAGGAGAGAATGCAACATGTACCAGTGAAGAGATAGTCTGGGACAAGCTAGAAGAAGATCGCAAGATTGGAACCTTTTGTCGCATTAGAAGAGGTCGTTACAGGTTTATAAATCATTCTGATATACACCAGTTCCTACATGATGATACTCTACATTTCATTCTCTCTAGAATAGCTATATATAAATAGCCATGAAATGGCTACCTGAATTCATGCACACAAAGTCAACAATTACTTCTTTTCTCTAGCTTATTGATTATAGTCAAGCTTTGCTATAATTTATTTCAATAAAAATTTTTTTATGGGATACTAATGGTATAGGGCAGTAATTATGGAGAGGGAGGAGGAATATATCACTCATTTGGTCGACCAATCTCTCATGATGTACTTAGCTCTCTGCCACTTTGCCTTTTATTGTTTCTCGACCACATCATACAGCTGTTCTACTTACCTCCAAGTTGAATAATGTCCCCATAAAGTTTAAATACACACAAATTGATGGCAAGTGGTCGAGAATGTGTGGTGCAGTGGACTGAGAATATGCTTGAAGCCCTTCAAGCTGTGAGATGAGACCTTTTGAGTTAATTGTGCAGCTTTGGAATACTTTGAGGAGCATATGACTTTAATAGACTGACTGAGTGGCAGGGGCACCCCAAGATCTGCTTGGTGCAGAGCCATATTTATCCAGTAAAAAGAGAAAAAGCAATTTGACTTCTTCTTTTTTTTAGATTGCAGTAAATAGTATAATATGTAAAGTAAAGTTATATTTATAAGGGGAAAAGTTTGAACAGTAAAGGTGAAGTTGTTAACCCTTGTTGTTTGTGTGTGTGTGCATTTTTTTTTGTTTTAGTTGGAATATGAAGGCATTATTGTGATTAATAGCAGTATTATGCTGGCATAATCAATGTGCCTATATCTAATGTGCAGTGAAAAAATTACTCCGTGATCACAAATGTAACTTATGGTCAATCCATTCAAGGTCAAATATGTATTGACCTTAACATGATTAGCTACATCATTTTTATGACTACATTTATATAAATACTAATGCGCTTTAGCACAACTAGCAAGTGAGCCATTGTGCACAGGTAACTCAAACAACATGGTAGTTAAAATATTTAAATTAACATTAAATCAGAGAAAAGTTAATTTGCCTCTTGCCCCACGCTTGTTGAGCCTTCAGTGGACTCCTGGACAGTGACGAGCTTCAATTTGTAGGCCTTTGTGGGCCTTTACCTGTAGTAGACTCAGGTGGACTTTTCTCATGATCAGACTATTTGGGTGACTATCCTTTGTCCAGCTTCAGTAGGGCCTGATGTCATGCGCGTGACGTCGACAAAGACGTAATTATGAGGTGTAGGGCATGGCAACCGAACCGTGGATGGCGCTTGTATGGTACCTTGGTGCTTACCTGCTGTGTAGTAAGTGTAGTCTGCTGTTACCTTCAATGAGGAAGATATTTACAAGGGTTAGATCACTAAGTAGCTTCAAAATGAACCATTTTAGTTATATTATTTTTATAACTAATTATATTCTGGCAGATAATTATTATATACATACAATAAATAAGCAAGAATGGCAACAGCAGAAGTGAAAACCTCTCTCTGTTGCTGTGATGATACAATCTGCACGAAGCAAATTCCATGTTTTACTGTAAGATTGCATTGATTGGTCATTTCTGTTTCTAAATGAGTGATTTGAAATTACCTGCACAACTGCATTTCACCATGTTATATTTTAGCAATCAAATTATACAGATAAGCTCAAGAGAATGAAACATCTCATATAAATTTATTAATTAATAGTAGTTCAAGTGCATTTGGATAATAAAGATAATGTATAAGTGGGTGTAGAAGTGACATGTAAGTTGATTCGACCGGTTACTATGGCATTGAAGACCCTTTTCCAGACTTAATTTCAAAACTTCGCCGTTTTAGGGGGGATGCGGAGTGCCGATTGTTGGTTGTCACAAGAGCCATTGGTAAGTACGTAATTCCATATTTGTTAGCTAATAATATGCAAAATAACTCTGGCCTTTCTTTTTTGTAGCTAAGAGCTTGTCAACAGTGACTGATTTAAACAGTCAGAATGGCTCAAATTTGGTACTACAAAAGTTACCACTGCTCAAGAAAATGAGGTAAGAAAGTAATTTTGTATTTGTGTGCTAAAATTGATTGTCTTTTGTTTTTGTAGCCGAGAGCTTGTTGTCAAGAATTCGAGGTAATTCAGATAGTCAAAGTAATTTAAATTTGATACAACAGAAGTTATCAATACTCAGGAAATTGAGGTCAGTAGTAATTCCATATTTGTTGGCTAAAATTACAAATAATAACACTGGTTTATTTTTTTATAGTAGCTGAGAGCTTGTTCAGGAGTTACTGGTAATTGAGATTATCAGAATGTCAGATGTTTGATACTACAAAAGTTACCATCAATCAGGTAAGAGAGTGATTTTGTATTGGTTTGCTGAAATAAAAAGTCATAACTGCTATTATAGTTTTTGCATGAACTAAGTTAAAACATGGTAACAATACTTCGTTTTATATTACCTAACTATCAGGCTCGCTCGCCATTTGTGCTCAAGCACACCACTAGTTTACCGCATATACTTAATTTAAAAACTCGACTTTATTTTAGTAGCTTGAGTGTTAGTTGTTAAAATCAATCATTTAACAATAGTGTAGTTTAAGGCTCGCTCGCCATATGTGCTCAAGCACACCACTAGTTTCTGGTGTCACTCGGCCTATTTTTATCTTACTATTCTTTTATTCTTCTATTTGTCCATTTTTCAACAACCAGTTCCCAAAACACCATCGAACACTCAACCTAAATGTCACCCATTTAGAATGGGAAATTGGCAATACTGGTGCTGTTTCTTAAATAAATTGTAGACCTGTAGTTCACAGGTGGAGCACAAAGTGAGTTAGGACAAAAATATTTATGAATATGCAAAAACTAGTACATCCAGTCTGCAAAGAGAAGAGCTAGTAGTTCAGATTTGTTACTAACTGAAACTCAATTACTGATGTTCTTAGAGCTGCTGTGATGGTCACACATAGTACAGCCTATTCACCTTCCAGTTGATAGAGTCTGAGCTTCAGAATCCCGTGATGTAAGAATTTAGGGTGGACAGATACTAAATGGTAGGTGTTCCAATAGCCATACATTAAAGGGGTTACAATGCCAGAGTAACCATTCCCACCCGCAACTGTTTGAATTGAAAACAAAACAAAACAAAAAAACACAAACAACAACAACAAATAAAATACAAGTCACGTTATTTAAAGGTTTGCTTTTTTGTTAAGTAGCTAGTAACTATAACACAATACTTTCACACAACTGGACATACCTATACAAAACTTATCTTCCTGGTTGGACTAATGACAAATGAATTTTCAAGTAAATACTGTTGTGTAAGGCTTACAACTATGTACATGTATAATAATATGGAAATGTCAATTATACAGGAAGTGACAATTCAATTTACGTTTTCTCAATTTCTGGTTCAATTGCTTTGCTGAATACAGCCTTGTTCAGCTGCCAGTTTCTCTGGGCGTGGAAGGTTTTACCCTCAAGTATTTTAGCACCAAGTGGAGGTGAATTGTAGCTTACTAATAGCAAAAAATAAAAAAAACTCAACTTTTTTGGTTTGTGCCATAAAGCCCCTTTTCTAGACCCACTCAAATTTTTTATTGCAGGACCATGTTTTGTCACAGTAATGCAGAAGCAAAAAATGGATGTTATATTGGATAATAGATAAAAAAGGAAAATTACCAACCGAGGCAGAGCACCATGTGGCAATATTAGCAGTGAAAGGGACGTGACACTACTGTTTGACAAATTATAAGATACTTTGTTTGAATATGCTGTCAATAGACAGATGGCGAATAAAATGTATATATTTCATGTGCATAATGTGCTGAGAGTTAACAAAGATTTTAATAATTGCCAAACTAGAGGTAAGGCAGAAGACCGCGCAGGTGTACAGACTTTGACAGAGGTATATTCTTTGCATAAAATCTCGGCCTTGTGGGCCTTCTAGTGCAATATGAATTGAATGACAAAAGCCAGATAAGGTAGTGGGTATATATATGTGATACAGTACAATACAATACAGGATGTTTGTGACAGAGTTTTCTTTTAAGGGGTGTGAAACTTTTTTCCTCAGGACACTAGGTGTTGATTACCTGCTTACTGATATGAAAGGACAAGAACAAAGGGTAAGGAACAATGTAATACACAGAGAGGCAAGAGATGACTTAGGAATAGCACATAACAAGACATTGGGTTAAGCATACGATAGGCGAGCGGGTCATCTTCGGCCTCCGACTCCCCGCTCGCCTATCGTATGCTTAACCCAATGTCTTGTTATGTGCTATTCCTAAGTCATCTCTTGCCTCTCTGTGTATTACATTGTTCCTTACCCTTTGTTCTTGTCCTTTCATATCAGTAAGCAGGTAATCAACACCTAGTGTCCTGAAGAAAAAAGTTTCACACCCCTTAAAAGAAAACTCTGTCACAAACATCCTGTATTGTATTGTACTGTATCACATATATATACCCACTACCTTATCTGGCTTTTGTCATTCAATTCATATTGCACTAGAAGGCCCACAAGGCCGAGATTTTATGCAAAGAATATACCTCTGTCAAAGTCTGTACACCTGCGCGGTCTTCTGCCTTACCTCTAGTTTGGCAATTATTAAAATCGTTTGAAGCAATTGGATACCTATCTAAAAGACAAGTATTAAAAACCATGGTTCAGAGATAAAAGTGAGCAGGTACAATCAAGTTGATTCCCCACAATGACACACATAAAACATTTGAATACGCCTTGGTAAACCTTTTCAGTTTACAGTATCTTGACAAAGTCGCAAGTAAACATTTTCACGATATTTTGCAGCATTTTCTATCAACTTATTTTCAAGTGGATGCTGGTCCTCTACTTCTAACAGTCTTCCATCTTGATTTATGAGAGAGAATTTTGTAATTGAAATCGTCAAGGTGGGAATATACCAATACAAAACAATATTTTACTGCTTCAGAATTCATCATCAATGTTGCCATGGTATTGACTAGCCCACTAGGTCAAGGCAATGTGTAGGTAAGGGTTTCTAAACCTAAGAACAGTCAATCATGAACAACACAAAGGTATAAAAGTAGAAATAATTCTAGCTAATCAGAATTTGTAGTGTGAGGATTGACTATTTAACATTCAAGCTATTATGAGTCATAAGGTGAATAATATAAGATTTTAAAAGGATGGATGTGTGAATTGGAAATTCTTAAGTATCATAGTCGGTAAGGTAATTGGAGAAGTGGAGAAGTATCTAGAAGTGTAATGGAAAATTCAATGTTGGTAGTAACATAAACTATTTGTGCTGCTTCATGATAGTTCTAAACCTTCAAAAATAGAAGCAGTAGCACTAGAAACTGAACAACAAGCACCATAGAAATGTGATCCATAATTTAAGTTGTAGCATTTCAAAGTTATGTTTACTTATATTACTCATTGTTCAAACATAAACAATACTGTAATACATTACAAATTATTAAATTTGGACTCCATCATTGCAACTACCAACCTATCTATAACAGCACATCATACAAATCATATTTCTACCCTCTATATGTGCTAACTAGAGCTCTAAAACAAGCTACAAAATGTTTTTTTTTGTCTTTCTTTAATATTTGAAAGTTAGTCAGCTGCATTAAATTCATCTTTGACCTTCTTCAAAAACCCATCCTTGACCAACATATCAATGCTAGTATGAGCCAAAACCTTGGCTTCCTGCAGTACCTTTTGTGGGAATCTGGAGTGTTTGTTATTTCAGCAAAGGTCCTGGTGTGGTTCAGTTCCTGGCCTGTACCAATAGTGAAGCCAGAATGAAGAGATGAAACCACATAAAGAAACATTACCCATATCAATGATCATGTGGACATGGTATTGACTAGCCCAGGTCAAAGTAATGTGTAGGTAGGTTACTGTTCAGGTCGAAGAAACCTTGCAAGTTCGAAAGACACTGGGCATTGATGTGTCTGCCAGCAATGTTATAACGTCATTCTACGATGTTTGTCGATATTTGTCAATGTCAGACAAACTTGTTTATATTGCCATAGTTTTGCTTTTCTGTATTATTCTAACTTATCTAACTATTTTGAACACTACTTATGTATCTCTCTATTTCATCTTTATTTCTGGTATTTCTTAATTTTATTTTAATTTGTTATTCCTGTCTCTACCAGAGTAGCAGAGTCCATGATACAGTCTCGAATGCAAGACAGTATAATAATTATACTGTATATACAAAAGCTCTAAGTAGAACTGTCAGTGATAGTGTTTGCGACTTCTTACCTAGAAAGACGTGAGAAACTGTCAAGGCTGATCACGCGATTACACTTAGCTAATACTTGTCGTTCTAACAACCGCTAGTGGGTCTTAACTCTTTCAGGTTGGCTACGAGCCCGTTAGTCTGAGGTCGCGAACACTTTCCACGGAACAAAGCCATCCACTTGCTAGGCAGTCCCGAACAGTTACACTGGTAAGGGTTTCTAAATCTAAGAGCTATCAATTCCGAACAACACCAAGATAAATTAGAAGTAATTCTAGCTAATTAGAATTTGTAGTGTGAGGATTGACTATTTAACATTCAAGCTATTATGAGTCGTAAAATGGATGATAGAAGATTTGAAAAAGGATGGATGTGTGCCGTGGAAATTCTTAATTATTATAGTGGGCAAGGTGATTGGAGAAGTGGAGAAGTTTCTAGAATTGTAATGGGTGTAAAATTCAATGTTGGTAGTAACGTAAGCTATTCGTGGCTTCATGATAGTTCTAAACCTTCAAAAATAGAAGCAGTAGCACTAGAAACTGAACAACAAGCACCAATTATTTATGGCCTGCAAATGACATAAACTACCTATTATTTACTTACTGACTGTTCCTCGTGTTCCTTTTCACATTATATATCCTCAAAACACTTTATTTACTGTCTTCAACTTCTGAATACAATGTAGAGTCAGACCGTAACACGAGTAAATATTGTCATTTACCAATATAGCTAAGTGTAAACTTCTATCCTTAGTTTGAATTATTGTTATTCTATGTGAGATTTAGTTTAATCTGACAATTGTATTTTTTTCCAAACAGCTAAATCATATTCAGTTTGAATACCAAAACTACTAGGGGTATGTCAAATTACACTAATAAAAAATCTTCACATACCTTTACATATCTTCACAATATTATCTTTAGGTAAGTGACCCATGAGATAACTCAGGTTATCACATAGTGTTATCTCATGGGTGTATTATGCAAGCTCATTACCCTAGTAGGTATAGCAGAGGGCCTGGCTTACCATTTTTCAGGTTTTTTACAGCTACCTTTCTCTAGTGGAGCCTACCCAACCAGGTTAGAGCACCTGCTAAAATATCAGCTAGAGGTGTGGGTAGCCCCTACAATCAACTTGAAGCTGTGAGTTACCCTTCCTTGATGATATCTGGTGTGGAATAAACCACTGATTACACTCAGTCATAGTGATATGGCTAGATATTTCACTCTCAGTCTTTATTTTCACTTGCCTCTGGCTCCTGAAAATAAACTAGCTTGCTCATGAAATTTCGCCATATCACACTCTGGACTCATGTAATAATAGCTGTTAAAATATAAGCTGGGGGTGTAGTAGCCCTACAACCAACTTTACCTGTGAGTTACCAGTCCTGGTACTAACTACAGGGGTGAAGATATCTAGTGTGGAATAAACCACTTATTACACTCTTCAGAGTGATATGGCTAGATATTTCACTTTCAGGCTGTATTTTCACTACCTCTGGCTTGTGAAAATAAATTAGCCTGCTATGAAGTATTTCACCATATTACACTCTGACTGATGTAATAAGTATTATATATATATATATATATATTAATTGTTTATATTTATTCCACCCTAGATATCTTCACAATGTTATTTTAAGGTGTGCCAAGAAATATCTAATTACCCTAGCAACCAGCCAAGCTCACCACTTTTCCTAGTTTTTATAGCTACCTTCTTGGGTAGCCCCTAACAGCTTTACTGGTGTGAGTTACCAGGTAGTCCAAACTACAGCAGTTAGACATCTAGTGCAGAATAAACCACTTATTATACTTGGCAGAGTGATGTGGCAAGATGTTTCTCTCAGGCTTTAATTTCACTCTGCTAGGCTCAGTGAAAATTAGCCTACTCAGTGAAATATTTTGCACCATCACACTCCAACTCATACTCCGACTCAAGTAATAAGGATTATATCTATAATGTATGATTGTTATATATATATATATATATAAACATGTGATTCATAGTTTAAGTTGTAGCATTTTTTAACTAAAATGTTTTTTTAATTTATATACTCATTGTTCAAACATAAACAATACTGTAATACATTACAAATTATTAAAATTTGGACTCTATCATTGCAACTACCTACCTATCTATAACAACACGTCATACAAGTCATATTTCTACCCTCTACATACTAACTAGAGCTTTATAACAGGCTACAAAATGTTGTTTTTTTTGTCAGTCAGCTGCATTAAATTCATCTTTGACCTTCTTCAGAAACCCATCCTTGACAAACACATCGATGCCAGTGTGAGCCAAAGCCTTGGCTGCCTGCAGTGCCTTTTGGTGGGAATCTGGAGTGTTTGTTATTTCCGCAAAGGCCCTGGTGTGGTTCACTTCCCGGCCTGTGCCAATACCGAATCCAGTATGAAGAGATGGAACCACGTAAGAAACATTACCCATATCAGTGGAGGCTGATAATTTCAATACATCATCAAATTTGATATCGAACGATTCTAAAGTTTTCTTATAACTTTCTGCAAGAGCTGCATTCTGCCTCATATCCTTGTAAGTAGGCCTATCTTCAGTGATCGTAACTGAGCATCCAGTAGCTTGTGCAGCTCCATTCAGACAACTAGTAACCTTTGAAGCAAGAACACTGAGTTCTTTATCGACTGGTGCTCTGCAATAAATCTCCATCTCGCTACTCTCTGGGATGATGTTAGGCTTCACTCCTCCTTTACTGATGATAGAGTGCACTCTCCAAGCAGGCTTCATTTGTTGGCGAAGAACAGACATAGAATTGTAGGCTACAACGGCAGCATCCAAAGCATTCAGACCTTCCCATGGAAAAGCGGCTGCATGTGCAGCTTTACCTTTGAATGTGGCTAACAAAGATTTCCTAGCTGTAAATAATGGCCGAACCTGTGAACCTGGGCCTGGATGAGTCATTATGGCTACATCAATATCCCCAAAAGCACCATTTTCTATCAGTTTTACCTTCCCTCCTCCTCCTTCCTCAGCTGGTGTTCCCAGTACAGTGACAGTTCCTTTCAGCTTGCCTTGCTCCATTGCAGCTTTCAGTCCTAATCCTGCAGCTACTCCAGCCTCTGCTATCAAGTTGTGTCCACAGGCATGGTCTATCTCTGGTAAGGCATCATATTCACAGAGCACAGCCACATTGGGAGAACCAGACCCAAACGTAGCTTTGAAGGCAGTAGGGAGTTTTTTGTAGGAACGCTCTACAGTGAAGCCTTGTACTTTCAAAAAGGTTGTAAGAAACTCATGAGCCTTCACTTCTTTCCACGCTACTTCTGGATTTTTCCAAATACTACCACTAAGCTCCTGCAAAGCAGTTTTGGCAGAATCGATAGTTGCTGAAGCGTGTGTTTTTAATGCATTAATGTCCATTTTATTTCCCGCCATCCACCGAGTGCAGTTCTAACCTTAATACCCAGAAAAACTTGTTCCTTTCAAATAACTGCGCGGTATTGGCTGTTTGCTGCCCTTTTTATCTCCACCGCTGCCTCGCGCAAGATCCAGCGAATCATGCGCCGGGCCATTTGCGTGCGAGTATTCTAGGGCTTTCAAAGAGATTAATACAAATTTTTATGTGATTTTTTTTTTAAAGACGTTATGTGCAGAAAACGGCTGACCCTCACCTTTGACCTCACGCAATGTCTTTGCGCGCGCTCTCACCCGCTTCACGAACTTTTTCGGGTCTGTGACTAAAACCACAGACCGGACCGGACCCACACGGACCGGACCCACACGGACCGACTAAATTCGCGAAATACTCGCGCACAGCGAGCGCGCATGCCCGGACTTCGTGTAAACTCAGTCTCAACGTCCAACTTATTGATAACCCCCTGCTTCTTATTTGGTGGCAATGAGTGGAAGAGAAATATCTGTTACTTCGCAAAGGTAAGAAAAAAAATAGCTCAGACAGCACTAATAAATGGGAATTATTTTGTTGTCAGTGATGCTTCCATAACTACACTTTAATAAGCTTTGGTGAAATTATATAACCGTATTTAAAATAGTTGACAGTACACAACCTCAACAGGATTATCTTAAAGAATTAATGTCAACATAGCATTGTTGTATGCATTGTAATAGTATTCCATTACTTTATTACATTAAATTATAATCATTCTTGTTGCCATTGCCATAATAATAACAATGATAACACAACAATTACACTATTAGTAATAAAACTATAATTACTACTATAACTATATTGTTATTGTTATTGTGGTTATTATTATTATTTGTTATTATTATTATTATTATAATTATTATTATGATTATTATATTATTATTATTATTATATTATTATTATTATAATTATTATCATTATTATTATTATTATTATTATTATCTTCATTATTATCTTTGTTATTGTTATTATTATTATTATAACTATTATTATCATTATTATTATGAATTCTAGCTAATTAAAAAATTTATTTTTATTTTGAAGCGTAGACACATGAATGAATTCTAGCTAATTTAAGAGTACACAACATTTTCCCCTCCTTTATTTTGAAGTGTAGACACATGTGTTAGTGAATTCTAGCTAATTAAAGAGTACGCAACAGTTTTCCCTCTTTTATTTGAAGCATAGACATAGTGAATTCTAGCTAATTAAACAGTTTCCCCTCCTGTATTTTGAAGCGTAGACACATGTGTTAGCGAATTCTAGCTGATTAAAGAGTACGCAACAGTTTTACCTCTTTTATTTTGAAGCGTAGACATATGTGTTAGTGAATTCTAGCTAATTAAAGAGTACGCAACAGTTTTTCCTCCTTTATTTTGAACTATGTCTTAGTAAATTTTAGCTAAAGAAAGGGTTTTCCATGCTGTATTTGGAATCAAGTCCTAGATATTGTGTATGAAAGGCCATAAGCCGGGTACTGATTTCACAATGAGGTGGTGGCCAATTTTGGTCAATTTCCTAGAAAAGAACAAATTACAGCAACTTAGTACACAAACAAACTGGAAACAGGCTAAGAATAAGTCATGAGGACCTCAACATAAGGAAAACACAAAAAAATGTGAGGAAAACTGCGGGATAAAAAGAAGACGAGTATTGTTGGCCATTGACACAGCTAAATTCAACTACACAGGATTTACAGTATACTGTCAAGTACTGCTAGATACTATCCTGAGGGATCACCTTCAATCAAGAAGTAATTTCGTATACACACACAGCATTGATAGGAGCTAGAGTTTATTACTCTGCTATATCACAAGCAAAAATGATTATATAACACCTGTTTGTGTGTTGACACTCATATTAAACATAATTGATGAATAGTGAGCTATTCTGGAAGGCTTTTCTTTGTGCGACTACTTTTAAGTTTGAATGGAGAAGGAGCTTGGTCAAAGGGCACACCGGGGATTCACCTTTTATACCCAGAATGTTGTAAACAAGGCCATATGAGAGCAACATTGAATTATAACTTCGAACTCCACGTTTAAGCCAGAATTCATCACATTGAACTGCTAAAATTATGTAGAAGGATATTTGAAGTGGATTTCTTTAATGTGAATGTAGAGGCCTGCATGCCCCATATTATATATGGTAAATACATTACTAGTGAATGTTAGAAGTTTTCTCTCCCCCCCCCCACCCCCCCTACTCCACCATCTCCCTCCCCACCCCCCCCCCCCCCTCCCCCTTTCCCCTCCCCCCCTCATCCCCTCTCAAGACGTAAATTTTAAGGAAGAAAAATTGCTAAGAATAGTGCCATTGTGACGCAACTGCTCAGTTTTGAGTCATATGATTTTGGGCAACTTCTGATGCAATCCACCATCACAAATTATATGAGGGGAAACTGTCGTACACGCTTTAATTGATAAGGAGTCACTTCAGATGCATGTACTGTCCCATAATATACGAGGGGAAACTGCCGTATACTATTTAATTAGCTAGAAAATTCATTAACATATATATGTTACAGACCAATTACAAACTTGGACTGTTTTAAAATGGTCACAGGCCAGACCGTTTTACAATGGGCCAAACCATTTCCAAACCTCAGACTGTTTTAAAACAGGCCAAACCATTTTAAAAAACGGGCCAGACCACTGGCCAAACTATTTTAGAACAGGCTGGTCAAACTATTCGAACCAATTCGAAGGGTGTCAAACCCTTTTTAAAAGAATCAGATCATTAAAACGAGTCAGATAGTAAACCTGGCAAAAAACAAAAACAAAAACAAACTGCTAAATGTAAATAGGGCAGTTGCCAAAGCAGACCCAAGACACAGAACTCTTGTGTGCTCATAAATATTTTTTCTGAATAGAACTATTAAAAAAAAAAATTGAAATAAAACAGATAGTCTTTTAAAAAGTTTGTTAATCAAAACTTCACTAATCCAAGCAATGTGGGCATGCCAATCCTATTAAAAACACGCTTGATAACGAATGTAACTGAAAAGACCTTGCAATAAACTTCTTTTAAATGAAAATTTAAAAAAAGCTCTCACACTCACAAATAACTAGTGCAGGAATACAGAGTAGTCATACCATTCTAATTATAGGAAAGGCTACAGTTTATCAATCTATTAGAACATTAACAAAAGCTGAGTAAGGTGGGTCGCAGTCATCTAGGGTGAAAACCTATAAGATTGGCAAGGTCATTCAGTAGACATAGCTATGTTCTCATGGTCAGACAAAAATGGAAAAAAAGACAGGTAAGTACACAAATTACAATGTGAGAAATGCATAAATATGTAATGAGTTTTTTCAAACTAAACATTTCACAAATTTGAACTCCCTCTTGGTCCCACTAAAGCATTCACCCACACAGATACAAAGATCAACAAACAACAAGTTAGATGTTAATGAATTATGTTGCTCAGAGTAATCTCTTTTTCCAGCTAGCTCTGTGCACAACATATTCATTACAGAAAGGTCACTAAAAATAAGGGGAAATATATTACGTCTATGGAATTTTGAAAGGAGGGTGTATTTCTCTTTACCAACAATGGAGTGATATGATCTAAATCAGGCTATTATGCCCATAACCACATTCTTTTATTAACAAATTCAAACTATTATTATAAATTACACAGGACACGTTAAATTAAAGGAAAAATACATTTTCTCTTTTTACTCTGTGTCATATTAGTATAATCATCTGAAGTCCTGCTTTTCTGGCTCACTTCCATCAGAAAAACAAAACAAAAACAAACTAAGAACAGATCCACGAATGTCACGTCACTGTCAGCTTTGTCTGAATCCACATCATGTGGTTGAACTTTGACACAAAGAACTGCATTCGTGGCTTCTCTGGTGGACTTTTCTCGATGCAGCATCGTGTGGTGTTTATTGTGGCCTATCGCTTCTCCCAAACAAACTTGTTTCTTTTGTCTACGTCATAGTGGGCGAAGGGTTGACACCTAACTAAGCTGTGCTTGTCTGTGCACAGAGGGCACTTGATAACTGGCGGCAATTTATTCGGCTTGCTCTTGGCTGAGCTGTTGGCTGGTGATGTGGAAGTGGTTCCAGAGGCGCCTGGTGCCATTTGTTTGACAAGGTTTCTGATATATTCCTCGGCATCTTCTACTTCTTCAGGGGTCAACTGTGGTCAAACTCTCTGTGGTGATATACTAACACAATGTAAACAGCAAGATTTCTGGAGGATACGCTTACTGTCTACTATATCCTACTATATTCGGCAAGAAGTCGAAATATCGGGTTAAGTTTTAATTAACAATATTATTGATTGTAAGAACGAGAAAATTTGCTATTATTATAAGTATTTCAGCCGAGAATGACTGAATCATTAACATAGTAATTATGCCACATCCTCATTCTGGTATGCCTTGCAGATAAATCATCTAAGGTACTTGGAAATGATTTGTATTAGAATTGTGGGTAGGGTATGGAGCTATGCTACAACTGTATAGGCTAAAATACAAATAGAACAAAAACAAAAATAAAATAAAAACAGTCAACAGCGTAGACTAATATAATATTATTTTGATCACTGCAAAGATAATTGGTGAGTGAACCACTATAAGGGATGTTTATGTCAATTATTTCAGCTGTCAATTATTTCAGTTTTTTATTCGGCTGTAAACTATAATCACTTAAATGACAACATCTGGTACAATAAGCAAATGATGGGTAATGACATGATTAACACAATAATGAAGAGGATGGCTGCAACTGCAGGATTGTCTGGGAAGAAAACAAACCATTCAGCAAGAAAAACGATGTGACTTGTGACACAAAACATAATATACCAGAAACTCAAATTATTCAATTACTGACATAAAAATCTGCCAAGTCTCAACAATTATAATAAGACCTCACAAGAACAACAAAGGGGCCGGAGTATATTTCATGCCACATATCAGACATTCTTAAATGACCATGAATGAGTATAGCACAGCGAGCACATTTTCATTCTCAAATTTAGCCAGCAGGATCCATCAAAGAGATGCTAGGACTCGCTCAAACTCATTAAATAAAGAGTGTTTTCTGAGACAGATGGAGGTACAGCTGGAGGTTGTTGTGAAAGACTGATGCATTACAAGAAATTGTTGCATTGGAAGACAGACACAGGCCACAGAGAAAGCACACATGGAAATGATGCAGAGGTGATGGCTGTTCAGGAGCAACTACAGAAATGTGTCTGCAAAATGCTTTTAATAAGCTGTGCAATTAGTTTTACAACCTCTTCAAATTGAGTTATGTCACTTGAAAGACTCTGAACTGGAAAAGTTCAAAACAGACACCAAGTCGTCTTCCACAAGCCCCATAATATGCTGCTATACATATGATTGAGGATATCAACCAAAATGATGATGCTGGAATCAAGAATGGAAGTTTGTGTGTGCAATTGCAGCTCATTAGTGCTAGTTACATTCTGTACTCTCTGGAATGGTCTAAACTCCAGGACCTCTATACTTCTCCGTTTGGAATAATTCAGGAGATAAGCTTTTTCTCAGTGGAGGAAGAATCTGTTAACTTCTGGTACTAGTGGATGCCATCTCCAGTTTGAGTGGTGTGTGAGTCAGATACAGAGTAGGTGCTGATTCATGACTTTTAGACCTGTAGTTCACAGGTGGAACACAAGAATGAGTCACTAAAACAAACAAACCAAAGCTAATAAAAATGGCTTGTAGTGATCTATGATTTTTTTTTGTTAGTTTTTACTCATTTTCGCTGTTCTCACACAATTGCGATGAATGCCTCAACCTTCCTGACTAATATAAGGCTATGAACCTCATGGTTTCTCAACACAATAGACACTAAACAGTTCACTGTGTGGAAGTCATGAAGTTTGGCACTTTAGAGTTTCCACTGCAGTACAGCCAAACTTCATTTGATTCTGGCTGCTCTGCTAGCTCAGAGATATGCACGGTCAAAAAGTCATCTGACCTGTAGCTAAACTAAAATGCACAAACATCTAAACTTTCTTCAAAGTAGCAACAAATATATAGTTGGGGTCATCAAATGACTCGCTCTAATACAGACCAAAGTTACAAACTAGTCACTAGGGTTTCAGACATAGCTAGCTACTTGATTATTTTATAATACAGGTTTATGAAAGAGGATTAGCATAACAAAAAACACCGGAGTCAGGTGAATCTTCTTTGGTGTGGAATGACAGAAGATATTGAAGAACCCCAGTAAGTTGAGACAAAACCACGGGGTCTTCAGACCTAGTAGGTACATTCAGTAGCTGTGGACCTCACAAAATCAGGTGCAATCCAAGACACTCCCATAGGCTACTATTTGATAATGAAGCAATCAGGGATAACCTTTGACCTTCAGAGAGAATCAAGCTAAGGCGAATCTAAACTAAGATGCTTCAACAGACTCTAAGCAGACAGAAGTGCCATGGACCCAAACACTTTGGGTAAAGTGTTTCACTAGTTTCATACAGCTATATAGAGAGATAAATTAACCAACTGTTGAGTGTTACTTTTATACATTCTTAATTTATACCTCTGCCTGACTGCACATGAAATTTAAAAAAAAAAAAAAGATAAAAAAAAGAAGATGAACCAAGTATGTACAGCAACTTATTAGCTCCAGAATTATTTCAGAAATTCTTGAAATTTTCTCTGACTTCAGCTAGGAAACCATCCTTGACATACACGTCAATGGCAGTGCTTGCCATGGCCTTGGCTGCCACTAGAGTCTTGTGATGTGAACCTGGAGTGTTTGCCACAGCTGTGAAGGCTCTAGTGTGATTCACTTCTCCCGTACCAATAGCATAACACGGATGAAGGGAAGGAACCACATAAGACACATCTCCCATGTCAGTGGAAGCGCTTGTATCGTATACATCTTCATATTCAACTCCTAGTGCTGACAGATGCCTTCCAAAGCTCCCAGCAAGACTGCTGTTTTGTCTCACATCCAAACATGAGCACTCAACATCATCATCAACCACATTCACAGAGCAGTTTGTCGCTTGGGCAGAAGCGACTAGACAAGCCTGAACCTTGCCTAGCAATGTATTTAGTTCTTGTGATACCGGTGCTCTACAATACATTCTCATTTCACAGTACTCTGGGATAATGTTCGGCTTGACTCCTCCTTTACTGATGACAGAGTGCACTCTCCAAGTAGGTTTCATTTGCTGACGGAGAACGGAGATGGAATTGTAGGCAAGAACTACGGCATCCAGAGCATTCTTTCCTTCCCAAGGGTATGCAGCCGCATGGGCTGACAGACCTGTGTATTCAATCTTAATGCACTTTATTGCACTAAATGCAGGTCTTATGTAAGTTTGAGGAAACGGATGTACCATCATGGCTACATCAATGCCCTTAAAGCCACCATTTTTTAGCAGCATAACTTTCCCTCCATCAGCTTCCTCGGCAGGCGTCCCCATAACAGTGACAGTTCCTTTCATGTTGCCTTTCTCCATCGCAGCTTTCAGCCCTAGTCCTGCAGCTACTCCAGCCTCTGCTATCAAGTTGTGCCCACAGGCATGGCCAATCTCTGGTAAGGCATCATATTCACAGATGACACACACGTTAGGTGAGCCTGATCCATACGTAGCTTTGAAGGCAGTGGGGATGTTAGTGTAGGACCGTTCCACTGTAAAACCTTTACCCTCTAGAAACACAGTGAGCACTTTGTGAGCTTGATATTCTTCCATGCCAAGTTCCGGATTATTCCAAATTTCACTGCTTAAATCTCGCAACTCATTCTTGTTGGCGTCGATTGCGCTATCTGAATGATCCTTTAGTGAAGCAATCATCATAACTGAAGGAGTAAATAACGGCAAGCCAGGCGCTTCACCCAATTAGGTAAAGGGAATCACTCGTAAATATCCCTTACCGCAACTGTCTGCTTAATTTTGAAGGAGGCGATTTGTTATTATGTAAAAGATGGCCGCTGCGTTGCAAGAATTAGCCTCCTCAGCCATAGACTCCAACAAAGATGAGCTAGAGAAGGTTAGTAATTACATTTGGAGCAATCCAGAATTAGCTTGGGAGGAGCACAAAGCTCACGGGTGGCTCACGGACTTTCTAGAAGGCAAAGGCTTTGCTGTGGAGCGCTCATACACTGGCGTCCAGACTGCCTTTAGAGCCAGGATTGGATCAGGCTCTCCCAACGTGTGTGTCATCAGTGAGTACGATGCCTTACCAGAGATAGGCCATGCCTGTGGACACAACTTGATAGCAGAGGCTGGAGTAGCTGCAGGACTAGGACTGAAAGCTGCAGTGGAGAAAGGCAACATGAAGGGAACTGTCACTGTACTGGGAACACCTGCTGAAGAAAAGGGAGGAGGGAAAGTGAAACTAATAGATAACGGTGCTTTCAATGACATAGATGTCGCCATGATGGTTCATCCATTTCCCGACACTTTTCTACGCCCGATATACAATGGTAGAATCAGCTTTCTGGCAAGCTACACTGGCAAAGCTGCTCATGCTGCAGCATACCCGTGGGAAGGCGTGAATGCTCTCGACGCTGTTGTCATGGCTTACAACTCCGTTTCTGTTCTCCGTCAACAAATGAAGCCGACTTGGCGAGTACACTCCATCATCAGCAAGGGCGGGGTTAAACCAAATATCATCCCGGAGTTCAGCGAGATGGAAATCTGGTGCAGGACACCTCACAAAGAAGAAATGGACGCGCTAGTTGGCAAGGTTACCAAGTGCCTTGAAGCAGCCGGGAAAGCAACTGGATGTGGTTGCGATGTGAGAGAAATTGATGTAGCATACACAGAAGTTCGACAGAATGCGAGTCTAGCAAAAGCCTTTGGAGAAAAATTTGATGCACTCACCGTTGCTCATGAAGATGTCGGTAACGTCAATGCGTCCACGGATATGGGTAATGTTTCTTACGTGGTTCCTTCTCTCCATCCAAACTACGCCATTGGATCAGGAGAAGTTAATCACACGCGAGCCTTCACGGCAGTTGCCAACACTCCCGACTCCCACCACAAGACACTGCAGGCGGCCAAGGCAATGGCACACACCGCCATTGATGTCTTTGTCAAAGATGGGTTTTTGGACCAAATAAAGGAAGATTTCAAAAAATGATTTCCTGTTGCCGTATATGTAACAATTAATTTTATTTCACTGTTTGTATTTTTGGTAAGATGAATGAAGTGGACATGAGTTGGGTCCGAGAATTTGCGCACACAGAATTGAAACTGCCACTCAATGAAGAGGGTGTGGTCAAACAATTTTTGTGCCTGTGCATGCTACTATTAGATTTTAGGCTAATTATTTACGTGTTCGAATAATGAAGTTTGGATAATTGAAGTTTTACTGTATTGACAATTGTGTTGTTAAAGTATGCAGCAACTCCTGGGTCAGAGTGGTTGTAGCTGTATCAAATCTTATACACAGAATTGCATTTAATACGGTTCAGAAAGTGTTGTAACAGAGATAAATTATTACAGATAAAAACAGGTAAAAGGAAAGAGAGAAGGAAGAAAGACATTGAAAATAGTCTGGTTAAATTACAACAGAAACATCAGCCTGTGCTTTTAGAATGTATAAATTACTCAATCTTTTCTGTGATGAAAGGATGCACAAGAGCTTGATTAATGGTGATGCGTTTGGTTGGATCCAGCAGAAGACACTTGTCCAGGAAGTCCTTCAGCTGGTGGACCTTTCTCAAGTGGGCATCATCCAGAGTCTGCGAGCCCACGAGGATTGCCAACAGGTCCTTGGAAGGACTAATGGTGCTCATCAGTGTGACCTTCTCCTACACACACACGACCTTGTTACGGAACAGTCTCTGCCTCTATATCTCAAAACAATAATACACGGTCTGGACACTAACGATTCAGTTTACGAAGTAGCCAATTAGAAGTGAATTTTGAGTTTATAAACACAAAACACCATAAGAGTTCAAATAAATTCACCGCATTTAAGGTTATTAAAAAACAACAACAACAACAACAACAATGTTGAACAAAAATCCACTTTAGTCTCACCAGTGCAACATCATCCCATTTACAGAGAGCTTTTTGCACACACACACACACACACACACACGTACCTTCTCGGTGACCTTGTCCACCTCAGTGTAGAGGAAGCTGAAGTTGGAATCGAAATGGTAGTCCTTGAAGAGTCCCTTGCGAGCCATACGATGAGGCATCTTTCCCTTCAGGTCCATCATGAGCTTCAGCATTTCGTTGTTCGTCTTGCCAGGAAACATTATCTTACCGGTGTACAGTTCGAACAGAGTACAGCCAACCGCCCACATATCAATGGCATAGTCGTACTTGCAACCCATAACTGCAAACACAACAAACAAGGGAAAGAGAAGGAGGGGGAAGAATGAATGGACAAGGAATGTAGATGGAAAAAACAAAAACAAAAACAAAACCACACACACACACAAAAAAACCACTTTGAATTGTGACAGGTTAAGGGCCCCCGCTTATCATGGTAAGGAAATAGGTGCTTAATAAAAAAATGGGTGCTTAACAACCTGCGCTAGGTACGCAGATTACAGAAGGTTAAACTAACAAACAAAAATCATTAAAAAAAATTGTTTCACTAAATAATACCATTTCAACTTACAAACAAACAAGCTCAAACTTAAAGTATAACTCCATACAGATTTATTTCTACATGGAAGAAAAAACACAAAATACAGATCAGGGCACAACGCCAAGTACATTAGTGCAATCCAGCCTTCAATCAAAACACTTACTGATTTCAGGGGCTCTGTAGAAGCGGCTGACAAGGTAAGGGGTGATGTCATTGTCCTGGATAAAACTGGCAGATCCAAAGTCACTGATCTTGAGGACCAACTTAGAATTGTTAACCTGTTGGAGATTAGACACACACACACACACACACACAAACGTTACCAGGGAGATACAATAAAGAGGGAGTGTCCACTACCTCACCAGAATATTGTCGGGCTTGATGTCCGCGTGCAGGATTCCGTTCCTCTTCATGAGTTTGAGCGCGAGCAGGAGTTGCTGGCAGTAAGACCTCACAGCTTTGATGTGGAGACCCACGTTCTTCCCGTACCTCTTCAACACCTCACGCAAATTCATGCTACGACAGATAGACACATGATGAAAACCCCAAAAAGATAATGAAATAGATTAAGATGTGTGACACCAGTGCATAAGTACGAATGTGAGAAAGGTAATTCCAAAGTTTTGTGTGTGGTGCAATCTCAATGCTTGACATAACATTGCATGACTGTCAAAATAAAACCAATATGAAGATAGAACTGCAGCTGATGGCCTAGACCCAAGCAAGAAAGTTAGTCCAGAATTTAACAAAAAAAAACAACAACAAAAAAAGCCTTTGACTGGCTGCTTTATGGTGAGAAAGTGGTTGAAGCTTTTCGTAAAACATAAAAAATGGGCCAACATACACCACGTACAGTAACCTATACCACCAGCAAATGATTTAGGAGTGTGGATCAGTGAAAATAAGGCATCGAGAAAGTGAAGTCCAAAGAGTCATGTACAGCTATGTACTAGTTGATAACCACATATAAACTAAATGTGGTGTTTATTTATTAAAGAAAACAATTGAAAGTGTGTTAAAAACAACAACAAACTACAACAAGACACAACTAACACAAAAGCACCTACCAGAGCAGAGTAGATGAAACAACAACAACGATAACAACAACAAAAGAACACATGAAGTTCAATTACATGACTTGGGTCTTATAAAAAAAAAGTCATTGATTTATCTTCTATTCTCACCTCATGGACTCAAAGACCAAACAGAGGTGGTTTTTGTGGAAGAAGTGGCGGTAGAGACGCACACAGTGGAACTTATCATCGGGGTCGGACTCGTTGAGCTTCTGTAAGATACGCAGCTCCTGCAGACCTGTCTTGTGCATCATCTCATTGTTGCGGATGATCTTGATGGCCACCTCCTGGTTCACCTTGAGCGAGTCTCTCGCTCGCACCACGTTGCTGAACACACCCTGCCCGGTATAGCCGTACACCGTGTACCTCCGATCCAACTGCTCACTGATACGAACACCTGCGTCAAACCACACCCACATAACAAACGAACAAACAAGTATGTTCATAATTCAGTTAAGCTCGGTGAAAATAACAACACCTTGGTGACGATTAGGGTAAGAAGACTAAATGTCTTTGGGGTAAGCAGATAAAACTGGAATTCATCATTTACTGATCTGCCAAATGCAGTATGTACTTGGACTATCTGTGCTTTGTTATAAACTAGACACTCTCACCACACTTAAATACTGCATTCAGAGTAAGCTTTCTCTCTGTATAGTCAAAATATATATTTATTAGCGCAGTCTTAACTTTGTGTAGCATTCAGTGGGTTCAAAGGTCAGCTTCAAATCATATCATCAACATCAATGTATTTTGACTGTTAATTTATTAAAATGGCAGCAAATTTAATTAAACGAATCTCTGATGTTTAGCTCAAGTCAATCGCATTCCCCACATAAGTGTGCATATGTGATATCACATGTCACTTGAGCGCCACTTACGATAGTAGCCTTCATCATCATCCCAGTTATCCAACAGCTTCGGATTCTCATTGACAGAATCAGCCAGTCGGTATGCAGATGGACTCTACACACACACACACACACACACACACACACAATAATGGATGTTACTAAAATCATTTGCATTCTTAAAATAAACATTGTTATCCTTGTACTCTTCAGTGTTGTGTTTAGCAACTCACTGTCGGTGAAGTGCACTTACAATTTAAAGAGAAATACCATTGTATTGTATTGTAGTATATTAGTGGGCACTGGAGGGAAGCAGTGTCATATTTCAGTCCGCTTGTGTGCTGTTAGGCCATTGATTAGGTGAACTAAAGTTCAAGTACTCATGTCTGTCTCAAACTGAATAAATGCGTATTTCATTCAAAAAGATTTACCAACTTGCCTAAAAGAGGCCCTACAATCACCTGAAAAAGTCTCAATTGTTGTGCTCCAAAATGTTAAAAATATTTTTTTGGAAGTCACTGATTCTTGTGTTCACAGCTCTCAGAAACACCAATTTGTCCCTAAGCAAACCTGCCCACCTTCACATTCTATCCATTGACTTAAATCACAGACTTCATTACAGTTACATACTGCATGCACTAAGAACAAAAATTCTTAGTAGAGTGTAACATTGACAGGATTTGCTCAGTTGATTACATCTAATGTTCACACACCTGACTTTATATAATAGTAGTAACAACAACAACAACAACAACAATAATAATAATAAAAGTACCAGTGGCAGATCCAGAGGGAGAGCTAAATATGCCAGGGTCCCCACCCCTCCCCTCCCCTCCCTACAACTGTATGCATTGACAATTTGTAATGTAAAACAGTACAGTGAACTCAGCCCATGGGACAGCTGCATGCTAGCTTACGCTAAATGTCCTCCGTATTCTTATATAAACGTCCAAATCATCCAAATCATTCAATAATCAATCATTATTATTCTAATTGAATTCTGAAGTTTTGACTTACTAGGATAGGTCCCTCCCAATCTTTAGCGCTGGATTCACCCCTCCCCCAGGATGATTAGGTTTTCTAATCATGCTGCTTGCCTGGACTCACCAATTGCATTTCTTCAAAATGTTCACTGCTGAACATGTCCGTTTTATCGCTCCTCAAAGATGCCCTCAAGGCAGAAAACTTGCTCTTCTCCTGCTTAAGCTCCAGTTCCTCCTCCTTGAGCTGTGCAGGGTCTTCCTTACTAAGCTCCTCCCTCTCCCCAGGCTCTGCCTCCTCGTCCCCCTCCCCACTTCTCTGTTCTAGTCTTTCCTCCTCCTCCCCAAGTTCTTCCTCGATGCTTTTCTCCGAAGATTCAACTGCGATCTCGGAGGGCGGGGAAGGTGAGAGAGTCTGGGCTTGGGGCGTGGCAGAGGCAGAGTCCTGGTACTTTTGCTCAATGGCCCGACGAAGCTGCCTTCTCCGCTCAATAATGGCATCTTCATCTTCTTCTGACTCCGGCTCTATGTCTAGGACACTAATAATGAACAACAGTAGTCTATATAACAATACGCTTGTTGGACAGCAACGACGATGGTATGTAATTCATGAGCTAAGGTGGGTTGGTAAAGTGTTGTCATGAAGGGTTGGTAAAGTGTCGTCGTGAAGGGTTGGTAAGGTGCCGCGTGACAGGTTGGTAACAGTGTCGTCGTGGATGGTTGTTGAAGTGTCGTCATGAATGGGTGGGTAAAGTGTCCGTCGTGACAGTTGTAAGTGTCGCCTAAGGGTTTGGTAAGTTCCGTCGGGAAGGGTTGGTAAGTGTCGTCTGACCGTTGGTAAATGTCGTCGTGAGGGTTGGTAAAGTGCCGTCGTGACTGTTGTACGTTGTTCACATAGGGTTGTAACTTGTCGACGTAAGGTTGTAAAGTGTCTCCGTGGAGGTTGTTGAGTGTCGTCATGGCGGTTGGTAAATTCGTCTGAGGGTGTGTAAAGTGTCCGTCGTGGAGGTTGTTGAAGTCGTCGTGGAGGGTTGTGGAAGGTCGTCGCGACGGGTTTGTAAAAGTGTCCTCGACGGGTGGTAAATTTCATCATTAGGGTTGGTAAATTGTCACTTGCGGGTTGGTACAGTTTCGCCGTGAAGGGTTGGTAAAGTGTCGTCGTGAAGGGTTGGTAAAGTGTCGTCGTGACAGGTTGGTAAAGTGTCGTCATGACGGGTTGGTAAAGTGTCGTCGTGACGGGTTGGTAAAGTGTCGTCATGACTGGTTGGTAAAGTGTCATCATGAAGGGTTGGTAAATTGTCGACGTGAAGGGTTGGTAAAGTGTCGTCGTGGAGGGTTGTTTGAAGTGTCGTCATGAGGGTTGTAAGTGTCGTCGTGAAGGGTTGGTAAAGTGTCGTCGTGAGGGTTGTTGAAGTGTCGTCGCGACGGGTTTGTAAGTGTTTCGTCGTGACGGGTTGGTAAGTGTCATCATGAAGGGTTGTTAATTGTCGACGTGAAGGGTTGGTAAATGTCACGTGAAGGGTGTACAGTGTCGTCGGAAGGGTTGGTAAGGTCGCTCCCGCAAGAGCGTCGTCAGAAAGGGTCAGAAAGCATCATCAGTGATACCTATGACATTGTGCTGAGTTTGGTAACGAGTCTCAGTAAAAGACGACTATTGATGAGAAAAGTGCGATAAAAGCGGACTGATGCATAAACCAATTTATAGAGAACAATAAAGACAGTTTACGCTACTCAATTCATATGTGCAAAAGTAGTACTTCAAGTGCCCCTGTGTGGTTGGAGGATTGCTAGTAATCACAATAATATGATTTGACAATGACAACAAAGAAGAAAAGCAATCCTGGCAGACGTTTATAAATTACAACAAAAACCACAACTAATAATACTAATAATTGAAAAAAGAATAGAAAAGAGAAACACACAAAAACACATATTTGGCTCGAATACTTCTTCAATGGTGAGCAACGAGGCTCAGAATAAGAAATGGAATTATAAGAAGTTATATAGCGCAACTCTATAGGGAGGGAGGATATACATCACTCCCAGGTAAATCTAGATGGGAAATTATCTCAATGTAATGACTAAAATCTGTGAAAAGACTGCCACACACAATGGCCACAATCCAACTTACTCATCCTCAGACTTAAAACTGTCCTCCTTCTCCCTCTCCAGTGATGATCTCCCTCGACGGTCTCTCCCTCGATCTTTAGAGCGCGACCGCCTCCTATACCGACTGCCAGGAGACTTTCTACGAGCATCTGGACTGGGTTTCCTCCTGCTCTTGTCCGCCCACCTATCAGATGGGCTGTTCTGCCTCCTGTCACTACTTCGGCCACGCACGCGTTCTGGTGTATGTCTTTTGTCTGCCGAGTTCCTCCTCCGCCTGCTACTCCCTGGGCTGACACGCCTCTCACTGCTCTCTCTCCGCCTCCTCTGAGGGCTTCTGTCTCTATTGCTTGGACTTCTTCCTCTTCTAACGGGAGACTGGCGCGGTGGAGACCGCTTCCTCCGCGGGGATGGTTGGCCCAGTGACCGCCTCCTGCCCCGCTGGGGGGTGGGGGATCGCTTCCTGCGGCTATGGGGGGAAGGGGACCTTCTTCTTGGACTGGAGGAGTTCCTTTTTCTCGGTGGACTCGGAGAGGGTCGTCTGCGCTGGGAGCTAGGAGAGGGTCTTCTTCTTAGAGGTGGACTGGGTGTCCCTCGTCTTCTCCGAGGACTTGGAGACTTTCTTCTTGTAGGAGAACCAGGAGAGATTCTTCTCCTTTGAGAGTTCTGTGACGACTGACTTTGATGCTGCGGACTAGGAGACTGCCTCTTCCTCTGAGGGCTTGGGGTATCTCTTTGCTTTCTGGGGCTCGAGTTTCTTCGTCTTCTCGGGCTTGGAGAAACTTTTCGTCTACGGGGGCTGGGAGAGGTTTTCCTTTTTCGAGGACTCCGAGAAACTCTCCTTCTTTGAGGGCTGGGAGAAGGCCTCCTTCTTGAAGGACTAGACCGGTCTCTTTTCCTTAATGGTGGACTCGAGGAGTCCCTTTTGCTTTGACCAGTGGGATGCCTCCTACTTCTTTCCAGTGGACTATGTGATCTCTTTCCTGTCTTCTCTGGACTACCTCTTTGCCTTGCTCGAGGAGATTTAGACAACTTCCTATTGGAAGTTGGGCTTCCTTGGGAGAGTCTTCTACGACTACGAGCATTGAAAGACTTGTCTTCTTCATCAGAAGTTTCTGAACTAGACAGTCGCTTACGTTTGTGTGGACTTGCAATCTCCTCAGAGTTTTCTTGCTCATCTTCATTCTGAATCCTTTTCCTTTTTCGTTGTGGAGAGTATCTACTAGTATCGGAGGTTTTCTTGTTTGGTGTATGTTTGCTATAGCGTGAAGGGGAGGAATCCTTTGGCGGTGTCAGGTCACTGTTTCGCTTCGATTTTTCTGTTCTTGATACTCTATCCACTTTACAATTTTCGTCTGCTTCCATTTTTTCTAATTCTCTTTCTATTTGATTTTTCTTGTCCCTTAAATCCTGGAGTCTCTTACTCTCACTGATTCCATTAGCTTCTGCATGTACTTTCTTTTCATTCTCATCACTGTCTTCATCACTAGACTGATCCTTCTTTTTGTGCTTTTTGTGTTTCTTGTGTTTGTGCTTTTTGGGCAGTTTTTCTTCTTCATCCTCCTCAGCCTTTTTGTGCTCTTTCTTGTGTTTCTTGTGCTTGTGCTTATTATGCTTGTGCTTTTTCTTACTAGAATGGCCATGCTTGCTAATATAAAGAAATTGAGACTTCTAATTAAACCACACCAAATACCCTAGTTATCGAACTTACCTGTCACCTTTGGGGCTTTTCTGAGGCGACTGGAGAGCTTTGTCATCTTCTTCGTCATCGTCCACAATTTGTCCTTCCTCTTCTGACGATTCCACAACAGCTTTGGGCTCTTCCGGCAGCGACATACCACAATCCCAAAACAGATTTGGTGGATGGAGGAGAGTGGAAAGCGAACGTCTTCAATGCGTCATTTTACTCACAGAGACTAGGTAAAGTACGGCGAACGACACCTTACTCATAATTCAGGCGGCGGTGGTACCATATTAGCGCGCGCGTACATTTTCGGTTACCAAGCTCTTCCCTCGATCTTTTCATGCAGACGCCGCCGTATCTTGCAGCGGGATCTTCCCATCTCGAAGGGATGGCACGCACCCAAGGATTCTGGCCTATAGTTCCTCAATATTATGGAACTACCTATTACTGATGTTGTATTAGTTTGTTCTTTAGACCAAGTGCCAGGAGGTTATACAGCGGTATGTTGATGACTTAATTGTTGATAGTTGTAAGGAAAATAAGAGCAGATCTTTAGGGGAAAAAAAGAGTAAAAAATCCTTACTGGATGTATTTAAACAGGTATATACATATAGTTAAGATCTGCTGAAGCTGTTTCTTTACAATAAACTATTGATGTGAAGTATATATATAATATACATACATGTAAAATTTGTACCATGGTACGTTCAAACTGTCCGATCATATTGCTCAATTTGCAGTGAATATATTTTATACCCACCTAGGAGGTGAATAAGTGAACCGTCCAATAAAAATTAGTTTCCTATAGCCTAGAGCCATGATACAAGTTGGTTGCACCCCTCCGTGCTCGGTCAGTACGGGATTTACACTATCCTCGGGCCTTTGGCCCTCGGTTGTGTAAATCCCATACCAACCTCCTTGTCGTGGTATAACTTATACACACATATATATACATACATTACATATATACATCACTTCTTTCTTTTAATATTTTTAGATAACTGATCTTCATAGTGGGGGTGATGCTCAACTAAGATTTCTATTAAGAGGAAAATTTGAGACCAGATATTTGTGCTATACTAAAGAGATGAGGGTAAGAATTTAGTGTGTCAGCTTTCTCTGATTAGGGTTGGCCTCCAAAATATAGAATCAGTTCAAGCTACCTTATCACGATTGATTTCATTGTGTGAGTGTATAGACAAACAACCAAGTTATCCAGAGCATGTACATACCAGAAGTAAGTTTCCTTGAGGAAGGCTGTGAATTTATTCCAGAGACAGTGGAAGGGAAAGCTGCCTTGAATTCAGAGCTGCTGGCTGTCAAGAAGATACAATGCCAAGATGCCACTCAAGCCATAGTGGACATAATTATCTGCAGTGCCACAGATAATATTACCAGTGACTACCATATTCTTAAGTGAGTTGACACTTGTATAGTACAATAGTGGAACCATGGTGACTTCACTAAGTGGTATTTTATTTTACCTTTTTTGCTGGCTATGTCAAGAGCATACTATTGGTCATGTGTGTAAGTAAGTGATGGTCATTCTCTAACACTAACCACTTTATAAAATTAATGTATACTAGCAAGTACCACCCACACAGTGGCACTTGACGTATTGCAAAGTAAGAATGTAGTAGCATAGTTACTTTTATTCATGGCTATCATTCTCTACAGTTGGTTAAGGTTACATCAGTTTCACTCTCCTGCTTTATTTATTCCTGAACTATCTCATTTCTGTATCCCCCACCTTTCTTTTTTCCAGCTCTTCCTTCTTGAGTCAAGGAATCCTTTCTCCACCTTTGTCTACCTCCTGCTTGTGGACGATTCGATTCCACCCGCTTTTTAGTACAATATTAATCATTCACTTTTTGCCTTCACTTTTGTACTTTCTCCTTCTTTTTACCACACCGCTTTCCT
>WLWD01003106.1_pt1 | contig 50812 bp, 37 predicted proteins | sample 6712731 | NCBI WGS metagenome assembly WLWD01 (sample SAMN12718690, study PRJNA576275) | sponge metagenome | isolation source: marine sponge | host: Mycale hentscheli | place: New Zealand: South Island, Marlborough, Capsize Point | collected 2014-11-01
TCAGTTTGGGGGGGGAGAATTTTCAGTGAAATTTTCCCAGAAGTTTATAATCTGGCCAAAATTTTACTAGCACTTCCAGTTGGAACAGCAACCGTCGAAAGATCGTTTAGTCACATGAAGATGATAAAGACCAGGCTAAGGAATCGCTTGTCTGATGAAAACTTGACTCACCTTATGAGAATTGCCATTGAAGGCCCAGACTTAAGTGAAGTTAATTTTAATGAAATTCTGGACATTTTTAAAGAAAAAAATAGGCACATTAGACTGTAATTGGTATATTATTCTATTATAAAAGTCAGTGTAAAGAAATGAGTTTGGGGGGGGAGATCAGAGGTTTGGGGGGGGAGATCCCAGGGCTCCCCCCCCCCCTGTATGAAACACTGCCATCCATCAGCAATGAGAAATATTGAGCCTGAGTAAGACACGTCAACAACTCTTTCCTTTTAGTTTCTGCAATGTAGTGACAGAAAGTTTTTCCCACTACTTCATTGACGTAGGTTGACCCAATGTTGACACCATGGTGCGCCTCTAATTCACATATCTTAGAGTATTTATTAAAGGAAAGCTTCTCAGTAGCAACAAAGTGCGCTATATCAAATTTTTCCCTGAGACTTGCTTTTGCATCTTCAGGTAATTCATAGAGGGCTTTAGCAATGGGAGCGTATGAGCATGGCCCAAGACCGGCAGCTTTTGCATGCTCTTTTTTAAGAAGCATCATTGCATGAGCATGTTGGTCTGTCTTCGCATGATCTTTAATGTTGCTAATGCGCACTGACTCCGCCCCAACAATCCATTTGTTGCTATAGTTTCTCCTGCCAACAATTTTACTTTCAAACTTTCTACAAGTTTTGCAAGCAAGCTTTGTTATTTTGGCCCCAGACACCTCACAATCAAGCCAAGACATAGCTTGAAACTCTTTGTCCAGCTCATTTTGCCACTTTTTAAATGTTGAGTGAGAAACACACCTTCTCTTAGAAGGTCCAGGTCTAGCTTCAGTATCTTTGGAGTAGCGCTTCATTGATAACAAGCACAAGCTACAAAAGAAGCTACAGCTAATAGCAAGTTTTTTTTTGCTGACAACAGGAAATAAACTTACCGAAGAGATCGTAGATTTCTTGGACACAACCATACAAGCCTAACAAGTAGCTAGATCCGAAGAACACCGCACTTGAGGGAAAGGTAGCAAACGACTCCGCGCACGCAATACGGACTCCCAATTTCTGAAGAAATGAAATTGCTGATTCAGCACAATCGGAAGGATCACACGACCGACTTAATTATTGCTTCCAGGCGCCCGTGTCGCGTATCGCGTTTTCCCAGCGAGTGAGAAAACTTTATTTCTGGTTCTTTTTGATGCAACACATTTTGGCCGGACACAATGACCATGCATATCATTGATGGTGCGGTCCAAATCAAGTTTTGTACGGTAATTGACCGATGTCCGCATGTTATTTTTAGCTCTGCTCTGAGGTCAAAGTGCACTTGTCATTTAATAATAGTATTTTATCAGGAGCTCTTATAATCTGCTACACTTTGTTAAGTGGTAGAAGTTATAGTGATCTAGCTACTTGTTTTGTAATGATGCTGATATGGTAGTGCAGTCTTACGATAAGTCTTATAGTCGACTATGTATTGTTGATCGACAAAGTAAACTAAATTTCTAGTCCTCAAGTCTACCCCAAGGATAGCCAGCTTTTATAGACACAAACTTTAATTCATTAGGATTCTTAAGACGCTGGCGCAAGAATTAAAGGCAGCTGAATTCATTCGCTTCACGTGCTTGCCAATTATTATGGTTATTATTATTATTAACCCTCAGCGCGCATGCGCCCGGAGGGTTACAGTAGTCATCCTGTCTGTGTGTCATTCATTCATTCATTCAACAACGGATCTCGAAGACGACGGCATTCCAGGCTCTGAAACGATGTAGAGATAGAGAAATTTGCAAAGTAAGTCCCTTTAATGTGCTAGAATTTTTTGTTTCGACTTAGTTTTCAAGAAAAAGCTAGTCGATTTTAGCCGTTCGTACAATCGTTGTGCTAGTGCGCTACCAGTAACGCCCCTTTACCGCACGTTATAATCACGTGAGCTGAAAATTGCAGCTAGAGAGTGGCCGGTTGGCTTGTAGTACTACTGCAGTTGCAATTGTCGCGCTTCATGCGTGTAAAGGGGGCTCTATACCACGGAGCTGATCTATTTTAACCTAGAGGCGTTCCCTTCGCTCTGTTGTTTGCTTCTTTCTTTGTATCGCCGTAAGTAGTAACTGTCTGTGTGTAAATGCTAAAGGTTTGAAATAATTTTTAACAGACGTTCGCTTCTACTGCTGATCTCTGGTGGACATACGCTGAGGGTTCGCACCTCCTGGTGCTTCATTATTATTGTATTCTATGGGGTAGGCACCCACTATCACGACAGCGCCCATTCTGTCCATTTATCTGATAAATAGTAACGCCCAGGTTTTAAATTGCATACATGAACAAGTATTCCTTGTCAATTATGTGGCCAGCAATAGAAGTCGTTCCTCTGCTGTGCCATTTCAAGCAAATTGACGGCAGTGAAGGCTGACTTTTCTGACTAGAATATCAATGGTGAATGTCCAGAAAGCCTTAAAGATTATTGAATCTGATGTCTTATGTTAGTTTTGTTAAAAGTAGTGCAGCCTGTGCAGATTTTCAATAATGCTGTGTATGTAAATTTTTGTGTGTGCAAATTCTTGCGTGTACAAAAAATGGGTGAGTGCCCACTTGGCCAATTTTTGTAAGTGAATGGTTAAGCGCTTATCGGTAGACATGGTAGACTATGGTATTATTATTATTGTTATTGTTATTATCATCATCATTATCTATATAATAATATGCTTGACGATGACAGTAGTGTGTGTATTCATGAACAATTCATTAGCTGGGCCAGGATTGTAAAATGTCACTAATTTGCCACTAATTGAATGGCTAAAGTATCATTCAGTAGAGGCAAGTAAGGAAACGACATGTGTACCTAAGAGAAGGTGAGGGTTGAACAGGGAAGTCCACAATCATGGATTGAAGTACAGAGACACTGAGAACCAGGAAGAGGTACAGGCAAAGGAGCAGAAGGGAATCCATTAACTCAAGAAGAACGAAGGGAGGGTTCAGGAAGAAAGAGGACAAATGATGATGTAACTAAACCAAGTGGTTGAGAATTAAGAGATTAAAGTACATGTACCTTATGCTACAGCGCTCCTAGTTTGTGAAACATGTTACATCAAGCGCCACTGTATGGCTGAGTACTTGCTACTTATTATTATTATTGCTATTATTATTGTCATTTTTACTATTATTATTGTTTTTGTTGCTATGATATTATAATTAGTATGAGTAATAGCACGGGTAAACGTGATATTCGGGATTAATAACACGAGTAGTGCTATTTCAATAGCTGTACGAGTGCTATTGATCCCTAATAGCACGGGTTACCCGTGCTATCACTCACTAATAGTAGGCCAGCTTTTTAAAAAGTCATTTGCAATTGTAGCTACACTGTATCATTCACTCAATTTCAGGATTAGTTTTCTCTGGAACTTCATTTTCAACATATGGCTCCTCCTAATCTGTTTAAACATTCCGTCTGATATGGGTAGAGCTTCTGTGGTAAAGAATGACATTGTCTCCAACTAGAAACTACTCGAACTGTATGTTTCCAAGGTTAATACTCCACGCGTGCGCACTTACCCGTACTATTTCACTTAGCTACCGTGGTATTTCACTTAGTTTCCACTTAGTTATCGAGGTATTTCAATTATTTACGTGCTATTTCACTTTACCTGTGCGATTTCAATTGAACAGTGATTTTTCCTATACATTTTTTAATGGGAAACTTACGTGCCGTACTATTATTATTATGCTGCCTGATAGGTGGGGGTATAGGTTAGTTTAAAGGTAAAATAGCGGGCTTACACCCTGTTAATGCGAGTTCAATTCTTGCAGGCCTATGTGTCTATAGTGATGTACATGTGCGATGCAATTCGAGTTGAGTCAGTGTAAGGTTGGGCGATGTACCGGTATATAGTCATGATCGCGGTATCTGTCAATAACCGTTTGGCGGTATCGTGTTGGCTAGCAATATTGAAATATTGAATGAAAATCTAGAAAAACCGCCAAAACTTACCTGCGCGCGCATTATGCGCGGGAAGTGACGCGCACGCAATAGTCGAGCAGCTGTATTTTTATTCTCTTGCAAGAAAAGTATGGCAGACCCTGCGATGAGAGTACCGGAGCTACACAAGAAGCCTGGAAGCAAGAGTCAAGTGTGGAACTACTTTGGCTTGGAAAAAAAGGATGGAGAGTTACAGAAGGAGACTGCAATTTGTCGCACTTGTTATCGAAGAGTGGCAACCAAGAATGGGAACACTAGCAACTTGCTTGCACATTTGCGCACTACCCATAGCAATCGTCACTTGCATGTAAAGGAGGCTATGGTGAAAGAATCGCTAGCAACACTAGGAGCGTCAACGTCAAGGAAGAGGCCTGCTGATCAACTGTCACTTGCAGAGTCAGTGGATAGAGTACAGAGGTATGAACGAAAGGGCAAAAAGTGGAAAGAATTAACTGATGCTGTGATGTTTTATATTGCGAAAGACTGCTTGCCTCTCTACACTGTTGAAAAGCCAGGATTTAAAAATCTTGTGTCCACTTTTGACAGTCGTTATGATCTACCTAGCAGATCATACTTTTCAAGAACTGCCCTTCCTGAGCTGTATGCTGAAGTGAGAGACAAGGTAAAGGCCGAGTTAGAGCCTATCACATATTTTTCAGCAACTACTGATCTTTGGTCCAGTGATGGTAGTCTGACCCCCATTAGCTATACAGTACACTTTTTGAACAATGATTGGAAACTTCAAAGTCGGTGCCTTCAGACAAAGTTTCTCCCTGAAGATCACACAGGAGAAGTTGGAAGATACTTTGAGTGCATGGAACTTAGCAGTGGAGTGTCAAGTATGCATAACTACCGACAGTGCTGCAAATATTATCAATGCAACTAAACGGCTTGACTGGTTGAGACTTTCCTGCTTTGGCCACAACCTTCATTTAAGTGTAACCAAATCACTGGCTGATGATTCACGGTGTAGCCGAGTATTGGGTTTATGCCACAAAATTGTTTCGGCATTTTCTGGTAGCTGGAAGAGGAAGAGAGAATTAAGTAAATCTCAAATAAACTTTAAACTTGAACAACGTTCTTTGATATCAGTAAGTTAAATACTCTTTTGATAGTTAATACAATTTAAATGCAATAACAATAATAGAATATTAATTCAAAACTATTAATGAAATAATTAATACAGTAATTAGTTGGTAACAGTTGTGTTAAATGTATTTAGGATTGTCCCACAAGATGGGGAACGACTGGAGCTATGGTAAAGTGTATTCTTCAGCAAGAACAAGCCATCCGTAGTGTGTTGAGTGCTGACAGGAAAACCACACACCTCATTCCAACATGGCAGGACATAGATGTTCTTCAGTCCATTGATGCAGCTCTCAATCCCTTAGCATCTCTGACTGATCTACTATCTGGGGAGACATATGTAACTATATCTGCTGTACTGCCATTGCTTCACTTGATAGAGCATGATAGCATCTCCGACTCAAAGCTTACTGGTGACATAAAGAAAAAAATTATAGACGACATCAGTAATCGGTACACAGTAACTAAGTTGGGTGAAAAGTCCAGTATGCTCTTGAAATTTGCTTCCTTTTTAGACCCAAGCTTCAAATCAAAATACATCTGTTCCGACCAGATTGCCAGTATTGAGAGTAAACTGGAATGGAGAGTGTCCAGATACAACCTCGTGTTCCTCCTCCTGCTACATCTAGTCAAGATTGTCATCCTCCACCGAAGAAGAAGCGTAATTTAGGCAGCTTGTTTAAAGATGTAGAAGAAAAAAATGACATAGAAGATGTTCGGCCAGTAATATCCCTAGAACAGAAGTTCAAGGAAGAATTGGAACGCTACAAGTCTTCCATCAGCCTTGATTTTGAAGAAGATCCACTGATCTGGTGGAAACAAAACTGCCTCAACCTGCCCATTTTATCTCAACTAGCTCGCAAGTATTTGTGTGTGTGTGCAACAAGTACTAGCTCAGAAAGATTGTTTAGTGCAGCAGGCAATGTAGTGACGCCTCTGAGAGCTCATTTGAAGCCAGACAAGGTTGAGATGCTAACCTTTCTTTCGAAAAACTTGTAATTGGACCCATAATTCTCCATTTTTTCCTCATAATTCAAAATTTCAATATTTTCTTTTCCCCATTCTTCAAAGTTTCAGTAATTCCCCCCCCCCCTCATTCAAATTTTCAATAATCATCATTAAAAATTCTTGCTGTTAAATTTTTTCTTAAATAATTAATAATATAAAAATATTCAATATATTATAGTCATATCACAATATTGTCCTGCCAAAATACCGTGATACAATATACCCCAATATCGCCCAACCTTAAGTCAGTGCCCATGGTTCTTTGGGTGAGTCTTGGTGTTTATTAATGGTAGATAGATCGGTTTGGGGCCAAGGAGTGTAAGTTCAAGCCTTACCATCAAGACGTGTTTGTCTAATGGGGTAATTGTAGGGGCCAATTATACCCTACCACCACCTATGTTAAGTATTTTTTTTGACCGGGGGATTTACTGGGCCGTATGTATATTGATACCTTTATTAGTCAGTGTGGCCTATTTAACATTGGCGGAGAGAAAGGTTTTAGGTAATATCCAGGGGCGGAAAGAGCCCAATGTGGTGGGGATTGTCGGTTTGCTACAGCCCTTGGCTGATGGTTTGAAGCTGTTCCAAGCTAACAAGGCTAAGCCTAAATTTAACACCGGGGAGAGGATGTATATATACATGTTGGCAAGGTTAGGTATAACCATTTCCTTAGTAGGGGGTTATACCCATGGGAGGGGTAATGGCCGACCTGGGCCTGGGGGTCTTATATTTATTCGCTGTGTCATCGATGAGTGTCTATGGGGTGTTGATGTCGGGTTGGTCGAGTAACTTGAAATATGCCTTTTTAGGGGCCATTAGGGCGGCGGCGCAAATGATAAGTTATGAGGTATCCATAGGGCTAATCATCATCTCCGTGATTTTATTCACGGGCTCTCTTGTGATATAGCTGCTTGCCAACAGAAAATGTGGTTAATTTTACCCTTATACCCGGGGGATGTGATGTTTTTAGTGTCTGCCAAAAAAAAATAAGGCAAACGCCATGCTTGAGTATTCAACATTGAAACCAGACACTAGCTCCGACTCGGCCTCTGTTAAATCGAACAGCACCCTATTGGTTTCTGCTAGGGCAGAGTATTGTCACATCATACTTATGGGTGCCTTGGGTGTAATCCTATTTTTGGGGGGTGTAACCCCGTGGAAAATTACCTTTTTATTATTTATATTCATTTGACTTAGGGCGACTCTACCGCGAGTAAGGTATGACAAATTAATGGCATTGTTGTGACATTCCTACTTACCTTTAAGCTTGGGGGTGTTAATTTTAACCTCCGGTTGTTTGGTGGGGTGAGGGGGTATTATTATGTAGCACGCCTAAATAATGAGGCTCCCCCCTCCCTACATTAACCACGGTTTTACCTTGGGGTATTTGCGTGCCAACTATATTTTTTCTTTGCGTTTACTTCCACATTGGCTGGGGGGGGGGGGGGGGGGGGGGGGGGGGGGCGCCGCCCCTATAGTTTAACGTAGAACAGGTGGTTTTCGGCCACGAGGGGTGAGTTCAAACCTCGCTAGGGGCCAACAACAATTACTCACTTATGCCAGCCGGACGGGCCTGATACCCTCCATGTCCAGTGGCTGGCTGGTTCCATGTTCGCTCGCCGCTACTGACGGTTGTCGCTTGAGAGCAACCGGTACTAAGATGCCCAGTTTTACAATAATGCTATAATCCAAAAGCATTTTCCAATACTCTTACTCTGTTACGACTTTCTCGACCTCATAAATTTCACTTCATGCGAGGGGGGTGTATAATAATGCATGCTTTATAAGTGACTACCCACCTAGCCTTAAAAAACATTTATTTGGTTAGGTGACGGGCGATTTGTGCGAACACTGAATAGTTATTCACCGGAATGCCCTACTTTCCAATTACTATTAAATCCTCTTTCACACCCTCTCTTTCAAAGGGTATTCCGCTATATTCTTTTATGCATACATGAAAATAGCGCATGTATAGCCCAGAACATAAGGAACATAACGACCTGATTTCTTCCCCTATTGTTAACTTAAAAATAACTCAAGGGTTGGGCCTGTTCAATTTCTTTCCAACACAAATGATGACGGCTATGCAATACCCTGAGTATGCCAGTTTTGGTAAGATTATTCGCGGATCATCGAATAAAACCACACGCTTCTCTAATGAGGTCAATGAACTGCCAGATTTTTAAAATTTTAATCTTGCGATCATAGTCTCCAGGCGAATTTGTCTTGAGTTTTCATAAATACCCGTGGCATTAACAAATTATGGTTTGGGGCAAGGGTCTACCAGGGCTCTCTCCCGTTTGCTGTCCTGGCTTCCGAAGATCAGCTGGGGTCTAGATCAGTAATTAACTTTCATCCTAGATATTCTCGCCTATATCTCCTTTTTATCCATCCATAAGCTGTTGTGTTTACCCGCTATATACCTAGGTTATACGTGGGGTTAGTTTTTAACCACGTAAAAACCCGCGCTCACCTACCCTTTACGCCCTTAACGAAAAAAACAACTGAAGCCTTGCGTTTAGCCGTGTCTGCTGGCACGCATATTAGACAGCTTTGCGGCGGCATCTCTGTGTCATGCTTTCATACATTGCACTTTACTGCAGTCACTAGACTCCCCCTTGTTTTAGTGGAAACGTGACCTTCCGGCTGCGCATCTTAGCTTAGCTATAGCTACTGCTAATACGATTCCTAACTATCACTCACTACGTCTAATTACGTGGCTAGCGTGGAAATTACTCACTTTTACGGCATTAGTCTAGCATGTATCATAAGGGGCCGCACGCTTTATTTCCCTCCTAAAATCAAAGAGTCAAAAAAGCATAAAGATCACACAGATAGGATTTGAACCTACACCCTTGACCGCATGAGGGTCACGCTACTACATTAAGCTACTGTGCTCGTTAAACCAAGCTCGTAAAAAACAGCTAGTTAGTGGTTTTCCTAACTGTGGTGGGTCTTGAACCCACAACCTACGGATTTTAAATCTGTATGTCTACCATTCCACCACACAGCGTAGAGAGCTCGATGGTGAGCCCCCGTAAGGGCCAAAACGTAGTTAGTATAAATTTATTTAGTAATCTTATGCGGTACAAAGAGCCTATTTACGCCTTTACTCGACGATGAACAACAAAGATACCTACTTTCTCCCTTAAGATGCTTTCAGGCATTAAAAATAAACATCGTAGCTAACCAACAAATTCCTAATTGGTTCACCAGCGGATGCCCATAGCTAAATATTTTCGTACGAAAGCGTGGTGTATTTAATGTTACCTTTGTAGATAGAAACCGACCTAGCTCACGCCGGTCTGAACTCAAATCATGTACGATTTTAATGGACGAACAGTCCAACTCTTGGGAGCTGCTGCACCCCCAGGACATCGCAATTCAACATCGAGGTCGCAAACTCCGTCATCAATAAGAATTTTCAAACGAAAATAACGCTGTTATCCCCGTGGTAACTTTTATTTGTTACTCAGCTAGCAATTCCACCCTTGACTAACGGGTCACTATAACCCACAGCATGGCGGTGTCAGCTTGTATTTTGCCTAACTGTCAGGCTTTACATAATATTATCTCCCTACCTTTGTGTGCCTTCGTTATTCTTTAGAAGGCCATCGCCCCAATCAAACTGTCCAACTCAAACTTCCTGGTTTAAATGAACTTAAATGGTGGGGCCACCGCTTAGTGTTTAAGCAAACAATTAGAGTTTCCAGTAAACTTCTCGTCTTACAAGCTGATTTTGAAGAAGTATTAAGATATTTTCATACGTTGTGCTGATCATTAATTTTTTTATGTAATAAATTTCAGATTGGGGGGGGGGGGGGGGGGGGGTGAATGTAAGAGGGGATATCTCAGGGCTTCATAGGTTGTATGAAACCCTGATCAAGGAATACTTAATTTACTTTTTTTTTACGCGTAGAAAGAACATTATTATCAAGTTCTGACCCTTCATACAAACTAGATTGAAACTTTCTCACCTAAAGGAGTCTGTAAAAAAGCTAAGGAAAAATGTGAAAAATCTTAGTTGTTGCCAGGAATCGAACCCAGGTCCACTGGCTTCAGCCACCAGTGCTCTAACCACTGAGCTACGACAACCCTCGACTTCCAAGACCCTCATTCCCCCCCTCCCCCCATCTGAAATTTATTACATCAAAAAAGTAATGATCAGCACAACGTATGAAAATTTACAGATAACACCAATGCTAGGTAAAATGTGAGGGTGTTTTGGAAGTCTCCCAGCAACAACTAAGATTTTTCACATTTTTCCTTTGCTTTTTTCCAGACCCTTTAGGTGAGAAAGTTTCAATCTAGAAAGAACATTTTGATCATTATCCCTGTCGCCGTCAGTCACTCCTAATAAAGGAGGTGAGGTGTGTTTGTTCTCCTTGATTGATATGTTGGCAGCTTTAGTTAATTTAGATCGGAAACTCGATATAAATTGTATGTTCCCATTTATCATATAGAGAACACTTTATCAGGTCTTCACCATTGCTATGGTGTCTGTAGCAGTTGGAGACATATATACTGTATACATACATGACATAAATGTAAATGACGATGTCTTTTTATAAAAATATCAATATAAAGGTATACAGCACTATAGCAAGCACTATAGCAGTACCTACTCATCTTGATAAATATATATATTTAGTTTGGCGTTCTGGCGAAAATTTGAAGAATTCAGAAATGCTTTTAATTCTTGCAAATTTTATTTTACTCACAAATGTAATCTGTCATAGATGGTAGTGGACTACTAGTTGTATTGCCTTCTCTTTGCCAGTGATGAGTTACTGACAAGCATATGGCTGACCACAAGTTGATGTCAACTACAGAATCTGAGGCAAAAATAAGGGAATGCATTATGAAAAGTTGTTTTGCTGTAAATATAAGGTGATATTTTAACGACTATAGGTATGAATTTAACTCAACTCTTCACCTTGTAAAGATATAAGTTGGATGGTTATAATAGCGGTTGATTCAATTTCATAAATTGGTAATGAGGATCCACTTCCTCAGTCAAACCAGCTGCTTTATGAAGGGTGACTCCGCTTAGGCTTTATAAATCATATTCCAATAGTTTTCAGTAACAAAGCAGTATTTATAGACTTGTGAAGTAAAAAAGTAAGAAAAATTGTCATTTAATACTGTGTTAATACTGTGTTGGTACAATGTCCATTTATTGGTGGGTGCATGTTATTTTACAAGTGTGTTCTGTTTCTCGCAGTCTGCCGTCTATTTGAGGCTGTGAACTAATCGAGGAAATACTATATAGAATTTTTGAATTGTAATCTGTATGCATGTTTTTTCTTCTATGAATAATAAATTGGGTATTTGTTTTGTTTTAGCTTTCAGTACATGTGCAACTACTGGACCTGATGATGATTGCCTAGTGACCAGGATGGGAATGACTGGGGCAAGTCTTTAGACAGAGTGAAGGTCACTGGCTCAGTGATGTCTCAAGAAGGGATTGTGTCAGAGTGTAGAATTGATGACCATTTCTGTAGTGTTGTAAGTGCACTATAAAACTATGTATCTTTTTGTTGTTGTTTTTTGTCTGTGTGTGGTTTTTTTTTTTTTTTTTTTTTGCCTATGACTTGAAATCATACCTAACATATCCTGATCTTGGAGGACCCATGATGTAATTTACCGTTGCTGAGGCAAAAACAAATTAGCGTATTGTCAGAATGAGTGTTTCATAGATTCGTCTTTTCAGTATGAGAGTGGTAATAGGAAATGATTTGTCGTTAGTGTGTGTATGTTTGTGTGTGTGTGTGTGTGTGATATGCAAATTATAATGTAAATTGTGAAATCTTATGTTAGTGATTTTATTTATTTTTATTCCTCTCTTTTGGAAATAAGTTGTTGCAGTTCAGCTGAGTATGCCCTTCTATATAATATATTGATTTTTTCTTCTTTGAAATTTCGTTTGACCCTGCTTGTGGATATGTTTAGGTTACACCATGACACGTGGAGGTTGGTATGGGGTTTATGCAACCAATGCCTGAAGGCCCAAAGATAATGTAAATCCCATACCAACCCAACATGGAGTGGTGCAACCGACTTGCTATAGGAAACACACAAAAATTAATTTTGATTGGACCGTTTACTTACTCGCCTCCTAGGAGGTGAGTGAAATATATTCACCTCTAATTGAGCAATCTGGTTGGACGATTTGAAAGAATTATGGTGCAAGTGTCGATATTGTGGTATCTTCATGGTAGAATCTATGGAGGTATTTAATCTAATGTTATAGTATTTGGTCATTTTGGTGTTTGCAGTAAAATGGGTGCGAGTTGAGCATTGTGATAAACAAAATGGTTGTTGGAAGAGTGGTTGTAGTTTTGACAACCCTTTACCCTCTATGGGTCAGCTGATAGTAGTATACCTACTGGGTGGAGTGAAAGCATTGACACAGTTTGGTGCAATGTTACAGTTCAATGTTCAAATCAAGTTGGCCACGCAAAACTTCACTAGTTTACACAACTTGAACTGGTAGAAAGGTGTTATTTTATGACTTTTACCAATTGTGATGTAACAAACATTCCATCGATAGTATTTCATGTAGTTGTACAGCAGTATTTTCAAACTGTCCAATCAGATTGCTCAATTTGTGATGAATAAGCTGGCCAATCAAAATTAGCTTTTATTCGTTTCCTAGAGCCATGGTACAAGTCGGTTGCACCCCTCTGGGATTTACACTATCCTCAGGCCTTAGGCCTTTGGTTGTGTACATCCCATATCAACCTCCACGTCGTGGTATAACGTATATTCAATTGGTTCATTTAAAAGTATTCATAATTGTGGGGTAATTATATTCCTGATCTTTGCCAGTGAGGAGTCATAGACAAGCATATGTCTGAGTATCATCTGGTGATGCTTATCTATACGCTATTCTGAGGCATTAATTAGTATTGTAATTAAATATTGTATGTTTGGATGTAGTATTTTAACGGTGGTTGGGTCATATGGTGGCCTCCCATATTTCTGGGTTTAATAATTTAAACGATAATTTATGTCGCTATACTTGTGTTACAGATCATTTGGTGTAGGAAATCGTATAGAGTTCTTGTGTGTTTGTTTGCTGGTAGGTGTTGATTCTGGACACATGGATACAATAGTCAATGCAGTGTGTGTGTGTTTGGTTGTGCAGAGGCAGCAATTACAATGTAGTTTGGTATTAGGTCAGATCCTAGTATCTAATTGTGCCCTCTTACCTCCCCCTCCTTCCAAAATGAGAATTAAGTTCTTTTATTACCACACTATTAGTATAGTTATTGTGGTTAGTTATGAAGTCACTGAAAGTTCTGCATTACCTTACCGTATGTGGGGTACAAGGTGTGGTTTCAGCCCACTCTAGTCTCTGTGTCTCAGCTGTGACGTTGCCTATGAAGAGTAATGGACAAGCATATGTCTGAACTATATCAGTGATGTCTTAGACATCATTCTGAGGCAGTGGGAACTGAGAACAAGAAGACAGGCATGCTATATCTCGCCCGTGGATTTTAGACTACATGTTGGCCTTACCTGTTTAATATAAAGGCATTAAAATATTTAAAAAAACAACCTTTTCAAGTCTTTTGGCCTTTTTAGGTTTGTCCCTCCCTGAAAATGGTTTTTGCCCTACTTTAAAACAATTAACATTTAAAATGCCATTTGACACAAAAATTTCATCCCCTCTGAAATTTCAATAAGTAGATTTTGAAGTTAACGCAAAAAATACCCTGCTACTTCATTCCTAAGTCTTTGCTTCCTGCTCCATCTTTCTGGTCTATTAATCGTTGCCCTCTATTTGTATCGTCATGGTTGCACACTGTTTTCTTCAAACATACCTAATATACTTGCCCTATTATACACACTTGCTTATCCACAAGCGTTTTCTCTGGTTAATGTCATATGGTTATTTGTCGCTGAGCTTAGGTTATTTGGTGACTTAAGTTTACTAGTTAAACTGCTTTTGGGTGCTCGTTGAACAGTCACAGTGAGTCTCCTTGGTGGGGGAGGGGGGGAGAGGATGGAGGATGGAGGGAGGGGAAGGGAGAATTAAGTTTTTGTGGATACTCTTGAGACATCGTGTATCTTGCTCATTAGAAAGCTGAATTTAATTTTTAATAGGAATTTTAATGCAAAACTGCATTAAAAAGGAAAAATGTGTTGTGAGATACTGTAAGCTAATATCTCGCTCATTATATTCTTTGAATGTTGTAACGTTTTTTTTCTTTTTTCTTTCCCTTCTCCACTTGGTGCAGTGATGACTAGGAATAATCCCAGCTCGCTTTGAGCCCCACCCACAGTGTGGGCGTTGAAGAGCACTTGTTCCTGCATGATATTTACTGAGCACCAAGTATAAATGGTAGGACAATCTTGCTCATGTATTAGAACTCGTGATGACTTGCATATTTATTTTTCCTGTTTCAGATGTAAAGGCAAATAACAGTTTCTCCAGTAAGATCATGTGCTCGTGCATGGAATACAGAAAGGACAGCTGTGACTGTCAATTGCTACAGGTACATGACATGTTCCAATAGATACTATTTGTGCCAACATCAAACTGTTTTAAAATGCTAGTTCATTAGGTAAATATCTAGGTCTATTATTGCTGTCAAGTGTATCACTTTTGATCACAGTATCAAAAATAGTCTGTTAAAGATACATATAAGATGCATATAAAGCTGATTTTCCCAGAAAGTGTAATTACATGTTGTCTGTGCTTTGCCAGTGAGGAGGAGTAATAGACAAGCATATGTCTGACAGTTTGTGTCAATGATGTGTTATTATACGCTATTCTGAGGCAATGAGAATGGTTTAGTTGGTAGGAACAGGTTTGAAATAAGTATATGATAAGAAATGAATAATTTTATTTTTGGAAGCTAGTGTGTAATAAAGGAAGGAAGGTCAAGTTTGTTGGAATAGTGTGAAATACAATATTACGAAGCTTGTTAACACATAGTTCTTTTCCCCTTAGTCCGTCATGTGTATAATTATCTATTTTGCACTCTGTCAATAACCGGTTGTATTAGTAACTACATATAGAGAATATACATGAACTATAAGTGATCACGTGACTGCTGTATGACGTAGACCAATGTACATGAAAGGTAAGGGTCGTTGCATCTAGCTTACACTTATTTGGAGCTGAAGTTTCTCTGTATTTACTCAGAAACTAGCTCGAAATTTGAAAAAGTGGTCAATTTAAAGGACTTAAATTCTCCTGCATCAGGTCATACTTGTTATAAAGATTAGTTCTCGGCCATTCATGAAATAGACAGATAGACAGACAAACACACACAACCCTTTTGCTAATGGGATTAAGTGCCTGTAAAACTATTCTAGGTACAGGAGAACGTTAGTCATTTGAACATGTTGGGACCGAGAGGTGTTCGGATAACTGAACACCATAGGAAATGTATTATAAGAGCACTAATGAAGGGACATGGTCAAGCAATTGTTGATTTTGGGTGTTCGGTTAACTGAAGTTTTTTTGTATAACTGAATCCTAGTTTACATCCAAGCATTCATATGATAGTAATGATATGCTGGAAGGGCAGACATGTTCACTTGACTGAAGTTCAGGGGTTTGTGCGTTTGCGTATAGAAACCAGTGGTAAATGGAAATCTCTGGTAGCATTCACATGGGCTATTAGTGCTTTTCTTTTGCTTGAGAGAAGATGCCAGAATGAACCATTTTATATCTCAGAAACTCGACATAACTTCCGTAGTTTGTTGCAGATACATTGTCCTAGGAATATATGTGACCGTCTACAGGAAAACCCGGGCACAACGCGGCGTGCGTAAATATCGAGAAAAGATCGATCGATTTCTTAAAAATGTATTGTTTCAAGCCGACGGAAGGGAACGGTTAGGTCTATTATAGTGGGAACAACTTAAGCTACGACGATAAAACTTGGAGAGCTCAATATCTGGACGCCGACAACTCTGTAAGTGCAATTTCGAAGGGTGCCGCGTTGTGCCTGGTTTTCCTGTAGACGGTCACATAGAGCTTCAGTTATACAAGTTTTAACTTTTTAGTATGATTTGTTTTAACTTGGTGCAGTGATGATTAGGAATAATCCCAGCTCGCTTTGAGCCCCACCCACAGTGTGGGCGTTGAAGAGCACTTGTTCCTGCAGTAAATTTACTGAGCACCAAGCACCAATAATTGGAACTATTTCAATCAAACAAATTTCTAATAAGTATATTTACTTTAGCAGTGAATTGGTAAGAAGATGGGCAGAAGAAACGATTAGTATTTGTTTGTTATTTTTTGCACCTTGTCATCACTTGCTGATGGGTATCGTTGGATGCATCTCATTATTGGTCAGCAATGAAAATATACTAGAAGCTGTTGGGTCTTGCATTTGTTACACTGGCTATGTGAAAGGATGCCCCAGTTTTACCGTAGGGGGATATTTCACGGGTGAATGAAGTGAGCCAGTAGATTGCCGGCTTCTCTGATTAAGCTTCAATTAAATGCATCGTGCTTAGGCGGGTATATTGTAATGGCCATGAGAGGGTCGACGTGGTAGCAAGCAGGAAGGCCTGTTTGGATATTCAATGAAACTCAATGTGAAGAAAGTCTACACTTGATTATTATACTTATCAGAGTTTCATAGAGAAGAGTGCTAGCTGTGGGCTCTCTGCTCCCCAGCCAAAGTCTCTTCCAGCCGGAATACCTTCCTTCATCCCCTTCCCCATAATTTTTGACAATTTATAAGCTAAAATTAAATTCTATAAGTATGATGACGGAGTGTGTATTTACGAATAATTCATTTGCTGAAACTGGGGAAAACATTGCCATTACCAGTGATTGTGGTTGGTGTTCACGAGTGTAAAGTTGGTAAAGCAGCATCGTCAGTGCTGCCTACGTGTTGTGTGTATTCATCTAAAGCTGGGTGTGGTTTGTAAAGAACAATGGTTGTGTATATTTGTGAGTATTTGGGCAGAGAAAAGTACAGGCGACTGTGTATTCATAAATTATTACCTACTTGGTTGTAAAAGCATCGTCATTACTGCTGGCATTGGTGTGTGTGTATTCACTAATAAACCTGAGTTTTGTTGGTAGAGGATAATAAAATTAAAAAAACCCTTATGGTACTGCATTTCTATTTGGTCTACATTAAGTGCCACTTGTGATGAAGTAGCTACTTGCTAGTATTCTAGATTGAGTTACTCCTGATAGTCTTGCTCGCCAGTTAGACATTTTGTTTTGAGAAATGCATGCCACTTAGTGGGGCGATCAAGGTGTCCTACATGTTGCTGTATATGAGAGCGAGAAATTAAAGCTGTAAACTACATTTAGCTTCTATTGATGTGGTAAGAATGTGCCATAAGTTAGTAACCTGATGTTTCATGTTATAGATTTAACACAATGTCTTTAACCAATGGAATTGTAATCTATAGATTGTTCCATTGTTTGATTCTTGTCATAGGTTTGGAATAGAACAAGACTCCAGTACTCTAGAGATGGATATCCATTTTGATTCATGTCTGGTTTGCGATGGACTTAAATATGACTCAGCTATATAGAATGTGCGAGCACAAAATGTTCTTTTAATTATTGCTTCAGAGATCCTTGCGCTTATTATGTTAATTCGTGTTCATTTCTAAATATTAATATCATAATAAAAATGCGAACATAAGCAAAATCATGTGAACAAAAATTAAGGGATATTGGAAGTTTTACATAGCTATAAAAATGTGAATGAACAGTAAAAATGAGCATATGCAAAATACAATATGTGAGCTAGAATTAAGATTTAGTGTTAAAATACTTCATAATACCCTTTATCATTATTATTATGATTTTGGTATGAAAACAGTTCAAATGTAAAAAAATATAGTGTATGAATAAAGTGAAAGTTAAATTTACAAGGTATCCTAAATAGATTTCCCATTTGTAAGCCATGGTTTAGTGCCACTGCTTTTGTAGTGAAATTCATAAAATATAAAATACCGAACACTGAAAAAGATTTAAAAAAAAAAAAAATAGACATTATATTGACATTTCAGAAAAACAAATTTGCTGGTCCCAAAGATTGGTCAGTTTTGTTGCCTGAGCTGTATCGACCCTAATAAAGCAATTTCAGACACCAAGAAAAAATATCAGGATACAATCACGGTTAAGATTTATTTGTGTAACATTCATTTTAACTTACTGTTATTAGTATATTCTAATCTTGTCACTTCTGTTGTTGTCCTACCACTTCCTTTGGTCAGTTGTTAGCCATGCTTTCCAGCTGTTGTGGTGTTAGCTGTTTTATTGTCATTTTTAGTTTTATCTCATACTTGTGGTCACTTGACTCTTGTATTTTGTGATCATTTGCTCTAGTGCTCAAACTTGTCTAACCAATGTCTCTAATTCTCTGTGTGTGTGTGTGTGTGTGTGGTGTGTGTGGTGTGTGTGTGTGGTGTGTGGTGTGTGTGTGTGTGTGTGTGTGTGTGTGTGTGTGTGTGTGTGTGTGTGTGTGTGTGTGTGTGTGTGGAGAAAGTGTAACTTGATAGTATTAGAGTTATACATTGTAGTTCCTAATACACACACTCAGGACTCACTCTAACTCTGGAATTCACATTGGTGTCAGAACCCACATCAACAAATCAACAACAATTACAGTTGGTTCTTCCTGTCTATTTTCCTGTGAGACAGTCTCAAATAAATGGCAAGATGGAATCAACACCATTACTACAACTTGTGTTGTTTCTTTTTACTTTTAATAATATAATTTTTTTTTCTGGTTAGCACAGTAATTAGCCCTCAGCGCGCATGCGCGAGAGGGTTATAGTAGTCATCCTGCCTGTTTGTCTATCTGTCTGTCATGCTCTGATTTTGGAGATTACTGACAATTAACAGTTGATTTAGGTATGAACTTACTCAGCTAAGACCTTTTATTGTGCTACTTTTTTTAATTTCGGGCTATTCGTTGAGAAAAAGCGAAGGTACCAGCTTTTTATGGGCAACGCCTCCTAGCATCACGTCATAATCACGTGAGCAAATAATTTCTGCAGCCAGAGCGGTGTATACTTTAGCTTTATGCTCAGGCTCCTAAGCGTTACTCCGGGGAAGTTAACGGAGTTGAATGAAGTGAAATATGTGTTGAAAATGTATACAGGTGAGTGTTTCTGGCTAGTTTAGCTTCTTCTGTTATGAAGACAGCGTTTTCACGTACCATTTTTATTGGTCGAGCTATTTTGATACCTCATTAAAAATAGCTAACAGATTGCTTTTTGGAGGAGATTATATTGTAATAGCTAGGTAGTGTTTAATAGAGCTGAGGGTTCGAACCTTTGGTGCTTCATTAATGTTGCAAATAGAAAATTCAATTAGCTATTTGAAATAATTTTTTACTTCTAGCTACATATTCACTTCCACCAAAATTAAGGGGGGGATCACTAAAAAGTAAATACATAGATGATACTTGGTATAATATATTAAAACTAAGCTAGTGCCTGAATTCATCTAGAAAAATATAAGAGAATGAAAGCATATCATCTCAGAACACTGTTATGCTATACAACTTTCTATTTTTGCCCTCTCTAATCAACAATGGTTGTAGCATCCATACAATTGTCCAGAATACTTTTATACAAAATAACACTTTCCACTTCTCACTCATGATCGGAGCACCGTATGCGCAAGGTGGCCTCACTTGTCTGTCAAACTCAAGCTTTAGGTTTTACTGTTGGACAATACTGAGTATATATTTACATGCCATGGTCATCTCAGATATTAAATTAAAAAGGCATAACACTACTTTAATGATTTCGTCAACTATAACTAGGGATGTGCTTGAGCACAAATGGCGAGAGAGCCTAATTTTATATGAATGATTTTGACTTCTAACACTGAAGCTATTGAAAATAAGGTCGAGTTTTTAAATTATGCATACACGGTAAAGGGATTTCAGTGCCATAGCAACAACTTGCTGCAACTGTTTGGAAAAACAACAACAACAAAACAATACACGTTATTTAAACATTTTCTTTGTGATTGTATTCTTTAGCTAAGTAGTGGCTGTAATGCACAATACTTACTGGACATACACCTACACGAGACTTGCCTTCGTTTACAATGCATTTTCAAGTAAATACTGTTTATAACCATGACAAAGAGCGCATTGACTTACCACAGCCACTAATTCGAATAGAAATGGAAGTCCCGTAAGTTTTCAAATTTTAACTGCACCTGCAAAATAATTCAAAACGGTAAACAATTCAATTTCTGATACGGGTACTGATCGATAAACCAGAGGATTTTGTTTAGTGAAGTTTGGGACGGGGTCGACCACCGAACTAGCACAGTCATAGTACAAAAATGACTTGCGTATGTCCAAACATATAAACAAATATCCTCGATTTTCAATTGAGTTACCCCTGATAGTGTCTCGCTCGCCAATTAATGATTTCGTCAACTATAACTAGTGATGTGCTTCAGCACAAATGGCGAGCGAGATTAAATCTACACTATCATTAAACGATTGGTTTTAACTTCTAACACTCAAGCTACTAAAGAAAGTCGAGTTTTTAAATTATATGTATACGGTAAAGGCATTCAATGCCATAGTAACCACTCCCTGCAACTGTTTAAAAAAAAGTAAGCAACAAATAACAAGTCATGTTATTTAAGCATTTTCTTTGTGATATTAGTTGTAATGCACAATACGTTCACACAACTGAACAGACCTCTGCACCCGCAAAAGAAGTCTAAGCGGTAAACAATACAATTTCCAAGTAATGATCAATAAACCAGGGGGTTCTGTTTAGTGAAGCTAGGGACGGCAACACAAAAATACGAGAGGGTCAAAGTACAAAATGACATACGTATGTCCAAACATATATATAAACTAGTAATGTGCTTGAGCACAATGGCGAAAGCATGCCTAGTTAAAACTACAGTATTGTTACTACATAATTTATATTTTAGCTTAATTCATGCAAAAAACAGTATAATAGCAGTTGAAGCAAACACAAATAATAAATTACACTCTTACCTGAGTAATGGTAACTTCTGTAGTATCAAACTTGAGCAATTCTGACTACCTCAATTGCCAATAACTCTTGAACAAGCTCTCAGGTACAAAATAAATAGGCCAGTGTTATTTTTGTAATATTAGCCAACAAATATGGAATTATGTACTACTTGCCTCAATTTCCTGAGTATTGGCAACTTCTGAAGTTACAAATTTAAGCTATTTTGAGCATCTGAATTAGACAACAAGCTCTCAGCTACAAAACAAAAGACCATTAATTTTAGCAAACAAATACAAAATTACTTTCTTACCTCATTTTCTTGTAACATCTGTAGTATCAAATTGAAGCCATTCTGACTATCTAAATTACCAGTCTCTCTTGACAACATGCTCTCAGCTACAAACAGAATTTTAACTTACAAATCTGGAATTAAGTCAGTTTCCCTCTAGTAGTGGTGGCTTCCTCAGCATTGTTATAAGGCATTCAGACAGTCTGTAGTGTCCAATTTAAGCCATTCTGACTACCTCAGTTACCAGTAACTGGTGAAGTTCTAATAGCCAGAGTTATTCTTGTAATTTTAGCTAACAAGTATAAAACAAGTATGAAACTACGTACTTACCTCAGCTTCTTCCAAGTAATGGTGGCTCGAGTTATTTTTGTATATTTAGCTAACAAATATGGAATTACGTACTTACCTCATCTTCCCTAGAGTAATAGTAGCCTCCTTAGCTTTAATATTACGGCATTCTGACTATCAATGGCTCTTGACAACCAAGAATCGGCACTTCGTATCCCCCTAAAACGGCGAAGTTAAAAAAAAAAATTAAGTCTGGAAAAGGGTCTTCAATGCCATAGTAACCGGTCTCAGCAACTTTTTGTGTCCTGAAAAGCAAGCGTTTTCGACGTAATTTTGTGCTTGAGCACAAATGGCGAGCGAGCCTAATACTACACCGTCGAGTTTTTTATAATTATGTATTATACGGTAAAGGCATTCAATGCCATAGTAACCACTCCCCGAAACTGTTTGAATTGAAACAAAAAAACAAGTCACGTTCTTTAAACTTTTTCTTTGGGATATTCTTAGCAATTTAGAGGATTGACCCCCCTGGGAAACCTTCCGTAGATGGCTGAAGCTCTCTAACTTTGGGGCTCTAGAAGTAACGTCACTCCTACATTAAATTACAAGATTATGAAGTGACAATTGGCATGTAAAGCAATTATCAGTTATAGCTATGCTATTTCTGATGCCACAACTATAGCGGAGCATGCATGAACAGCTTCTTTTTTAATGGAAAGGGTTGGCTCACTGCAACCTTCCTATTACAATGATATAATTTTGTAAAATTGGGGGAGGGGGGGGGGGCTCAGTTCTCCTTCCAAACTTTTGTAGGGCTCTGGCTTTTCCAACATCCACTTATCCTCCTATGCATTGAGCTGTGTGGTACTTAACATTTTAAAATTGTTATTTAATTAAAATATTTAACTAGACATTTTGTTTCTTTTCACAATGACTCTAAAAATGGACATTCATAGTATTTTGATCACCTTAGGAAGTCTGAAGCCTTTAGTTGTTTAAATTTACTCACTTACTGTCAGTCACCACTAGAAGGCCATCCCAAAGGCTGAAATGTTATGGTTTAAAAATAAACCTTTTAAATCGTGCCACCTGCATTAAGAGCCTTGTTCACTTTGAGCTGACAGTTCTGGCCCCAGACAACCTAGGACCTACCTCAAAAACCCATTCCTATGACAAGCTACAGCAAGAACAACCCTCTTCGATCATAAGAGTGATTAAAAAAGCAGCCATCAAAACATGTAGGTAATACATAGCTTCCACAAGTCCTGAATTTACAGTGACAGTCCTCAATTTTTACTGCTTGAGACCATTCCCAGGATTATTAGCTACACTCTATTCATTGTCCCAGACCTTTACTAAACACATTCTTAATTAATTTCCTTTTTATTCGACATTATGTCCAGTTTGCATGAGCCAGTTTAATAATTAATATTCTTTTACTGACAGAACTAGAGTGATAAAAGTTCTGATTGTCACCTTAGGTGACAACAGAGTTTAGTGAAGCAATGGTGTAGATGGGATGGTTAGCATGAAAAATGAAGGTAAGTGAGTGAAATGAAATAAAATTAATCAAAAGATACGTAATGGAAGTTTATAACTTATTTAGCATGCATAATATTTTATACACATGATACACAAGATCAAGAAAAAATTAAAGTTAAGTACACTACATCATGGCTTACTGTGGAGAACCTTGTGGGGCCATGAGGCCCCTCCATGGCAAGGATACAAATGAGAGTGATAATATCAATCATTCTCATTGGATAAAATAGAAAAATGACATACACAAAAAAATAAAATCCTTTATTTAAGAGTATATGTCCGGCCAACTGGAAGATGGACTTTGACCACTGGAATGGTGTCCTCAGAACTATTCCAGAGGAAAAGGGATGCTTCTTGATGTTTGGCCACAGCAGGGAAGAATAGACTATGCAGTAGGAGTTTGTCTTGTTTTATAGTCCAAATGATATTAGAGACTCCATCTGAGCTTACTGTAAATTGCTTTCACTTAGCCTCTACAACTAAGGCATATAATCTTGCTGCATTTTTTTATTATAAGAGATGGCAAGTTGAACAGAATTGATGAAAGTGAACTTGAATCAGATGAGAGTGACTGAGGTGATGATTAGTCTTGCGTAGCCAGACTCTTTACCAACCGTAACCACTATGGGGGGAAGGAAAGGGTCTGGGAACATACAATACAACGACTTGTTCAGCAGCACCCCAACATGGGTGCTCCAACTATCACATTCCAACGCTTGTGGTAGCGAATGATGTCACGACCACGTCCGGGTAGCAGGTCTCCTATTCACGCTCGTACGTTTATTGCTTGCCAGGAGTGCTTATAAATCGCCTACGAAAAACAACTTCACCAGTTTAATGAAATTGAACAATGTTTTCACCCTACCAGATGTGATGTTGACGTCACACAGTATACCGCAAGCTTGCTGGAATGTGATAATTGGAGCACCCTTTTTGGGGTGCTGCTGAACAAGTCGTATTGTATGTTCCCAGACCCTTTCCTTCCCCGCGTAGCAGTTAAGGTTGGTAAAGGGTCTGGCTATGCGAGACTAGGTGATGATGATGGTGGTGGTGAAGAAGAGGATAGCTAATAATCGACTGCATATGATATTTCTTGTGTTATTTTTTGTTTCTTAAATTTGTAGCTGACTACCGTAACTTGCTATATTCTTTTTATAGTCAGGGCTGTTAGAGAAAAAATGTTTACGGAGCGGACAAAAGTACCAAATTTTGCACTGGGGTAGGTTTTATTGTGTACATTATGAAATTCACTGGCTCCAAATTTTTCGGCAAATATTTTGGCGTATATGGACGCGCAACTAGTAAACAAACACGAAAATTTAAAAAATAAGGCGAAATTTAATATTAGGCTTTTGGAAGTTTAAAATTCATCATATTTCACATCTGCAAGTACATAAGTTAGTGCAATGTAGTCCAGCTTTCTTGCATTTACAACTTGTACAGCCTTGGCTGGATTTGCACCCACACTTGATTAGTTTCACTGCAAGCTCTGGCAGCTTCTGATTGTCATCCAGAGAGGTATCCAGCCACTGTGGGTATCATCAACCCATCCCCACTTGTCTGGTGAGGGTACATTCTGTATTGAGTGAAGACTGGAAATCCATATACTGCTCTGGTAATAAGCTCGCTTGGCATGTTGAAGCAAGGCATCCTAAAAAATGATTTTGTTATAATATCATGTTACATTAAGCATAGAGATTCATACATTACCTGGGTTGGGTTAAGTTTTCCATACTTCTATTTTTCTTGCAAAACAACTCCAGCCTTGCTTCATTGACTGATTTCAGGACCCTACTCTTGTCATATAAAAGAATGGTGAATCGTTCCAGGAGTGAAAAAATTCACAAGAAGCACTGACATCGCCAAATGCATTCTCCGCCATATGGAGAAATGCTGCATTCACATGTGAAAATGCATTCCAAGTATTCCATGCTGATCTCTTGGTCTTTCCAAAAAATGTGGATGTGGTATCACATCCAGTGAATGCATGAAATGGAGGGAGACAGCGTGATTTTACTTCTCCTAAGTGAGCACAGATGGTATTAATACTACTGTAGTAACAAAAATGCTTCCCAGTGCCAAATGCTACCCACAAAGCTGCATTTGGATGCCAACTGATTACAGCATGGAATTGGCCAATCAAGATAACCATTACATCGTATCGACTGTACGAACAAGTATTGTGCTTGCTCCACCTTGTAAAGAATCATTCATGTGAAGTACAATTCGGGTGTCCACTTCTTCATGATCTGAATCAGCCATTACGTGATCACTCCCATTACATTTGACCTTGGTACCTAATTAATTGCAATAATAATGTTATCATGCATAATGTATTTTAATTCATGCTTACCTGATGTAATAAAAATGACTTTACCATCTGGAACCTCAATACTGGACAGACATTCGGTAAGAAAAGAAAATAACTCCTCCTTGTTTCTTGAATCCCTAAGGAAGTTCTCCCATCTTTTTGGAATCTTGGCTTGTGCTGAGACCTTGACACGAATGCCACTACCCGTTTGTTTCTAGCACCACCTTTGATACTTTTAGTAAGATAACAATCCCAAACAAGGTCGATTCTATTTGTATCCTGAAACTGTTGTAAGATGTACGGTATGAATATCTTGTTGGAATAATCAGCAAAGGTAGCTGCTGTTTCTGACTTCAAGAAATGCACCACAGCAGCACCATCCAGTATCTTGCAATCAAACTGGCTAAGTTGTGAAGGCTGGTGGGTGGTATCAAAGCATGAAAGAAGAACAGATTTCTTGCCTATCCTTATTGTTCCAAAATCAGATAAAGGGGTTGGTTGGTTTTCATGAGAAAATTTTTTTGTCGGATCTGCATTGCGCTGCTGATTGGCAATATACAATCGACCAAAGAGAGATGTGTTGCTTCTATATGCAGCAAGCTGCTGAGATGTCTTTAACTTCAGTTTTGGCTCAGGAGAACGGAAGAGGGCCAAGGAATTCCTCTTAATCGTGTCATGAATGGCATCTCGCTGAACGACACACTCTTCACAGGCCCGAACCTCTACCCTCTGCTAGCGGATATCCTCATCAAATTCCGCCATCACAAGTTTGCCATCACAGCCGACATCTCGAAGATGTTTCGAGAAGTCTGGCTCGATCCCAATGACAGGGACCTACACCGATTCTTCATGAGGAATGAATCTGGTCGTCTAGAGGAGTTCCGGATGACGCGTCTCACATTCGGAGTCAGAGAACTTCATTTTTATACTTTAGGTACTGCTCTCTTCCAAGGTCTTTGACACGTTTCACTGTTTCAGCAACAGAATCATTTGCACAAGCACGTGTGTTTAGAACAACAAGTTCAGGGCAATCATCTTCGAATGGATTGCCAAAAGTAGATATCACATCCACCAGAGAGTTGACCTGCTGCTTGAAGTTTGTTTGAGCAGTTAGTCCTTCTTCATGATGAAGCTGACTTGAGCTGTATGAAGCATGCTCAATTTCACTCTCAAACTCTGACATACATCGAGCAAGCTCAGGACCACATATTAGCCAGCGCTGCAATGCAGCTGGGTTCACAGTCAAGCCAATAATCCCTCCTTTCCCTTTCACCACGGCATTATGCTGTTCATGAGCTTGATCGATTGGAATGCTTGAAAATCTGTGCTGAGTCTTTGAAACAACCCAGTTGTTTTGGAATTCTTATCTAAAGGAAGCAGACAGTGAGGACATGTCACTTATGTGGACAGAAACCCACCTGGCATAGTTATAATGATCAAAAGCAAAGAAATATCCTACAATGCTTACCAAAACCTCAAGCTGTCAAGAAAGGTGTTGATGAGGACGAGGCATGCATAAATACAGTTATTCTAAAAATAGAAATAGTTCATCTGTAATAATGTGGTGATGGATTCACCACAGACTAGAGAACAGTCAGAACTAATCTAAATGTGCAGGTCCTTACTTGCAGCTGCTTGTCAATGTGCAGGAAATAACTTGCAGCTGCTTGTCAATGTGCAGGTACTTACATCTAATTTCGCCTTTATTATCCATATCTCCACTTCTACAAGCTAGTTTTTTTGGAGCCGGGTCATTTTCTTGTTTAGTATGATCATATCTATCACCTGACTAAGTTTGGTGCTTTTGTCCAGCCCTTAAACATATTGCTATTTTTTGCCCTAAAAGACCTCACTATTATGGCAACTTCTGATTATATAATATGAATACAGTATTTGTATGGTTGACATGGTAGTATTAAAGAAGACAAGTATTTGTCAGTAGTAGTTGTCATTTAATCTGACATAGCCGACCCTTGTAAAGGGTCATCTACATAAGCTAGCTATGCCTATAGCATAGCTAGAAATGTCCAAGTCTTCATCATGTAGTTCCAAAAGTTCATGCTGCTTCCTTTTACTATTGACGCTGATTTACCTTCAGTGTGTCACACTTGTTTCACAATGCTTCCGATACCTCAAATAGCTTGAAAAATGAGCCATATAGTATCTTGATCTGCACCAATTAGCAGAGTTGCAGACTTCCAGTTTTCTATACGGAGGGAATACTTTTTCAGCTTTGTGTGGATTTAACATCTGTACTGTGTGCACTTGATGTATGGACTTCCCTAAGTCCAGTTTGAATAAGTAATGACTAGTATTAAACAACTTGGTGATATTTCCATCCTTAATACCAGAGATATTGGCAGCCAAATGGCTTCTACATGAATAAACTAAAGTAGGTATATAGATGCTCCCTATGTACCCAGTATGAAATAAAGTCTGCACATACACGTTGAAATCTTGCATTAAACCAGCTGGGATGAAGTACTCATCAAAATCTATAATCATCATGTATTGATATCTATTCTGGTATCGGAAGATGCAGTCTAAATACTTTAAAGTTTGGGAGTAGTAATAGACTTGAGAACTGTTCAAATATTCTTCCCATGCTGTAATCTTGACTTTTCCTTTGTCTTGTAAGCTATTCAAAACTTCTGATGTGTTGACATTTTTCATAAATGACTGAACTACATTCAGATGGATGAACTTGACTCCAATTGCTTGCTGATAAGTCAGCCACTGGTCTAAATACTTGGGTGTACCAAATCCTGTTGCACACACCATAACCTTATTTATCTCAGGGCCGTGTGTAGGTATTATCACTGGTCTTCTCACTGCCTCAGTCATCAATTCATTGTTTATTTTCAATACCACATTTACAATGCTGTCTTGATTTACTGCCATGTCCCAGCAGTACAGAATACAGTCAGTGTGCGATAGTTTAAATTTATGGTGTACCCATTTCATGACACCAAGCTCCTCTACAAGTGAGTTCATACTTTTGACTCCATCCACTTCACAGCCTACGATAGAGTTCTTGAGACTCTTCTCCACAGACAGCAATATAACTGTGGCATTGTTGTGTTTTTGTTGAGGTCTAGCATCAAAGTAGGCTGAGATTGGAACTATACTTTTGTTATAGTATTGATAACTCTGTTCACTTCCCAAGAAAGTCTTGCTCCTGCCAACGGTGATAAGAATACTGCTCTTATAAAGCATGAAGACAGCAATTACTAATACCAGAATAAGAATTAAGAAATGTTTGTAACCTGCCATCATTTAATTACATCTCAATCTTACGCGCTCTCTTTCAGACGGATGCTAATTGAAGGGTGGGGGGCGGGGCTACAAAGTTAATAATTTGTCCCGTTCACTTCCGGTGCGAAGGTCCATTTTTTTTGTTTGCGTACGTTACCTAGGTGACGGGTTAACTAACCTATCCGTACAGAAACGTATAGTCAGTTTTGAGAGCTGCTCTGCTCCGGTGAAATGGCTTCGGCCGCAATTCTGAAGCGAGAACAAAATCGTTTCACTGGGGAGAAAAAGAATGAACTTAGACACGGTAAGTTGTTTTTCTTAACTAGTACCAAATAATCTGTTGGTAAAGATCGTCCCCTTGCTTACTAGGTCATGGAGTATATCGTTATCCGAACAAGTTTTTTCGGTACGAAGGAGAGTGGAAAAATGGAGAAAAACATGGTGAGAAATTTTTGCTGTTACCTCTGTTAACATACCCACATTGAGGAAATCCTGGTGGCTAGCTACATATGATTCACAAGAATCATGTAGTAGTACAAGTGCAACTAAAATAGATAGTTGTTGGGGCACACCGAAATAGTTAGGTGTCACAGGTTGGGTGTCATGTAAGGTTTTGGTGCTACATATGTAATAAAAACACTAAGTGACAGTTCTGATGTGGCATTGGTTGGCATTACCAGAACTAGCTGCATTAAATGAGACACCTGAGAAATTAGATCTTCTTGACTAGTTGAAAGGGATGAAAAATATCTCTCAAGATAAAAAAATTGTCTATGTGAATACCTCACCCATGCAATTCTTCTGAAAATGTATAGAAAATTTTTGTTATTGAGTGCGCAATAGATCTTTATCAAAGTCATCCTTGTAAAATGCACATACTTCATTCAGAATGTGTTCAGTGCCTTCACCCCTGCATGATTTCATCAAAATGTTCTCCAAAGATGAATACATTTTATATCCTGGCTGGTCAAATCGATTGAGGATACATTTATGATCAAATCCAGGGCTTCAAAATATTGTTGCTTGAAAAAATCCTTAGGAGATTCATGAACATGCCCATCCAAGGATTCTTCTTCATATCGCCTTGGTCGTTTTCTTAGTTAAGGTAATTCTGGCTTAGAAATATCATGAACTTCATGTACATTGTAAAGACTTAATAGTTACTAATTGTTCTAGAAAGAGAATTTTCTTTCACCGTCCATTGCGTGGGACTGAGAGTTCTAATTCTAGGTGCTGAATTAGTAGGCATCTTATCCTTCAACTTACTAAATATTTCATCTCTGTGAGGAGAATATTTGATCAGCTTTGTAATTTCGTAAGTAGTGTCTAAAGCATATTTCATTACTTTAGATTCCTTTAGAGTGTCAACTGGATGCTAAATTAAGTGAATAGCCATTACAATGTATATACACTGCTCTAGGCTCCAATTCACTTATCTTTGTTGCAACACCACCTTTACTACCTTTCATTGCATTGGCACCATCATAGCATTGTCCTCGAAATCTGTTGATGCTCAAATTCATTCTAACCATTACTTCCTTTATCATGCTAATAAGAGTTGCAGAGTCAATTGATGGAACATTTATACACCAATAAATTCCTCATGCACCTGTAAATATCGTGAAACCCAACATAATACAACAGCTGACTGCTCTTTATTTGATTTGTCTGCAGTTTCATCTACCATAATGCGTATGAATGGTGAACTCTGGAGATCAGAAGCATATCTCTCAACATTTTCAAACCAAGAGTCTTAATAATCTCATTCTGAATATCAGGGCTTGTACAGACCTTCTCTTTTCTTTTCAGCCACTTTGCAAGATTTGGTTTCATTAATAGCAATTGTTGCAAATTGCCATCAAATCCATCACCACCCACTTTTAGAGCAAGACCCTGCCTACAAAGAAACTTGATGTCCTTAATAATTGAAAGCAAAGCATCCCTGTTTTCTTTTTTTGAATGGCATTCTGTTGTGACAAAAGCTCACCAATAGATTAACCGTTATCTCCACAGATTCTCTATGACATGCACATTTCTCACGTTTCTTAAAAGCAATTGTGCCATCCTTTCAATTACAAAACCCTCTAGATACCTAATGCAATATATATATATATATATATATTCCCCCCCCCCCCCCAAATAATAATAAATCAGAGCATGAGCAATGCATGATGTAATATTGGGGGTGTGGCTTCCCATGCAAAAGTGGTCTGGCCAAAGCCGGACCAGCCAGACCGCTTGCTATGTCTATGTTTATATCAGAGGATACAGGTCAATGATGCCTTTATAACCAAATTAAGTAGGTCTCACACCTTGCTGATTTACACCAAGTTAAGTAGGTCTCACACCTTGCTGATTTACATATGGGCTGTTCATTTTTTAAGTCTAACTTCCTATATTTTCATTGGGGTACCAACAAACAAACAAGTGCCTCTGCCATTTTGAGGATGGCCATGACATAAACAATGATAGAAATATTCTCTGACTTATATGCACTCGCACTTAGAAACATTCAATCTTATGTAGTAATCCAATTTATTGTTTCAACCTTGCCACAACCATTTTTTTATTGGGGGGGGGGGGGGGGGGGGGGGGGGGAGGAGGGGAAGGTATGGGGTATGCTTTTGGTATTGTGATCAAAGTTGCAAACCTAGAAATTTGTTAGGGAAACTGCAACAATACACAGGACTATGAGGTCACGTATTTGTTTTTGTTAGTTGGGGTGCATGTATTGTAAATTTAAACTTGGCTTCTAGTTTTCTCAGTTTATACAGACTGTAAATTTATATTTAAAACTTCACCCAATATTTTTGACTTCTTACTGACAGAAGTCCTCCTCATGTATAAACAGACAAATGTGTTACATTTCAGATGAGAATGACTGAATTAATTGATAATATTAGAGTCAGAATATTGTGTTTGAACCACATGCAGACTACAAATATGTGACCGGATTTGGGAAAATCCGCCTAAACGCGGCAAACAATTTTTTTCAGTATCACCGGGTAAAGCCTTATGGGTCGATTTTTTTCGAAAAATTGTTTATGGCAGAAATGGATAGACACCAGTTAGCTCTAGCTTATGACGCAGTTGTAAGCTCTGGCGTGCTCTAGAACTCACACTAGGAGGCTAGAAACACTAGCCGGTTGGACTCATGTACGGAGAGTTGCTAAGAAATTATTGGCGGGCTTTTCACTAACAGCCGGGAAAAAACTGGAGCTAACTAATTCACTTGCTATTCTACATAATTCACGTACTCACGCAATTCTCGTCATCATAGTTTCTTAAGGAGCCCTGCATTAAGCCTTTTAGACTTCTTTCAATCCGCCTGTAACCGATTTATTCCATAGTGTCCCGGAGACACGCAGTAATAGTATACGGACACAAGGCACACCCCCTGACTTTAGCAACACCTTTAAGCTGCTTTTTTTTTTCGAAATCAGCAATAATAAGTTTAGCAAAAATACTGAAGTGTTGTAGTGCGTAGGGCGAAGACGGCTTGTGCTACAGCTTCCAAATTAGGAGGACGGCATCCCAAGGTCCCGTGCAGCCTACTGGTAGAATAAATTAGAAAACTTTAGATGCCGCGTTTAGCCGGGTTTTCACAAATCCGGTCACATATATGCAATGTGTAAATATTGCCTGCATGTGGAAGAGGGTGTTTTTTTGGCAACTTCTTCACACACATGTACTCACATACACACATTCTCTTACACACATCATATACACACAAAGGCCAAAGGCACACCCACGCTCTCTTTGGTCTTTCGTAAACATTTTATTTGGTATCTTGGAAATGTACTACCAGCTTTGGCATTTTATAAAACTTAAAGTGTGCCTAGTAGAACGTTTTAAAATTGCTATGGACTCGTTTTACTACAGGAATTATAATTAACAAGTACAATTATGGCATTAGACAATGTCTCCTTTGTTGGAAAATATTTTCACTTCTTTTCAAACTTTCTTTTCAAGATATAAAATTCTATGTACTCTTTTTCTTACCTCATAGGTCATGGTAAGCTATTATTGGGGGATAAAGGGTACTATGAGGGAACATTTGTTCATGGGGAGATAGAAGGCCATGGCTTCAAGGTGTTTGGAGTAAGTGGAGCCACGTACACTGGCCAGTTTCACCTGGGAGAACTTCACGGTCAGGGACTCATGAGGAAACCAGATGGAGAACTCTATGAGGGAAGTTGGAGCCATAATTCAAGAGAAGGTTTGTAATTTGAAGTCTGTGAAATCCGGTGTGTCTGTATGCATGTCTGTGTGTGTGTGTTTACAAGAGAACAAGAGAGAGAGAAGGTGGGGGTTGCATACACTACACATCAGGTACAAAAAATAATATTGGTTAACGTTGGGTCATCCTCCTCCCAATTACTGAGTGTTTGTTGTATTGAGTGGCTGTACAGTGTTTCATGGAAGGGTGACCTCCTTTCCCCAAGTGAAATTTTCCCTGTAAAAAAGTGCCAGTTTAATTTTAATTTTTAACCAAAAAAAGTGACAATTTCAGTCACATTGAAGCATGATCCTGTTATGAAATCTAATAATTCAGAAGAAGTTTTTTTGAACTTCATTGCAAGTCATATAAAGTTCTCTTCTGTTAGCTAGTTTTGTTCTAGATTATAAAGATCTCTCAGTTGTATCTAATTTGAACATCTCAAAAAAGCAATTCACTGGAGATAGCATATTTTTTTCAGTTCTCCAGGACCACTTAGAGCCCTAATACTTTGTCCAGTGACATTGATTTCCATAATCTTATTTCATTCTTGAAGAAATTGTCTTTGAAAAATAGCCACTTTGGCAAACACTCTTCTCATGTGCTTATATGTTATTATTATTTTTTTGCAAACAAAACAAACCAATAACTCTGTTTTTACGATCAGAAAAGGGTAAATATTCACACTTATATAATATATTTATTCCAAGTAATAGTATTTTAGGTTCAAGTTCATTACCCTCCAATACACTGGTAGTTATAGCAATCTCCTAGCTTACCAGTTCCCCAGCCACCTTTCTCCTATGGGAACTGTCTACAACTGTCCACCACAGTGGAAATAGCTGCTAAATACCTACTGGGGGTGTGGGAGAGCCCCTTTGAACTAAAACATAGCCACTTTACAGCTGTGTTACCAACCCTGGTACAAACTACTGCAGTGAAATGATATCTAGCATTGAATAAACCACTTACTACACTCCTGAGAGGTTATTTATAGCAAGACATTTCACTCTCTGGCTTTATTTCCACTCACCTTTGGCTCTTGACAATAAATTAGCCTGCTCTTGAAACGTCTCACCATATCGCTCTGACTCATGTAACTAGTATTATTATGTTGTGTTAGGTCATGGTATTTTAACTGGAGCTGATGGGAGCTCTTATGAAGGAGAGTTCTATGATAATCGAAAGCATGGAGAAGGTCTGCAAATATACAGGTAACACAGATACACATACACACACATAAGGTTGGGATGGATGACTATTTACTTCAGATATGCCTTATTTACCAGCTACTGTGGACAGGAAATTAATAAATTTAGGCAGTCACTCGCTTGAAAGGTGGAAATTTGATTTAATCAAAGGTGTTATAATAAAAGTTAGAAAGGTTAGAGGGTGCCATAAATAGCTATGTCAATATCACATTAGTGGTAAACAGAGAACTACATAACAGTTGTATGTATTAGAGGACAAGTTGGGAAGGGGAGTCTGTGCTGGCTAGCAGGAGTGAGCACAGAGTAAGCATGGCTGGGATTGAGTATCAGAATGATAAGTAGTACTACAGTATAGAGCTTTAATGGCATGAATAGAAGTGTTTATATGAATGGTAGTGCGTAGTGAACACATGTATGTTTACAATGTGACAGTGTCATTGCATGTGATACGTTTTGTGTGATTCCATTAGAACATGTGTTCATAAACAATGAAGCTATCTGTTGTTTTTGCTTTCCGATTACTCACCTCCCCCCCCCCCCCCCCTGGTTGTTTTTTTAATTGTCATATAATCACATGTTGGACTTAGTGCAATTTTTTATTCTGAGATGTCAGAAAAAACAACTCATCATTTTCATCAACTAATAATTTTACGATTCGTCACTATCTTTGAATGGATGTGCGTATGATTATATAATTTATCTTACATGTGTCCATTGGAGAACTGTAGCAATTGCCTCTGTTCTATGTGTGCCTATTATCTGTCTCTTGTACTATATATACCTATATATATATATATCTCATGTATGTATGTATGTATGTATGTATGTATGTATAATTGGCGAGTGAGCGAAGCGAGCGAGACACTCTATACAGTGGTGTCAAATTGGGAATCATGGAAATTTGTTTATATATGTGTGATGTACGTATGTCATTTGTACTACTTTAACCGTCTCATATTTCGTGTTAGCTCAGTGTTTGACCCCTTCCCCAATTTCACTAAAGAGAATCCTCCAGTTTATCTATCATTATCCGTATCACCCTAGAAATTAAATTGCTTACCACTTTCAATTCTTTTGCGGGTGCAGTTAAAACTAAAAAACTTACCAGAGTTCCATTTCTATTCGAGTTAGTGGTGGTGGTAAGTTAATACACTGTTTGTCATAGTTATTAGCCCTGTGCAACAGTAATTATTTGAAAATTCATTGTCCACTAGACTAACCACAAAAGTAAGTCTTGTGTAGGTATGTTCAGTTGTTGAAAGTATTGTGCCGTACAACTACTACTTAGAAGAAAACATTTATATAACGTGACTTGTTTTTTTGTTGCCTTTTTTTTTTATTCAAACAGCTGCGGGGAGTGATTACTATGGCATGGAATCCCCTTTACCGCATATATGTAATTTAAAAAGTCGACTTTTTTAGTGGCTTAAGTGTTAGAATTTAAAATTAATTCGTTTAACAATAGTGTAGTTTTAGGCTCGCTTGCCATTTGTGCTCAAGCACATCAATGTACATATGTAAGTGTGACCATGTATGTGTATTAGCAATGGTGACCACTATGAAGGGGACTGGATTGCAGGTAAAAGGCATGGACATGGCATGCTACGCTGCATTGATGGAACCATCTATGATGTGAGCTGATATGCAATAGGATAATTTGTATTGTACATACTTGTATATTAGCATGCGTGTGCATGAGAGTTAATACATTCTCATCTGATTTGTCTGTCTGTCTATCTGTCTGTCCGTCCATCAGTCTCTGTCCATCCATCTGTCTATGTCCATCTGAGTGTCTGTCCATCTGTCTGTATGTCCATATACTGTCTGTTCATCTATCTGTCTGTCCGTCCATCTGAGTGTCTGTCCGTCCATCTGTCTGTCTGTTCATCTGTCTGTCTGTCCGTCTGTCTGTCTGTCTATCTGTCTGTCCATCTGTCTGTCTGTCCATCTGTCTGTTCATCTGTCTGTCTGTTCGTCTGTCTGTCTGTCTGTCTGTCCATCTGTCTGTCTGTCCATCTGTCTGTCTGTCCATCTGTCTGTCTGTCCATCTGTCCCTTCATCTGTCTGTCTATCTGTCCATTCGTCCATCTGTCTGTCTGTCCGTCTGTCTGTCCATCTGTCCGTCTGTCTGTCTGTATGTCCGTCCATCTGTCTGTGTGTCCATCTGTCTGTCTGTCCATCTGTCTGTCTGTCTGTCTATCCATCTGTCTGTCTGTCTGTCCGTCTGTCTGTCTGTTTGTCTGTCCGTCCATTTGTCTGTCTGTCTGTCCATCTGTCTGTCTGTCTGTCCATCTGTCTGTCCGTGCACTCCAACATGCTCTAAATTGTATGCCCAATGGTTTTATCTTTGTACATATTGTTGCCAATGCTGTAATAGGGGGTGTGTTATTGCGACTGTGCCTTTATATGAGACTGTTTAGTTGTCCAACTAGATAAAGGTGAACAATAGGTTTATTGTATATTTTATCTTTTTGTGGCATTAATTAAAACAGATTATTCTAATTGTGGCACAATGAGAACTAAAATAATGTGTCAGTAAAAATTAAAAAAATCTACAACTAGTGATGTGCTTCAGCACAAATGGCGAGCGAGCTGGTCTGACTGAAATTTAAATTTGAGTGCTAGCTGCTGACAATTTTTGTTAGTTAAATATTTTTGTTTAGTGTATTGCTATTCTTTAGCAACACACAACACTTTTATATATACTTGTTACTTATACTAGCACAAGACCTGCATTATATTCTCTTTGTGACTTGACTACACTGGAACCTCTCTTATCTGTTCGTCTAAGTTACGGACACCTCCGTCTACCGGACACAAACTAAAATTATTGACTGTGTACAGATCGTAGTTTAGTCGGAAAGCTACCAAATTAAATGAATAAAATCGGGAAAATATATCCCACGTGGTGCTTCGAGTGGATTCAATCGTGGCATTGTGTGTGGAAATGGAGCAAGGAAATCAACAGGCAGTTAGTGTGTCTACCGCTAGTTCTTCTCAGAACTCTTTGAAAGGCAGTGTGGCTGCTAGTTGTTCTAAGAACTCAACGACCAGCGGTGGTGGAGGCAAAGTCGCACGCAAGTGTAGTGTTTTAACTCTCGAAAGAAAGCTGGAGATAATATCGAAAGTTAAGAAAGGGAAGCCAGTGAGGTTAGTGTCTGGACAGTTTGGTGTTCCGAAATCTACAGTGAATGATATTTGAAAAGGAAGAGAGAAAATAGAAAGTTATGTATCTGCCAGTGAGTGTCCCTCTCTAGCCAAGAGGCGATGTATTATCAGAGATCCTAATTATGAGAAACTAGATCAAGCTTGTCATGTCTGGTTCCTTCAACAAGGTCTAAAGGAGTTCCAGTTTCAGGGCCTGTATTGAGAGAGAAGGCACTTTAGTTATTTGCTCTGCTTTATCCTGACCTGAGTGTAGACTCTTTAAAGCCAGCTCAGGATGGTTGCACAAATTTTGTCTCAGACATGGAATTAGGTCTAAGTCACTTCTTGGAGAATCTTTGTCAGCTGATCTTTCTTGCATTGGTGATTTTCAAAGTGAGTTGCATTCCAAAATGGAGTCTGAAGGTTACACCTTAAGGGTGGCCGCACATAGCAACGCGCACTGCCTGTAGATCCGGACATTAATTTATTCCCCGCCAATACCCCACCATTTGATAATACGCGAGCAGAAACTATCGCGCAGTAGTAGCAGAAGTATACTTTGCGAAGTTGTAGTGTTTTAGTTTAGCTTCTTGTAGTCTCATATCTGTTTACAGCAACTCTCCATATGTCGTCGGAGCTCACGCGGCAAGGTGCACCAGGCTGCCTCTCCTCCAGTAGCCGTTCTCTGGACTCTGCGCACCTGAACTCAAGCGGATGGATATTATACCAGGCTCGATTTCTGCGGAGCGAAGACTTCCCAAGCTGCGCAGATCTAATACCTTCACCTATGGCTATCTCCAATAAACTGTTCTCTCTTCTGACTCTCTTGTTTTGTTGTATTGATGTTTGTTTACTCTTGATATAAGCGGGCTCTTTTTAGAACCAATACAATCTAATTGAAAAAAAAATTGCTCGCGTACTCGTAGTACGAGATATGGGGGTGGGGCTATTTCTTAAGAATTGCGAGTGGAATAGAAGTATCCAATTTTGAATCAGTTTTTCTTGGAATCAAATAATGAGAACGACTATATTTTTTGCACACGTGTAGAACACAAAAAAAAGAAGGGCACCACAATTTGAATTTTTCAAAATCTTATAAAAGGAAAAAAATGTAAATAAATCATAAAGTAATATTGAAATGGAAAAAAACTCGTTGTCTTGCCCTAGAGTATAGTCTTGGCTAGCGGCGTAGAAAATTCTGGAGCTCCAACTTGCCGCACCGCTCCAAAAAGTTGTTTCAAAGTTTTACATCGGGGCCATGATATTTCCTTCAGATTCACTCCAAAGTCGGTGTGCAGTATCTTCGGCAGGTACTTTATCCTTCCAGTATAGTAGAGTAACCCTGCAAATAAAGAAAGTAGCAGAATCGTGCTTAGCAACCAACCGGGTAAAAATTGCGTGGGCGGTGTGCGGCCACCCTTAAGTCAAAAATTTAATGCGGATGAGACTGGCTTGTGGTGGAGGCTTATGCCATCAAAATCTTTAGTGCATTGTGGTGAAAAGTGAGCTGCAAATAAAAAAAAAAGCAAATGCTGCAGGAACATGTAAACTTCCTTTGGCATTCATTCACAAAAGTAAAAAGCCTCGATGTTTTAAGAAAATGGACATGACTAAGTTGCCAGTCACTATTTTTCACAAAAGAAAGCATGGATGACAACCACTATTTTTGAAGAATGGTTCCATAATTTCTTCATTCCTTTTGTGAAGAAGTTTTGCGCCGATAATGGGATAGAATATAAAATTTTATTGCTTGTGGATAACGCACCAGCACATCTCTTAACAAATTGTTTACAGTCTACTGATGGAAAAGTGACCACGATGTTTTTTGCCTGCAAATGCTATGTCTGTAATTCAGCCTATGGATCAGGGTATTCTTGAACCACTAAAAAATTGCTATAAGAAAGTCTTATGCGACATCTAATTATTGAAAATGAATCCTCTTCATTAACAATTCCAGAGATTTTGAGAAAAAAAATCACATTAAAAGATGTCGTGTATTGGTCTGCTCAGGCCTGGGATGAAGCATCACCATCTTCAATAGCCAATGGTTGGAAAAAACTGTTAAAATTCGATGGGGTCAGTCAACAATCAGTTTGTGATAGCCACTGTAGACGAATCACCCGAGGTTGCAACTAGTAGTGAGGAACAGATAGATGTGTCAGCTGTCAATGGTGCTGTGTCAGAATTTGAAAGCCTGTTTGATAGATTGGGTAATGCTGAAGATGATCCTAACTGGTCTGTTCTAAACACCTGGTTAATAGAAGATGCAAATGATCTTGGCTATCAAATCATGAACGATGAAGAAATTGTTGAAGATGTGTTGCAAGTGAGAGAAGTATCAGAGTCTGAAAATGAAGATGAAGCTCCTTCAAGTGCAGTTGCTCCATCGCAAGCTTGTGCGGCTTTTGATACTGCTTTGGAGTGGTTGGAGTCCAAAGGCAACACATACCCTGCACATCTTATGCTGGTAAAAAGTTGGAGAGACGATGCAGCTCAGCGTCGCTTGAAATTCATGAAACAAACTAAAATTACGTCATATTTCAAATAAAATGATAATGTATTACATGTGTTTTTATTAACCTTGAGTAATATATTAATTCAATAATCAACTAAATAATTGTATACACTGTTAATCACCTATTAAAGTAAGTATTTCTGAGTTACGGACATTTCTTAGTTACGGACACCCCTTTGTTCCGGACTGTCCGGATAAGAGAGGTTCCAGTGTATTGAACAAAGGATTTTCAATGCAATCAAATTTCCAGGGATGATATGGGTAAGCTAACAATTTTTTGGATTTTCAGGTAAGAACAAATCTGTTACATAAGGTGTATAGCTATGACGAACAGCGTATTGACCAAGTTAACTTACCACTGCCGCTAAAAAAAAGAAGAACTCTGCTAACTATGGAAGACCTAACTGTGAACGTCTCTCCCATTCTGTCTCCGTAACTCTTTGCCGGTTTTTTTTCTTTTCCTAGCATTATTTCAAAGTCTTTTCTCCCGAATTTCTTGTGCCCACGCTAATGTTTACGTTTTTAAGTAGCCTCCTGGGGAATTCCTCTACCATTTTGATGAGCTTCCAGTTATCCGCCTGTTTTCCAGTATTAAGGGTGGAGACCCATCCGGCCAACGCATTTTCCTTAAAAATTGATGCTGAAAAAAAACAACTTCAAGCAACGGTGGCAATTCTTTAACATGCTGAATTTATTTAGGGTGATAAGGTCTCTCTGCACACCAAAATTCAGACCAATTGCATCTTCGTAAGCCCAGTTAGGAGCGATTTACTTCTGCGGACATTTCGTGTTGTTTCTCCGCAACCGTCCAAGCTTTTCTGCCGATTCAAGACTCTACGGCTTCCTCCCATTATGTTCCCGCTTCCTACGTTTAGTTTTTAGCTATAGCCACTTTACTTTTCTAAATATCCGACCACTAAGGTCAACTTTGCTTCCTGGCACGCTATCAAGAAAATCTAAACGTAGGCCTGTTCACCTTACGTCACCGAATTACTGTTCCAAGTTTAGACTGCATCCCGTGACCCCTTATAGCTCAAAAATACTTGTCGCAAATTCACCCTCTTTGCAGGCGGCCGCGAACTGCGGCTTGGTCAAGACGAAGTGCGCGTAAAACTATAACGCCCCCCACCCCCCTCCGGCCCGGATATTGCATTTTGCGCCCCGCCCACCAAAGGTGCGCTCCGCTTCAGCTGCTTTTTAGTGAGAAGAACGGCTACGGTGCTGTTGAAGAATCACCTACGGTGCTGTTGAAAAAGCACCCAGCTTGTTAGATTTCGATACTAAGCTGGGAGGGGTCCGGCAGTGGATTTATACAGTACCCCGTTCAGGCGATACTAGCACGTCTGCCTTACCGACGCACAGGTAAGCGAATTAGCTAGTAGTGTAAGGATTTGAAGAAATAGCCCACTGATTATGTGTGCGAACATTTTAGGTGAAACCTTCTGTGAGGTAGTGGCTCTGAAAAGAGCCGGGTTGGAAAAAAAGGACTCATTTCCTTTGGCTGTATTTGAAGTGCTTGGACAGCTTCTCCTGGAGGGGTTTGCTGTTAATTCCTCTATCCTTCAGAATTCGTACAAATTCTTCTCGGTCCTTGCATTCAGATTTGAGCAGTTCCAAGTCTCCATAGCTCAATCCAACCCTGGTCCAGAAGTCTGGAGTCGTATGGCTGAATTATTCACAAACTGAGGGAGACTGGACACATCAAACACCAAACCATTCTGTTGAGCGATAGCTGAAAGCTTCTCAACTAACTCTTGAAGTGCTTCCTGCGGAGCTGGGGAAACTTCAGTGGAACTCACAACTGGATGAGAAGAGACAGGAGGAGAATTGTGGTCATCATGTGACTAGGTAGTGAGATCATTTAGAACTTGAGATGGATTAAAATATGCTAGAGGGTGTGATTCACATGGTGGAGCAGAGTGGACACTAAATCTTGAGAAGGTGAATCAGGGAGCACTTCTGATGATGACTCCTGCCGAAGAGAGGGCGTGACATCATGACCAGTAAAGGAAGGATCATCAAGAGTATCAGTGGAAGCCCCACCTATTGCTGGGACTTGCTCCAATCCTATGTCTATACAATATTATGTATATATATTTTTTAATATTATATTTATTTACTTATTTCTTACTTCTTCTCAAAGCACATTTCATTTTCCTCATTTCTGTGGCTGCACTAATAGCCCTCTTCCTTTTCCTGGAAGGCATGATTATAGTTTGCTGTTGAAGCTGGTTGTAACAACAACGTGGTCAAAGCTAACCCACCAGTAAGGCTACTGAGGTTAGGGACTCTCGAGATTTTGCCCCGCTTTGCGCGCTAATATATCAAGCGGTGGTTATGCTTGCGAGATGCATGCGGAGCCAGGTGAGGGTGGTAGATTTTCGTGGTTGATAGCACTTAACACTTCCCACAGCCTTACCAACGGTTGCTATGGGTCTCCTCCCTTAAGTTATCCCCTGCATGAATCTACAGTTCAGTTTGAATAGGTGGAGCGTGTGGGTGGGTATATGAACACCCTGTCACCCACACTCATTCATGCAACTTTGCTGTATATACTATCATGCGTTATTCTAGACAGGTTTGTGGTTGTTGTGAGTGGTGGTATTGACATTGTTGTAGTTGTTTTTGCTACTACTATTGCTATAATTATCTTTATTATTGTATGAATTATGGTTGTTTTGTTATTACCTGCTATTATTACTACCCTGTTGGTTATTATATTGCCATCACCAGTGTACGACACTTGTCTTATTATTATTATAGGAATTACTGTGTGTCTGTCTTTAGGGTCAGTGGAGGAATGACTTTTACCATGGAGAAGGGGGCATCAGCCATGCTTCTGGCATCACATACAGTGGCATGTGGTACAATGGGCTGCCAGCCAGTAAGTGTCTGCGTTAATGTGTCTGATTACATTCACTGCTTTATATCAACCCTAAATAATGTAATATTTTCGTACTTGCAACTATGTAGATGTGGTGGATATTTGTGGTCTAACCTTCAATAGTTGTTTTTGTCTGTTGCCTGTGTGTCCCTCTATTTGTCTATTTGTTTAATTGTTTGAAGTCTCAGTCTGTCAGTTCGTCTGTCTGTCTGTCTATCTGTTTGTCTATCTGTCTGTCTGTCTATCAGTCTGTCTGTCAGTCTGTCGTGTGCAAGTGTGTCACAGTTGACTGTGTGTTTTTAGCAAAGGTGTGGGTAGATTCTTTACTGAAGTATAAGTGGCAATTCTTTCATTGAAACTCAACTCAAACTACTCTAGACTATCCGTATATCCCTTGTGAGAGAAGCCTCCCTCACATTCAGTAATAGTGGGGGGATTGACTTCATAGTCACCAGGAAAACTGTAACTTAAAAACTTAGTTAATGTATGGCTGTCTGTTTTCATAGCAATCATTGCTGTGCACTGCTGTGCTGTGTCATTCCTTAATATTCTATTATCTTAATGTATTTCTTAATATCACCCCAGCTGTGCATCATCAATCTGAACCCATTATCTCACCTATTGAGAACATTATGACTTTTCATGCTCTCATTAATGTAAATATCACCCCAGCTGTCATTATCACATCATGCTCTCATTTATTGAGTTATATATCAGCACCAGAAATTGAAAGTCAGTTCAGTTGATGTTCTTCACCAGTTAGTGTAATTACAGTTAAACTCTAACTATTGCCAATATTCTCTCTGCGACCTCAAGTCTGTAGAGACGAGCTATCGTAAGGGAGGCTGGGAGATATCAATTCTGGTGGCAGCGATTACTACGTATCGTTGGCACTGAAGTGTTTGTGAGGAGATTAGTCTCTGATCCTCAAGAAATACATAGGACTCGCATCACATCCCTTATACCATTAGCTGGAGAATGACAGCTTCTATTTTTTCAAAGTTTTTCTAAAGCTTGAGAGCTGATTTAGGCTTAGCTTTATTAGAAAGTCCATGTTTAGGTGGTCATTCCTTTTTTTCTGAATCTATTCAGTACAATATGTTACTTAGGTAACACTACCTTGTAGCCTATGAGGATTTCTTCCAGTGACGAGTTCTTCCAGTAATATCAGTCTGAACAGTCCCTACTATTGTCCCGTAAGTATGTGCTATTCCCTTGGCCGTATCGCAGCTAGGACTTTGAGATAGAAGAAAGTTTAAATGCCACAGGAATCCACTAACTCCGACCCAGTCATAGGTTTAGCTTATGGAGGCTAAAAGCAATATTATGTGTCACGAATACCAGTCTGCTGATAGAACAACTTATTTTTTACAACACGAGAGTCCAGTATAGCCGTAGACTGCCTATACCTTTAGTCACAATGTGTGCTAAAAATTACATCATAATTGAAGTGGCAACCCTGCCTAGAGTTGGACTAAAGTGTCATGATAGCTTATCAGTTTGACTCTTGCTGGCATTTCCCCCTGTATGGCCAGTACGTTGTAGTTAGCTAGCTGCTTTCTTGCTATAAGTAATTTTTAAGGGATTGAGTTTGCCTGTGATCACTGGTAGCTATTCACAGGCAATAACTGAGAGAATCTCTTCATGTGATGCTTACTCCTGCCCTTCCACCAGCACCTGCTTTGTTCAGTTGAAAGGTCTATGTAGGTCTCCATATTTCTGTGGCTATGTAGGTCCTCCATTTTTCTGTGGTTCTCTACCCAATATAACCATGTGCATGTTTCATATTCATTGCACATTCTCTGGCTTCCTCCAATCACACTCTCTGACTTCAGCTATTCTCACCATACCAGTCTCACTTTGCTGCTTTAGCAGTCTCACTCCATATTCCAGACTTACTCAGTGACCTCTGCCATTCTTGCTGTCTGGCCTCCACTAATCTCACTCTCTGGCCATTGCTAGTCACACTCCATCTTTCATTGACCATTCTCTCTTTCTGGTCTCTCTTTTGCCTTCTGCCAGTCTCACCTTTCCCTATCTTGCTCTTCCATCTTGTAAGTCTCTTTCTAGTCTCTGCTATGTTCTACTCTCATTCCTCTTTATACTGATTCACAACTATTGTCTATCTTTTTCTTTCTTTTTCTCCTGTTCTCCTCCCTTAATCCATATTTCTCATACATTTCTATGGACCCAGTGATCCGTCCGTGTGTAGTTCTCTTGATTGTAGCCACTTCATCCTTTTGTCTTTATGTTGTGGGTGGGTCCTGTGCCTCCTGCCACCTTGCCCTACCTGCTGTGGTCCTTTTCATTGACTCTGTTTAATTTCCTTAGAGCCTTAATGTGATAATATGACTAGGGGCTATCCATTGGGTTGATGGAACCTCCTGAACACCTAGATTATTGACAACAAAGCGTGATAGTGATGGATGAGTGCTTGTTTTTGTGTGTGTTTTTTTTTTAACATCGATAGGAAGTTGGTTGCAAATTAGGATATATATATTGTTGGTTTTCTGTCATGATTTCTTTTTTCTCCTAAACTTGTCTTAATCTATGTTTAGTTTTTCTTTTCTTTTATATTTTTTGTTTCATTTTACCCTCTTTTTTTTTAATGATAATGTGAATCAACTAGTTCTGTCACTATAACATTCCCCCCCCTCTCCTAGAGTATCATACCAGTATGAATGCAAGTTTATAGACACAATTCTTTGTTATTTTATTTTTCTTTAGGTAGCACAGTAGAACTGAAGTTGCTGGATGTGAATGTTAGTAAAGGACTCATAGTGGAACAAGGAAAATCGTTCAGCATCAAATTTGAATGCTTGGACCAAAATGGGATAATTTGCAAAAATGGTTAGTACACTAACTTGGTAATTGCTACAATTAAGATCTAACATCATAAAAGCAAATTTTCTCCTTTTTTAAAAATTCTCTTTGGTTGAGCGAAATCCATTTTACCTTGGTTGTTTTGTTACTTCCTGTCTCATTGTTGTTACGGGGTATTGATAAAAAATATTTGGCAAGTATGGTTTGCCTGATTTGATGTGGTATTGCTACTGACTATACCATACTTCCTGCATTTAGGAGTGGGCATATTATAAAGAAAAACAAACAAACTGCTGAGTAAGTCTTTGGGTCCAACTATAAAGATTTTTCCAGTTGAATTTGAGTTTAAATCTTCTTTTCTATCTACATGAGAAAACATGCGAAGGACATACAGTGCCAATTATTTTTTTGTGTGTTTGATTTGTTAATATAGTTTATCTGTCAAGTTACCTGGGCTAAGCCAGTCCCGTATGAAAATTGCATTGGTTCTGATGATGATGATGATGATGATGATGATGATGATGATGATGATGATGATGATGATTATTATGATGATGATTATGATGATGATGATGACGACAATGATGGTGATGACGATAATGCTGTTACATGTGACTACCTGTATGTAGAGAGTGGCAGGCCATTCAGGATCATGGTGTCCAAGAAGAAGGCTGTTGGGGTCAGCAAGTTCCGTTTGAGGGTGAAATCTATCATGGCTCAGAATTCTCTGGAGAAGAACAAATCTCCTACTAGAATAATTACTCTGCCAAATTCTACGTAAGCAGCTTTGATAATGTCATAGTTTCATTATTGCAGAGTTATTTTTAAGAATTTACAGATTTCATGGGCCTTTATAGAGATAACTGTCATCAACACCTCTATTCAGTCTTTAGCAACAGCTCCATTCATCTCCCTGAATCAGCATCCTGCATATATATCACCCATCACTCAGTCATCAGTCAATAAGTAGTAATTCCACCTGAAAAAGATCTATGAACATCAATCGAAGTGAAGTGTATTAAAATAGACCAGACATGAGCAGTCCACAAAATTTAATACCTAATAATATTGTTTGCTTGAAGAGTTTGTTTGCAAATTGTATAGTATTGTTAAGGCAGTACATATTAATCCTATTGCTAGTAAAGAAATCCACACGATTTCTGTGTTGATTGGTGTGCTTGTTTATTAAAAAATTAGTGGACATAAATTAAGTGAATTTTTATCAGATATATAAAGAACTTCTTCCCTATAGCTAAGTTAACTTTGATGTGGAATGTTTGATCATATAATAGGACAACAATTTTTAAAATCTTTTCAATACTCGATTTTCCAAGAAGATAATTGTGATAGATCTCACCCACGGAATGTCTATTAGTGAATATAATGAAGCTTTTACCTTAGATTAGATAGATGAAATAGTCAAGAATTGATAATAAAAGCGTTAAAGTTGCACAGATGTGCTGATGTGATAATCAATATCTGCAGATAAACCCACGTCAATATGTGACCGTCTACAGGAAAACAGGGCACAACGCGGCACCCTTCGAAAAAATTTTTTTTGCACTTACAGAGTTGTTGGCATCCAGATATTGAGCTCTCCAAGTTTTATCGTCGTAGCTTAAGTCTTTCCCACTATAATAGACCTAACCGTTCCCTTCCGTCGGCTTGAAACAATACATTTTTAAGAAATTGATCGATCTTTTCTCGATATTTACGCACGCCGCGTTGTGCCCGGTTTTCCTGTAGACGGTCACATATGATATCTGTATCATCTGAAAATTAGAAATATTGCCGATACTTGTACATATACGGGCACACTTACACTGATGGTTTGGTCTTATGGGCTAGGTTCACCCCTAGTTGTTCAATATGCCTAAATAGGCCATTCAAGCAGGCTGAGGAACCATGTGCATGAGCTGGGGTTGTGCTACAGGTGCATTGAGGGCTGAAAGTAGAAAAGTGTAAACAAAATATGAGTGAAAATAATCTGACCTTATGGTGGTATCTGCATCTGCAGTATTGAGGGGAAATATCTGGCATTCAGAAAGAAAGTGTACCGGTGCATCTCTATAAAGCATACATTAGGTACAGTATGAGTATAATATTGGACTTTGTCTGACTATTATAATTGTTTAGTTTTGACATTGAAAGTATACATTTTTACTATTTGGCCATGTGCACTCATTTAGCTATATGCAAGCGTTCTTGATAATACTACTAATGGCATACTACTCAGATTTGTTGTTTTAATTTTTAAATAGATTTTGTTAGGGAATAAACTGAGGAAGCCTTATATTTTTATATGTACATTTTATAGCTTAACTTTTTAAAGAAGTTATTCTTTTGTGTCATTAAAACTGGTTTCCATGTGCCAATTATTAACTGTTTTAAAATTTTAGGAGTATTGTGGCTCAGGAATATGAGTTGTTGCAGATCCCTGTGGGTGGTGGCTCTGAAAATCCCTCTCACACAATATCTTCTTCTAGTGATGCCAAACTTGCTAGTGATCATAATTTAGAATCAGTTGTTCCTCAGAAAGCTGGGAGCACGGTAGATCCATCTAGTCAGAGAGAAAGCTCCAATACTTCTCATAGTGGGAACAAATCTCAAAGCAAGGGGATGGCTCAGAAGGTTTTGTCAGAGGACATTCCCAATGAAACTTCAAGTGCTTCTCTAGAACAGGGGTCTACATATTCTTTGTCCTCCCCTAGAAAGAGAAACAAGCTTCTGGCCAGAGAACTCAACTCGTGTGAAACACAGTCAGTTATTTTCTCAACTGAGGACCATCGAAAGGAATTGGAATCTCGTGACCAGCAATTTCTAGACAGCCTCGTACAGCCTGGAATTATAACCTCCGTCAATGGCGCAGGATCTTGTAAAGACTTGTTTTTGCCTCCTGCCCCAGCTCAGGACATATCCCATTTGTTGCCGTCATCGAAACTTGGGCACAGTGAGCAAACCTCCGATGGTTCTGTTTCTAGGTTACCCACTAGCTCCAAGGCAAGGCAAAAGGTTGGCTCTTCCTCTCCGTCTGATTCATCTTCTCCTCAGGGAAAGAAGAAACAGGCCAAGACAGAGTCACAGAATGGCAAAGTTCCAGTAAAGGCAGAGCAGCTATTGCAACCTCGGAGAGATAGGTATTGTGCTCCAGGTGAGGCTATAATTTCTTTACTGATAGTTATATTGGCTTTATCAGCTGCAAGTATGTCTGATATTATATTTATTTTGGTTTTACACCAATATTAATGTTTTTAGGACAATATTTTTTGACCATACAAGAAGTAAGCAACCCGCCATACTTTGGCCGTCCAATTGAATTTCATGTGGAATTGACTGTTGTGCCAATGAAGCACGAGAAAGAAGTAAACATGGATAGACTGCTCAAGTCCAAAACTAATAAAGATGACAGATCGAAGTCAAGATTGGTAAAAAATTGAACTCGATAATATAATTAGCTTTTCTTGTGTGTGTGTGTGTGTGTTTACTTTATTTAATAAACTGCAATTACTTCCTAAAAAAGATTTTTTGTTTGAATGTGACACCTAGATAGCTGCCAGTAGAATTTTTAATGGCATGTATAAGTTGTTTGTGAAAGTATCAGCTATCTCATTAATGAATGATTAGCTAAGATTGAGTTGAATTTAAAATTTTAGTGGCCTTTTTTGAAAGCTAGTTTAATTTTGTCATGTAGTTTGAGAATTTGGAGGTCCTGTAGATAAATGTACACTGTATACCGTGCAGTGTTTCTCTGTCAAGCGGAGAAGTAATAATGATGACAATAATTTAACATTGATGATGATGATAATAATAATATAGCACTGCTAAAATAGTATAGTGCACTGGAACCTCCTGACTGATGGTGAGAACTGTTTCAGACCAAGCTTTCACAAGTGATTCACTAATTCTCAGACTTCCCTGAACTCACCAGTCAGGACATGTGAACAAGAGATGAGAAAATATGAAGGTCTCGGTAAAGATAGCCAAAACTATAATAGTGCTGTACTTATCGCAATCCAGGGCATTATTTCTTCCTTTGAACTCTTCATCGTAGTGGCGTGTAGCGAGACTATTGTCGTAGTAGACCAAAGCCCATCATTAGTACTAGCATCTAGCACAGGAATAGAGTGGTTCTATCTCTGCATAATTTGATTCTAGGCCTTATAAGTCACACTATAGTAATACTAATTTCTGTCGACGTGGAGATAAATCTGGAGACCTAAAGGTCTGGCAGGTGAGACTAGGGGTTACTAATATGAATTCATCTGAGGTCACATAGACTGTATCATGTACTGATGGGTGTGGGCCAGCCCACATGAAATGGAGAAAGAGATGAAGGAGAGGAAGATAAAGAAGAAGAGAGAGACGTCATTATGTGTGCATGAGTTGTGTCATTGTCATTGTCTTTTGTGTGTACTGAACAAATTAGTGTGTATGTGTGGTTAGTGCTGTAAAGCAGTTGTATGTATGTATGTGTTACATTTGTATCAGAGTAGGAAGTGTGCATTATTTTGTGCTAAGTAGGTGGAGTCATTGTGTTGTATATATAGTTGAGTTTTGTGCCATGTGCTTCAGTCTTGGTTATACTTTCAATTCATTGTGTGTGCTTTCTCAAGTTTTAAATTAAGATTTAATTAACTCTTTCAACTCAACCCAAGGGTGGGTTACAGCAGGCTGGGAGTTAGAGAAGCAAGCCTTGACTCTGGTGGCAGCAACTAACTCTGCTGTCTCCAGTGCGTGTTGACTTAGAGGATTGTGTCCAGACCAACCCCGTCAGCCCACAATGGGATATGATAGTTAATAAAGACCATGTGGTGTAAGTCATATTTAAAATTAACAGTGAAAAAGAGCGGAGCCTGTGTGAGCAGCAGTTGTTACTTTTTCACAAGGTCCTGAGAGGAATGAAGTAGGGTATGCCACAGGCTTTGAGGACCAATCCTACATTTAGACCAGTGGTTGACATTAGTGTTGTTAAAAAATAATATTTTTAGATTTAGTTGTTTTTTTTTAATGACCAACGAATTTTTGTTTTAGTTACGGTTATTCTAAATTCAATATCTTAAATTTTAGTTTTAGTTTTGGGTATTTAATTTACAGATAACAATTTTAGTTGGGTTATTAGCGGTTTAAGTTATTCATTAAAAC
>WLWD01003295.1_pt1 | contig 50715 bp, 31 predicted proteins | sample 6712731 | NCBI WGS metagenome assembly WLWD01 (sample SAMN12718690, study PRJNA576275) | sponge metagenome | isolation source: marine sponge | host: Mycale hentscheli | place: New Zealand: South Island, Marlborough, Capsize Point | collected 2014-11-01
TGTTCCTGTACACATGGACATTGATAGGTATTGGTACACGTACCTGTACACATGGACATTGATAGGTATTGGTACATGTTCCTGTACACATGGACATTGATAGGTATTGGTACATGTTCCTGTACACATGGACATTGATAGGTATTGGTACATGTACCTGTACACATGGACATTGATAGGTATTGGTACATGTTCCTGTACACATGGACATTGATAGGTATTGGTACATGTTCCTGTATACATGGACATTGATAGATATTGGTACATGTTCCTGTACACATGGACATTGATAGGTATTGGTACATGTTCCTGTATACATGGACATTGATAGGTATTGGTACATGTTCCTGTATACATGGACATTGATAGATATTGGTACATGTTCCTGTATACATGGACATTGATAGATATTGGTACATGTTCCTGTACACATGGACATTGATAGGTATTGGTACATGTTCCTGTACACATGGACATTGATAGGTATTGGTACATGTTCCTGTACACATGGACATTGATAGGTATTGGTACATGTTCCTGTATACATGGACATTGATAGATATTGGTACATGTTCCTGTACACATGGACATTGATAGGTATTGGTACATGTTCCTGTATACATGGACATTGATAGGTATTGGTACATGTTCCTGTATACATGGACATTGATAGATATTGGTACATGTTCCTGTACACATGGACATTGATAGGTATTGGTACACGTACCTGTACACATGGACATTGATAGATATTGGTACATGTTCCTGTATACATGGACATTGATAGGTATTGGTACACGTACCTGTACACATGGACATTGATAGGTATTGGTACATGTTCCTGTATACATGGACATTGGTAGGTATTGGTACATGTTCCTGTACACATGGACAATGATAGGTATTGGTACACGTACCTGTACACATGGACATTGATAGGTATTGGTACACGTACCTGTACACATGGACATTGATAGGTATGGTACACGTACCTGTACACATGGACATTGATAGGTATTGGTACATGTTCCTGTATACATGGACATTGATAGGTATTGGTACACGTACCTGTACACATGGACATTGATAGGTATTGGTACATGTACCTCATGTTCCTGTATACATGGACATTGATAGGTATTGGTACACGTACCTGTACACATGGACATTGATAGGTATTGGTACATGTACCTCATGTTCCTGTATACATGGACATTGATAGGTATTGGTACACGTACCTGTACACATGGACATTGATAGGTATTGGTACATGTACCTCATGTTCCTGTATACATGGACATTGATAGGTATTGGTACACGTACCTGTACACATGGACATTGATAGGTATTGGTACATGTACCTCATGTTCCTGTATACATGGACATTGATAGGTATTGGTACACGTACCTGTACACATGGACATTGATAGGTATTGGTACATGTACCTCATGTTCCTGTATACATGGACATTGATAGGTATTGGTACACGTACCTGTACACATGGACATTGATAGGTATTGGTACATGTACCTCATGTTCCTGTATACATGGACATTGATAGGTATTGGTACACGTACCTGTACACATGGACATTGATAGGTATTGGTACAGTCCCTGTATACAATGGACATTGATAGATATTGGTACATGTACCTGTATACATGGACATTGATAGGTATTGGTACACGTACCTGTATACATGGACATTGATAGGTATTGGTACACGTACCTGTATACATGGAAATTGATAGGTATTGGTACATGTACCTGTATACATGGACATTGATAGGTATTGGTACACGTACCTGTATACATGGACATTGATAGGTATTGGTACATGTACCTGTATACATGAACATTGAAAAGATAAAGCACAGAGAAGCAACCTAGCTAAGCAAAGGCAGTTTGGCGTACAAACAACCAAACTATAATCTAGTGTTGGCTTACGTAAGGTAAAGTACATGTTACTGGTTCAGGACAGCTTAATTTGGTAAATGAAAAATATTCTCATCATATACCTTAACGTGCGCGCACACACACACACACACAACACCTATAGCACACTGCAACAGCTTAAAAAATGCTTCCTAACTACTAGTGGTGCGCTCGAATAGCGCAAAATAGCGAAGCGAGCGATGCATGTTCCCTGTAATTACACAGTTATTTATTTTGATGTTGTTAATGTTATGTCTGTCTGTTGTTTCAATAATGAATTATTTTACCAGCAAAGTTATTGGCTGGTGTTTTAGACAGAATATACAGCTATTTTATAAAAAATGTCATACATCATTACAGTTATAGCTGATGTAAACTTTGTGGTTTAATAAAAATAAAGAGTTTGTTTGGGTACTATAACATATTCAGAGGGAGAGCAGAGTATGTTAAATGGATGTAGATCGTAGACTTAGGTTAATTTTTATAGTTTTACATTAAATTTAACCTGCAATTGTGGAGGAATGTTTCCAGGAATGTTATTTTGAGCTGAATAGAGCTTAGGGATATGTTTATCCTGGCTACAACGACAACATTCCAATGACTTAAATTTCATTTTGGTGCCTGGAAACTTCTCCATACATACACGTTATGAAGGAATGAATGGATGTACTCTGATAGATGCCTTTTCTTCCTCTTGCAGTACAAAAAGTAGTGGGGATATTAGCTTCTTGTTCAGATGGTGTGGCTGCATTTTCAGTGTCTTCAAGAGTAGTTGAGTCTACAGCTGTATAAAGTTGATTGGTACAGTAATTCTCAGGAATAGTCTAATAAATAAATTAGGAACATTTAATGGCTTTTCAAAAAGAAAGATTCTTTACTTTGCTACCTGTTTCTGTTTCGTTTTAGCTCTCCTCCTCCTTGCCCTGTCTTTTTCATTTCTTATCTCTCTCCTTACTATTTTTTCTTCTGGAGTTTCTAACGCCCTCAAAGCTCTTGACCGAGCGTTTCTAACGTTTTGTCTACTGGGCATCGCTACTGCGTACGGCGGGTAAACAAAACAAAATGTTGCTAAGAAGGTTACCCGGCCGCGCAAGCGCGTAGGAGAAAGGGTACACACGTACGCCCACGCAAGAACAAAAACAATTTCTAGACCTAAATATATATATATATCGCGAACTCATTAGAGAGTCAGCTCCGCTCGCTTCGCTCGCTTCGCTGAATTATGAATTGTGTATGTGGTGTGTGTGTGTGGTGGCTATGTGTGGTATGTGTGTGTTTGTATGTGTGCAAGTATCCAAGTGGTGTATGTATGTAAGTGGGGTGTGTAAATATGTCAGGTATGTGTGTAGGGAAGTCAGGGTGGTGGCGAGGGGGCATGTTTCTTCACAAACTTTCGACTCTCACCACACTGAGCTGTTGGAGTGCACGCCCAGTTCAATGGTGAAGTTCTATTACATGCACATCAAATATATTTGGTATGCATTGTGGCAACCAAACAATACTTACCTTCTGTAATGCATACTTTAATTAACTAAAGCATAAGCAAACAACCCACTACTTGGCCAGACAACTCATCATACTGCATAGCATCCTCTAGCAGTATGTATATATAGTTGGCTACACTTTTAGCACACTTACTTCGACACACTATTTATTAAAAAAAAAAGAAGAAAAAAAGCTGGAATGATGCTTACTAACATTTTATGGCAGTCAATACCAGCCCCCGTGAATCCAATTATCTGTTAAGAATGTTTCTCCATCCCATCAAACTTCAGAAACAGCTATCAAGATGGTACTGATCATTACAAAAAATCTGCCCACATCACTCATTAATAATACACTCAACCTCTCTTATCTGTTCTTCTAAGTTATGGACACCTCTGTAACTTAGTAAGTTATGGACACCTCTGCCTACCGGACGCACACACAGCCATTATTATTGTGTATTGACAACATGCAATATTTGTGGTAAAGGGACATCAGTTTACTAAATGATCCCAATCAAAAAGGCTTGTTTCTAAGTTACAGACATTTCATAGTTACGGACACCTCTTGGTCCAAGACTGTCCGGATAAAGTGTAGTACTCATGCTCTCTATCCCCAGTAAGTGAAGATACTGGCAGAGGACTAAGAAATAGTCACACACATTGTTGGCATGACATACCGTATTCACTGTAATTATAGCGCCACTTGGACTGGAAGTATTCTCCACACTTAGATGCAGAGACTTTCATGTTGTCTTGTGTTCAGGCAGTTGATTTCTGACAAAACAGTACAAATAGATTTGTAGAGTGAAACCCTTATATTTCAGTTAGAAATAACGCTAAAAAAATAAAGCCCAGTACAAACAGCAAAAGTTATCTAATTAAGTACCACATTAATTGGAAGTGTAATATTTAGTTTATGGCACTTTAATTATAATGAATACAACACATGCAGTTGCAAAACAACAACAGCAAATGATACCTGATAAAGCAGTGAAAACCAAAAGAAAACAAACAAAAACAACATGGGAAACACCATTCACCAATGTATAATACTCTGTTCCCAAGAACACATTTTTTCTTTATATTAATGAAGCAAAAAAAAAAAAAAAAAAAGCACGTGCACACATGAAAAAATGCTCAACTACACCCTAATTATAAGACTATAATACTGGAGGGACCCTTCCTACTATGGCTCCAATGATGCCCCTGCTCTCCACCATTTAACCACACTCCCTTACCATTAAATCTCAATATATGAGTTGCCAGCAGCAACTATGCTGCAACTCTCAATAGCTACATAATTCAAGTGTCATAGAATTAGCTACCACCTAAACATTGTGTTTCCTTGCTTCTTTTTTGTCACTCACCCAAAATTTCAGCAGTTTTGGCGTTTAAGACACAGAGACAACACCGCATGCATCCTGGCCAAATCTTTCACCGCCAACAATATAAATGAGCGCAGAATTATTTGAGCACCTCACCGTCATCGGTATAGGGTGTTCGAAATTTATATCACTTACGGTATATGCATAGGTGCCCTAAGCTGCTGGTGTCGACCCTATACCAAACCGATGAACTTCAGGTAAAGGGTTTTGTTACACCTTAACAATGTCTCGCGTAGCCAGACCCTTTTCCTAACAGCTATTAAGGGTCTGGCTTTTCGGTAAAGGGTTTATATAGCCTGATTCTTCCCAGCAACTTTCCATTTTAATATATTTTCCTTCCCAGCAACTTTCCATTTTAATATATTTTCCTGCTGATGTTAATGCCTTTTTTTTTATATGATTCTTGTAGTCCACTGGCTGTGCCAGTACAACTTCATAATCACAGTCCTCCACAAAGTCTTTCAATACTTACTGATAATTCATTATTATGCTTACAACTTAAGTAATTATTTTATCAAAAATTTAATAGAACAAATAAACCCATTTCAAATCCAGATAGTAGCTGGTTCCTTCAGTGAGAAATTCAGTTACAGGTCATATGTCTCAGTAGGAAATTCAGCTGGCTATGTCAGATTTACTGGACTACCAGAAAACTGTATGACAGGTCACATGTCTTTCAGTGGGAAATTCAGCTGGCTATGTATAAAATCATTATTTTATCAGGAGTTTACAAATTGTGCTATATAGAGCTATATGTATTCACTTTATATGTCAGTGCACATAACTAGCTAAATATTAGTTTTTTTTCCATCCAGTACATTGGACTATCAGAGCATAAACATACAGGCTCATGTATTTTATAAATCCTTAACGGTTCGCGGTTTTCAATACGTTATTTATAGAGTATTTAACTGGCTGACTAATATGAATACACTGAGTCGGAAGAAGTATAGAAAGATAAGTGGTGTAAAAGGAACCATCTGGGAATTTGCTGTTGTTTGCTATATCTCACTCCTAGAGTATAATCCTGTCTTGAATAAATGACCGAGATCTAAGCTGGACTTTGTACATAAGAGTGAATTGAATTGAAAGTCTTGGCACAACACTTATGGTGAAAATTGGTCACTTAGGGCAAGTTGTATGCAAGAAATGTTAATAGCTTGTTAAACTAGTGATGGTAGAGTCTATTCTGGACATATGAGACCACACTTACTGGTTGAAGTTCTAGTAGCTAGCTACAGTTGTTCAATCTACTGCTGTACTTACTGTGACTTTGGTGAGTCAGCCAGTTAGGGTATTCCCCCCACAACCCATTGAGTAACACAAACCCACAGGTCTGATCAACATTAAGTATGTCTATGCATTAAGAAGTCAATACTATTCAAATAAGCTGACGTTCAACATACTGCTAGGATCTATAATCAATCAAATACAAGTCCAAGTTGTGACATCTGTTTACCTTGAACTAGATGTGTAATTGAAGGTGTCAAGCTAGCTATCTCAGCCAGCATAGATGTTGCCTATAATTAGCACTAAAGAAGGTGTATAATATGACTACAAGCTCCAGCAAAATAAACACACCAACAATAAACAGATTACAAGAGGATGTATTCTCTGCCATTTGAGAAATAATTAAACTAACTGGATTGAATGCTCCAAAAGGTACACAGCTACAGAAGACTGGCTAACAAAGGTTAGTATTACAGGAATCAGTGTGACACTTGTTTACACAGCTGTATATAATCCTGCCAGCAATCAACATTGTAGCCCTCTGGTCCAGCTCGCTCATGGGCTCTAAAATTACTTGCATATTAATGCTGGCATTGTGCCAGCACATTTTGATTACAGATGCTGGTATAATACTATCATGTCTAACTGTATTGAAAATTTTTAGGTTAACTGCAACATGCAATTTTAACGAATTTTCTTTTAAGAAAAAAGTATAGTTGGTGGGGCATAACTCCATCACAGGGAAGGTCAAATAATAAAAAAATAAAGAGAAAATAATAAAGTTAATAATAAAGTTCTCCAAGGACCAGAATTCTTATAATGGCATCTAATAGTCAGTGAGACGTAGGCTCCCGCCAGCACTTAGACTTTATTTGCGCAAGAAGAATCATTGATAGTGAGTTGGTACAGATTATATAGGGTGATATGGTATAGAACTAAGATGGGTAGGAAGTAGGTGGAGATTTAGATGAATATGATTAAGTTTTAAGATGAGAGGCACCCGCAAGCAGGCTGGCCAAAGGTAAGGTGTGAGATAAATGTAGTGTTCTGTTCCAAGTTCAACGGATGGCTGTAGGTCAGTTTTTCCTCCTTTGTGGGGGTGGTTTTGACAGACAGTTATCCTGAGATTGACCACTCTAGGTGTAGCCCAGACAACAGTAGACTATCTGAACTCTCTAATGAGTGAATTTCTATTTCTACCAATCTCTAGGATTTGTAGCTAGTCCCATATTGTATACAATTTGAAATTGCAGTCAAGTTTGGAGGTTCTACTGTAACAAAAATGGCTTACTGCTAATATTATTGGGCAGCACTAACTAAATTACTCTCACAGGCCCAAGCATCCCTATCCCCTACTCAATTCCCCCACAACTATGACAATGATGGCTCTCAGCATTTATTATTCTAGTATTAAATAAAAGAATAACAATATTATTCAAAAGGCACAAAAAAAAATTAAACTAACTACAGTACCATTATGATTGACAAAAACAAAACAAAACAAACTATTGGTGCATATTTATAAAGTTTACATTTGCTCTTCAATTCTGTTAGCAAGATCATGGTGTCTAATTTGACGCAAACCTTCTATGAATGTTTTCCATGTAGCAGGCATCTTTCCACCTCCTCTTAGCCAGTACGATATTATGTCCCTGCACTTGCTGCGAACCTTGATGTTACTATTCCATATGCTTGAAATTTCCCCGTCGGGTACTTCTAATTGTATACCAAGATCATCACAGTCAATGTTTAATTCTTGAATGATGTCTATAGTCTTGAAATCCTTCTTAAATTGAAAATTTGACATCTCCTTTAGACTTGGTTTACATTCAATTGAGGAACATTTAAAATACCTTGGATTATTTGCACCCCCCAAAAGACTAAATAAAAGTGCAATGAGAAGGAAAAGTCCGGCAAACATGAAGGACATTTCTGCAAAGGAAATGATAAAATAAATAACACTAATGAAGTATAAAAATAGAATAGACATGAGACAAGAATGGAACATTTTTTAGCCAAGTAAAGAATAAATTGTATTTCCTAGAAGAGTAAAATGCAGCAAAGAGTATTCTAAGTTTAAACATGATATAGGTTAGTTCTTTGTAGGTTATCCGTTATTTTCACACTCATCCAACCAATAGCTAAATTAATCCTAATATTTAGTTGAAGTTTCGACCACTCTGGACAGCTAATCAGTCATGACAAAAATAGCAGATACCGGAAGCTTGGACTATGACAATCTAGAAGATGACATTATCACCATGCACAGATAGTTACAAAGATCCATTACCAGAACTGTGAACTCTTTCTGCATGCAATTTAAGAACCAGTGCTTTACAGTGCTCATTAACCCTGACAAAGACCAACATGATTTCTAACCATCTAGTTCACAAAGGAGTTAGAGACACAAAGATGCCCATCTTTCTTGACCCATGTTTGCGGAAACACTAAGATGATCGCTGATGACTTCAGTCAATGTATAAATAGCCAACACATAATGACAGATATTTGTAGTATGACTCTCATCATCATGCACATGTAGAGAAAAGTGGTGAGATGAAGAGAGCCCAGAGCATTTTAGGACTGAAATCCCAGAGAGAAGATTAACACCTGAAAGAATTTCTGTATCCACCCAGATTTACCAGGTAATGTAACCAACAAAGTAAAAGAGCATCACCCAAAGCTACCATTTCCACCTTACATTGCAGAGCCAAGCAAAGATATTAGAAGGATCCCCTGGAGAACATCAGAATAATATTCTGTAGAGATGGGACTCTGACAACAACTGACCTAGTTGAAAGAACAGCTTGCTGACATACAAAGAGCCAACATGGTGGTGCACAGGATTTCCTGCAGAAGCTGTGAGAAAGTGCATCATAAAGAGATACAGAGAGCTTTAGTGCTTGAATTAAAGAGCATCAAGATATGTGCCACCTTGTTTACAGAGTAGAAACTACTATAGTTGAACACACTTGGAATGCTGGACACAGACCTGACTGCGGAGGGAGTAAAATTGCTTCAAACAAGAATGAATTACTGCAATATACATACAGCTATAACCCCCTTTGGGCAGCACCTTAATCATGACAATGAATGGCAGATGCCAAAAGCTTACATTCTGGAAGATGATGTCAATGTTACCAAGACCAATTAGCAGAACTGTATTCTCTTTGGTTGTTATTTAAGGATTCTGTGTTCATTGTCCTGACCGAAGAACAACACAGTGTGGTCAAAATGCTGGCAATTATATATAATATATGTATATTATTTGTTATGTTAATTGTTGAATGAGTGTGAAAATACATTATACAATACCTATTCCTCCACATTTCATACCCACACTCCATACCCATGCTTCATACTTCACCCACTTAACTCATGACTACTTATTGATCTTCATCAAACGCTGTCACTTGTTTACTCTTTTTGTTTTATCTCATTCCCTTTGTGTATGATTTAACCCAGTTCATCATCCCTCAGCATGCATGCACGAGAGGGTTCTTGTAGTCATCCTGTCTGTTTGTCTGTCTGTTTGTCTGTGTGTCACGCTCTGATTTTGGAGAATACTGACAATTAACAATTGATTTAGGTATAAACTTACTCAGGACGAATATTTAAGACTTTCTATTTTGCTACTTTTTTTAATTTCGGGCTTATTCTTGAGAAAAAGCGAAGTTTTCAGTTCCGCGTAAGTACCAGCTTTTATGGGCAATGCCCCCCAGCGTCACGTCATAATCACATGAGCAAAAAATTTCTTGCAGCCAGCGGTGTAGTTTGATTTATACTCAGGGATGTTAACGGAGTTGAAAGAAGTGAAGTTTCACGTTGAAAATGCATACGGTGAGTGCTTCTGGCTAGTTTAGCTTCTTCTCTTATGAAGACAGCGTTTGCATGTACCGTTTTCATTGGTCGAACTATTTAGATGCCTCATTAAAATAGCTAACAGATTGCTTGTTCTTTTAGAAGATTATATTGCAATAGCTAGATAGTGTTTAATAGCGCTGAGGGTTCACACCTTCGGTGCTTCATTATCTCTGTATTCACCTTATAGTTTGATTATCTGTATAATCTAACATTGAAACTATACCGACTGGATTCACTAACTACATTTGAAACTATTGAATTTGTCTACGACATCAACATTTGATCCTTTGAGCAGGATATTTGTCAACATTTTCATGAGGTTAAACGGGCTGAGTTGTCATCTTAACCTGGATTGATTCCCCTCCCTTTGACTTCCAGTAAAAACAACAACAACAATAAAAAAAAAATTACAACAAAACAAACAAACAAACGAACATACAAACAAAAAACATAAAGATTTCAGCTTTCAGGAAACAGCTATCTTACTAAAATGCTTGATTTTGTTCTTGAGACCCCAATGAAGCCCCATATCAAATTTCTAAGCCAGAACTTTTATATTACGGAAGTAACAAAAACTTTCAAAAAGATTATTTTCACAACTTCATTTTTATAATGTTCATTATCTTCATATTCTCCATGAGCCAAGTTAGAGCAAAATTGGTAGCACTTACCAGGCAAAAAAATATGATAATCTGGTCGAGTTTATCTATATTAGGTCTATGACCCTTCGGTTTTTTTTACTGCACTTAAACACTAATGAACAGTCTAACCAAGACCACCGTCTCTCTAGTGTTTCCAACTCCGCCATGTTTTAAGTTTTAGTGCGCTAATTGAAACATTAGGTGACACGATTCTCACCTGTCAAAAAACAACAAAACAAAAACATGACTTATTCCGCTACATATTTAAATGAAGGACCAAGGGTGCGAACCCTGAGCGATACTATACACTAGCTAGCTATTACAAAGACCAAAAAAAAAATTAACTTGGAGTAGCATCAATATGAATATGCCAATATGTATGTTCGAGCACGTTGATATATAAACCTTGAGCAAGTCAACATGCAACTAGTGCAATGAAACTCATAGACGTTAATGCTGTCTTCATAAGAGAAGCTTAACATACAAGTAACTCTCCCCTCACCAGTGTAGTTTCAATGGAAATCTTCTAAGCACTCCGGTAAACCGCTGAGAACAATGTAATGTAAAACTACCACGAGCAGCAAAGAAGTTATTTGGTCACATGAGTACAGCATGACTATAGGGGGCAATTACCAACAATCGCTTACAATTATATGGCCTAAAAATTTGAAACTAAAAATTCTGGCACATTAAAGGGACTCTAAAATATACAATCTTCGGGAGGCTGCAATCTTCGAGATCAGTGTGACAGAATGACTGATTGGCAAATGGAATACTGTAACCCTCTCATGCATGTGCACTGAGACACTAAAATGATTATTTCTGAATATTTGTGCAGATAAATGTAACATTGAGGATTTACAGTTGCTCATAAAGTATGGGAACTAGCAAAACTCCATAGAGTGATTGAAAACAAGAAAGGTCACTTGCCCAATGTGATGATTCTGTATCCCTAAGTGACTGTCTGTTTCAATATTTTAATGTTACGGAACAAATTGTAATTTTTAATGTTTTTTAATTACTAGTACCCATATAAATAAACACTTTTATTATGGTATTCGGTATAGTGTATTTGTTCAAATTAACATGTTGCACTTACTGTATAATCCATAAAACTGGATCCCACTCTCCTAAAGTGTAGAAAAACAATAGCAAATTGAAATGTCATTAAAAATGGGATATTTGCAACATAACTTAACTGCAAAATATTATAAATAACATGTTAAAACATATGAGGGTACTTCTGTAAGTGATTAGCAGTGAATACATACAATACCACAATTTATGAGTTCTACTCTACAGATATATAAAATTGATAAGCCCTCAAAATTAGATATATTAATCATATATTTGTGACAGGTCTAGAAAAGGAACTTTATGGTGCAAACGCAAAAAAATGAGATTTTTATGCTGTCAGTAAGCTATAATTTACCTCCACTCATTAAATTACTGAAGGTTAAAACTTTTGGCATGCAGAGAATTCAGAAAAGTAATTGAACAAGAAATTGAGAAAACATAAAATGAATTGTCACTTCCGGCACAATTGACATTTTTTCCGCATACTGAACGACGTACTCCACATACGCAATTAAATTTTGCAGCAGCTATTTAACGTTTTTTTTTTGTGTCTCAAAGCTAGTCTTGTCGTAATCCTTGGTTACTCTATGGAACACAGTAGTTAACTTTTGGCAAGAGGTAAGGTGTAGATGCATTCAAGTCTCAAAGCTATGACCATTGTTTAGCTGCTAGTTTGAAATCCCACACATTTCCCATTTATTGTTTTTTGAGAACGAGGGAGAATAAAAAGTAGCTAGTCTTTTCATGGCACTCTGAAGTGTTTTCGGCATTTAAAATTTGGCATGGAAGTAGAATAATGGCCACAACACCAATTCTGCAAAATTTGGAGAAAGAAAGCATTTATCTGATGACTTACTTTAGGAGCCTATATCTCAATTTCAATTCGTGCACCGTAAAGTCCCTCATCCGTGACCCGCTCACATTTGTTCTGTAGTTTATTACTAGCATAACAGTTAAGATATGATGTTTAGATAATTTGACCAAAATAGTATACAATAGCTAGTGAAAATGTCTGGATCTTGTTATGATTATGAAAGTATAAGAATAATTATTATATATTGTCAAAGCAACAGAAGTAATTAATAATGCACTTTACAGATAGCTACACCTGCACTCAAATTTGGGCAGCTGTTTAGCTTTAGCAACACCTTTATTATAAGATTGAGTTTCAGTACTATATTCAAGTAATCCAGTGACTCTTTACTTAACTTCTGTTTCTAAAAGTTATTTAGTACTCAATCATAATATATACTCCTTATTTCATTGTCTTGTGTTTATTGTAGTATCTATTAGTATTATATTAAACAGTGGATTACAATTCTTCTTTAAATCAGGACAGGGCAATAATTTGGATTACACCCAAATTCCTATACTAGTATACTAACATATACAATTGTGGCAAAACTGATGATAGAATGACTCACCTCACCAAACCAAACTAGTTCCTTTCCCTTTAATTCTACAGGCTCATTGGAAACCTCACATTGCATGATACTATGATCCTTGTCTTCATTTGGTACTACACATAAGTGACCTTCATTGGGATGAAGTGGACAATCAAATGCTGTTTCATATCGACTACAAAGTGATTTCATTCGATGATTACTCATAACGGTTTCGGTTTCATTGTTATCAGTAATAATATTATCCAATGTCGTTTCAACTATATCTTTGACTTCTTTGCATATTGAAGAAGCAGGAATTTTGCTGAAATCTCGTTGACAAATGATAATCTCATAACACCTTGTGCGTTCAATAAAGATTACTACATCACAATATTTTTGTAAAGGAATGAAATTTTTTCGTACATTCTGTGTGTCCATGAGTTCAAAAGGATGTACATTAATCTAAAAAAAATCATTAAAACAACTGTACATAAATTATCATCAACTAAAAAACTATTCACGTGGTAATCTTGGAATTGAAAGCACAAAAACATGTAGTGCCAGTGTTCATTGGTCAATATAATTTTTTTCTTTTTATCTGCCAAATCTATTTTCTAAACGAATTACATTCCATAGCCAATGACCACTGGCAAAAATATGTGATCACAATTACTACAAAAAAGAGAGCTGTAGAGGTTTTGTGAGAATTATAGGTAAAAATATCTGAATTTTGGCCCTGCTGTGTCAATACATGCTGTTCTCTTTGGCAAACTACAAATTTGTGAGAGTCAAGCTCAAAGCTAAACATTGGTTTTGGTCCACATTTAGTTTATACAAATGATTTTAGCAACACATGATATAGCTTGGGGTAGTCTGGGAATGTTATTTGCATCCATTAGATATAGAGGTATGTTTACTTGAACCTTTCTTCATTCTCTTTCAACAATATCATCTAACTTACAAAATAATATGTCTCATGCTACTTTGAATATAATCAAGAGTTGTTTCTCTAATAATGAAGCAGATAAACCTTAATGTGGTTAAAATAAATTACCTAGTATCACACTGTCAGTTAAATTTGCCAGTTACCTTGATCAATTGATTGATTGTTTCAAACAATGTATTGTCTCTTTGGTAATCCAATTATGGGAATACAATACTGGCAATAAGGATTTGTGGATAATGCCTTTATCCACAAATCCTCATTGCCAGTATTAAAGCGTTTTGAGTTCCATTGCTATTAGGAGCCATTACTGATGGAGAGTATTGCGGAATATTTAGGGACACAAAGTACATTAGCTAAACACTGCAATTTTGGTTCTAAGGATATCCTTGAAGAGATTAGTTGTTGGGGTGAGAGTATATACCTACTGTTTTCCAACTCAAAAGTGATTAGTGAGACACTATGTACTCCATGGAAGAGCTCCACAGTCCACTTCATAACAGAAACCTAGCACAGACATAGAGTGGCTACATTGATACTGCTGTGAAAGGACCTATCACTTTCTGAAAGACCGCAGGATCATCACAGCTACCTGGAACTTCTGCAAGAAAATTGGACACATCGCTCCTGCACGCGCAAGAAGCTCACTGAGCATCTACAACTGCCAACTAGGCAGACCCAAGTTCATCTGATTACATGACTGAAGCGACCATGATGCCACCTCAAGCCAATCCTTCGTCTGCTGGCAATGCTTCAGAGGAGGAAGAGGAGGTGTATTACCTATTCACAATTGGGTCATCCAGGAAACAATCCCCAATCCGCCATCAGCTAAATCGAGATAGTAAGCCATTGTGACTATAGCTGGACACCGGTGCTGAAGTTTTGGCTATAGCCATTGTAGTATTCCGGTTAGTATTTGCGGGTATACCACAAATGAATTCTTAGATTCATCTGAAAACCTTTGGGAAATTCAATTCTGGTACTGGGAGAAATTGTAGTCAATATTGAGTATCAATCACAAAAAAAATGGGCAGCTGGATTCGTAGCGGCAAGCACGCAAAGATCTTCACAGATTGGGCATGACTTATTAAAAAGAATACATCTGGACTGCTCTCAGATAAATCAAGTATCACGATCCCTTCCATCTTGGAGAAACACAAGGCCGTTTTGGCTGGTGAGCTAGAAACTGTAAACTCATGAACTATGTATTGAAAATAATTGTTTCCTGTGGGGTCGGTGAGTCGTTGTTCTGTCCCTGAACTACATGGCAGTGCTACCGGAGAGCTTCACTCAACAAATCCAGGGATCTGTCAAATGAAGGCTTTTTTCCACCATGTAATTCCCTAGTTCAAGATGAACCTCTACCAAGCCTTTATGGAAGCTCTGCTAACTCTGATATATTCACTTAGAAACTGGAATCACCCTACATCCACCTAACTATTTATGATTTTGAACAAGTGTTTCCTTCTCACTTAAGAGGGGAAGAGTATTATAAGGAAACATATAAACCTTAAATGTATATTGTGGTTTTCTTATGATATTGCATGACAGTGAATCACATTGTCAGTTAAGCTTGTCGGTCACCTCTTTGTTGCTGAATTGATTAATTATATCAAACTATACATTGCCTCCTTGGGAATACACAAATTTTGGAATACAACATTTTCTATTTAATCATTCACACCAGTTCTACATGCTTGCCTCCTCCTCCCCCCCACAGATCAACAAATGAACAGACTAATTTTCTCACATCAGTGCTTCCCCCATAAAAGGCAAGTAGTGGTATTTTGACCACACCCCTAACCACACCCAATGAAAACAATAGTGCATAGCAAGGCCACCATTTCATCATTGAATTTTATATTTTTTAACAATAAAATATGAGTATTAATATATTTCTTACAATGTATATATGTAATACAGTCTTGCTCACCTCTGATCCTTGACCAATTAAACTTGCTATCATCGATGGAAATAATCCAATGGGAACAAATTCAGATGAAAAGAGTAACTTCATACGATAAACTTTTTCAAATTTAAGGAGTAATTTTTGAAAAATTGGAAAGTGTGATATCGAGTGGTACCATTGAGAAACTTTAGTCAATACTTCATCAGTCAATTGATCAAGTTCTTTATCGGAACATTTCGGTAAAACACACGGCATAAAATACAATTGAGCTGGATTTTCATCAACAAATTTTTCTTTTACAAGTGCTTTGCCAAGGGGAGCTATAATTCGAAAGTGCCTAAATAGTGCTTCCATTTGTTCTGGTGGCAGTACATCACCAGATACACTTTTAATATCGGCAAAAGATATCTGACCAACTTTTCTTAACTTATCTCCAGCATGCCGTAGATCCACACCATTTTCAAAAATAAGACGCGAAATGCTGTCAAACACAACTTGGGTGTCCAATATAACAATGTCTGCCAATTGTGGAACATTCGGAAAATAAAAAATTATTCCTGTGTAATGGTGAAAAAACCAAAGAGCTACTTCAGTCTCATCCTCATCCATTCGACACTTCTTTCCTAACTCATAACAATCTTGTATGCTGACATACTTATCTTTTGTGAATCGTAAAAACATGCCAAATGGTAGCCACCTAGCTGGAATTTCTGGACGTGGAAATTTATTCAAAGCTCCCTGAATAAATTCCTGGAGTCCTTTGATCTCACTAGATGTACCATGATTGTTATCAATTGGATAAATTAACCTCTCTTTGTCTTTTGGCATTTTTTCTTTTGGATCATCTGACTCAAAGCCATCTTTCGACGCGAAGCGAACAATGTTCTCAAAAGCGGTGTTTTTCATGATTTTTTGTACTTTTATATCAAATTCGACCCTTTGTTCAGGTGAAACTTTATCTTTGTGTGTTCCAATGAAATAAACTACTGTCTCGGGAGAGGCTTTCAACAAATCACGATATAAGGAACTCATACACTTCACTTTTTGTAAATTGGAATAAGATTGCATTGAGAAAATACTGGACAAAGCTGATACAAGATTTTGTCTTACTGTACAGCTTGATATCCTGTCTGGTATTTTGCAATCGGTTATTCCACGTAAAGATACCTTGTAAGTCGCATCAAGATCGTCTCCATATCGCACAAAAAGAAGGTAAAGAGCTGGGCCAATTATAAGTGCTGGAAGCATATCCATCAATTCTGGCTGACCTCCAGTATCCTTCATGTATAGCAAACACAAATTTTCAAGCTGACCTGCTAACTCATCCCATGTACTAGATGCAATTGATTCGTCAAAAATATTAAACATTTCTGAAATTTTGGGACCAAGACGAGCAGCTGCTCCTTGTGGTTGATTACCTCTCACATTGTTTTCCATGTCATCAGGAGCTTGAAGTTCCTCTGCCTGCAGCTCTTCCTGTATTTTTAAAAGTAGCTGTAATAATAAATTTATTTCTTCATTTTTTCCCGTCAGAGGTTTCCAGCCTTTTTTTGACAGTAAAGCTGCTGTTTGAGTGAGATCAGAGATGACGTATGTGGCAATTTTTGCCAATGGTGTGCTAGGATTGTTGCTATATTTTGGGTTAGATTCCATGTTTAATATTGGATTTTCTAAACGTAGTCGTGTTAAAGTTTTACCTCGCTCAGGAGGTCCCAAAAAAATAAGCTTAGCAAATAATACTTTCATAATTTGCTTCTCCCTCTTCATTATATCTTCATAAGCTTGCTCATACTTTCTGGTTGTGTGATCTAAGTTTCAAAACAATAAATTAAAACATGCACAAAGTTGTAGAAAACAAAGTATTATCGTGGATTCGTATATACTCATTATTATGCCTTTAACAATATAATGAAATAGAATGATTTTTAACTTGAATATGCAATGCAGCTAAAATATAGCTAATTGAAAATAATCAAATTTTCAGTCCTTGGACCTTCCTCAGTGATATTGAAATAGTGACAAATGGCTTCAGGTAATGAATGATGCTGTTGTCAGCAAACACAATTTTCCCAGGAGAGGTGAACCCTGAGCCTGTTGTCGATGTTCATTAAAAAAAATTTGAAGAACTCTGAATGTGTAAACCTTCTAAGTACTTTCTCTTTAGATAGTTGCTCTGCACTTCTAGGATTCTGGTTTCTTCCCATTGTATATTGTGCATGGTGTTGTTAGCATGTAAGTAAATACCATTATTTTGGTCACCTATCTTAACTGCTCGTTGGTGTTCCTTTAATCTGGTGGTAAAGACCTTACAGTTTCTCCAATGTAGACTTGACCACATTCACACTTGATTAAGTAGACTACTCCATCGATATTATTGGAGAAATTCTCTGTTAGACATAAATCCTATTTTCTTATTAAGTCATCTGATGTAAGGTGTGTTCTTTTTCTTCTTGAGGGCCCTTTCTACTATTTCATTTTGGTATATGAGTTGTTGTAAAATTTCAAATGCCAATACAATTTAAAAAGACTCCAAGCATGCCATGGAAAGACTAATTGGCAGCCAGACACTCTCAGGGGTAACACAATTAAAAGGAGATATTTGTTGGCGAGCGAGTGAGACAGTATTAGGGGTTGATAATGCAAAATCGGGTATATGTTATATATATGTATGTATGGATGGTTTGTGTGCCCCCTTAAACGCGCGCGCGGGGAACTTTTTTAAAACACGGCGTTTTAGCTTGACCCCAGTTTATTCTGAAACAACAGCATTAAGCAAGCCTTACTTTATACTTAAGCTCCAAAGTGTGAGAAAATTCCTGCGAAAAAGTTTGCTTTTCAAGAAAAAAAAAGTTGATTCGACAGGTTACTATGGCATTGAAGACCCTTTTCCTGACTTAATTTCAAAACTTCGCCGTTTTAGGGGATACGGAGTGCCGATTGTTGGTTGTCAAGAGCCATTGGTAGTCAGAATACCGTAGTATTAATGCTAAGGAAGCTACTACTACTCCAGGGAAGCTGAGGTAAGTACATAATTCCATATTTGTTAGATAAATAGGCAAAAATAACTCTGGCCTTTCTTTTTTGTATCTAAGAACTAGTTGCCAACAGTATCTGGTAAATTCAAAAAGTCAGAATGGCTAAAATTTGGTACTACAAAAGTTACCACTGCTAAAGAAAATGAGGTAAGAAAGTAATTTTGTATTTGTGTGCTAAAATTGATTTTTTTTTGTTTTTGTAGCTGAGAGCTTTTTGTCCAGAATTCGAGGTAATTCAGATAGTCAAAGTAAGTTAAATTTGATACTACAGAAGTTAGCTATACTAGAAAATTGAGGTAATAAGTAATTCCATATTTGTTGGCTAAAATTACAAATAATAACACTGGCTCATTTTTTTATCGTAGCTGAGAGCTTGTTCAAGAGTTACTGGTACTAACTAATTGAGATTATCAGAATGGCAGATGTTCGATACTACACAAGTTACCATTAATTAGGTAAGAGAGTGATTTTGTATTTGTTTGCTGAAATAAAAGGTCATAACTGCTATTATAGTGTTTGCATGAACTAAGCTAAAACATAGTAACAATACTGTCATTATATGTTACCTAACTAGCTCGCCATTTGTGCTCAAGCACATCACTAGAATGTATATATGTGTGTATGGATGCTACGTATGCCCTTTAAACACGCGCACGGGGAACTTTTTCCTCCAAAAAACACGGCTTTTTAGGCGTAACCCTAGTTTATTCAGAATCTACAGCATTCTTACTTTACACTAAAGCTCCGAAGTGTGAGAAAATTCCGGCGAAAACGCTTGCTTTTCAAGACACAAAAAGTTGATTCGACCGGTTACTATGGCATTGAAGATCCTTTTCCAGACTTAATTTCAAAACTTCGCCGTTTCGGGGGAATACGGAGTGCCGATTGTTGGTTGTCAAGAGCCATTGGTAGTCAGAATGCCGTAATATTAATGCTATGGAAGCTACTACTACTCGAGAGAAGCTGAGGTAAGTACTAATTCCATATTTGTTAGCTAAATATGCAAAAATAACTCTGGCCTTTCTTTTTTGTAGCTAAGACAGGGAATAATTTATCCCGGTTCGCATCGCATTTTGCGAAGCAAAACTACGGTGCTGCGATTCAATTTTTGATCAGTTTAGCAAAAAACTGCGAGACAAATGTCAATTACCTGTATATAAACCGGTTGGCCAGTGCATAATTTTAGCTGAGATACTTTTATAGTTTCTTATAATCTCTGCGATAGCGGGCACCAGTTTTCTCCGACTCGAGAACCGTAAAGATTTAATATCCCCAGCTCGCTTTCGGTGGCTTGGTGCCCTAGCAATGGAAACAATGACAGTGAAATATTGCGCGTGCGCATCGATATTGCAGCTGTACTTTTGTCCCGCTCGTATTTTCAGCCTTGAGGAGTTGCGTTTAACGGTTTTGGAGAGTGGAGCGTAGTATGTCTGTAAACTTGAGTACGGTATAGAAGTGGATTCTGGAGTTGGATAGTGTTGGAGAATGGCTACGTTATGATGAATCTGGAGGAAAAGTTAGTCGAATTTTTTGTGCACTATGCTCTAAACACAAGGAACGTTTGCATGCTCTGAGAAACTTTAGTTCTTCATTTATTGATGGAATAACTGGCACTGCACTGAAAAAAGACAACGTTAAGAAACACCAGCTCTCTGACATGCATAGTAAGGCTGTGAACTTGGAGAGAAAGCCTGCTACTCTTACTGACATTTATAAATCAACTCCATTAGGAAGGGCATTTTTGTCAGGACAGCAGGAGGAAAGAGCTCATGTGTGTAAGCTTTTGGAAATAGCTGATATGATAGCCAAGGAAGAAAATCCGTTTACTAAGTATCCTGCTATTATGGAGTTAGAGAAGAGACATGGAGTTTCTCTTGGTAGTGCATATACTACTGAACACAAGTGCAGAGAGTTTACAGTCCTTATTGGTGAATGCATGAGAGATAATGTTGATAGATGGCTCAACAGACAGCAGTGTTGTTGAGAAGGAGCTTGTGTATGTCATGTATGTTGGACCTGAAGGTAAGGCACAGTTTTTTTTTTTTTTGCAATTGAAAGATGTTTTGAATGCAACTGCTCCAGGGATTCTGAAGTTATTAGTTGAGACATTTGCAATGTTTGGTGTGGACTTAATGAAGAAGCTTGTTAGCATCTGTGTGGATGGAGCTGCTGTTAACTAGGGAGTTCGTCATGGTCTGGCTGCACTAATCAAGAAAGATGTCACTTGGTTGGTTGCCATACACTGCATGAATCATCGCCTTGAATTGTCTGCAAAGGATGCTTTTTCTAACACTTTCTTCAATGAAGTCCAATGCTTGTTAATCTTCATTTTGTGTATGAAAACAGTCCAAAAAGGCTTCGTGAGTTAAGAAATGTGGCTGTGATTATGGAAGAGCGTATCAGGAAACCAGAAAGAGCTACTGGTACGAGATGGGCACAACACAATCACGTGCGACTAAGTCCCTTTTGAAGGAAAAGCAGTTCAAATCAATAAAGTCAATACTCAGGAAATTGAGGTAAGTAGTAATTACGTATTTGATGGCTAAAATTACAATTAAAAATTGAGGTCAGTAGTAATTATGTATTTGATAGCTAAAATTACAATTAAACGATGGTTAATTTTTTAAAATTGTAGTTGAGAGTTTGTTCAAAAGTTACTGGTAATTGAGGTTATCAGAATGGTAGATGTTCGATACTACAAAAGTTAGCATTAATCAGGTAAGAGTGTGATTTTGTATTTGTTTGCTGAAATATAAGGTCATAACTGCTATTATAGTGTTTGCATGAACTAAACTAAAACATAGTAACAATACTTAGTTTTATGTTACCTAACTATCAGGCTCGCTCACCATTTGTGCTCAAGCACACCCCTAGTTGGCAAGCGAGCGAGACAGTATTAGGGGTGGATAATGCAAAATCGGGTATATGTTATATGTATGTATGGATGGTCCATATGCCCCTTAAACGCGCGCGCGGGTGCCTTTTATCTCCTAAAAACATGGCTTTCAGGCTTGATCCCAGTTTCTTCTGATACTACAGCTTCAAGAAAGTCTTACTTTAAACATAGGCTCCAAATTGTGCGATAACACTTGAGAAAACGTTTGATCTTCAAGTCACTAAAGTTGCTGCGACTGTTACTATGACTTTAAAACCCTTTACCAGACCTAATTTCTAAATTTTGCCTTTTGTTTTTTCTACGATGGTGCCGCTTGTAGGTTGTCAAGAGCCGACGGTATAGTGAGAACGCTATTACTACTATGTAAGTACCTAATTACTTTGCTAAAAGTACGTCAATAACTCTGGCTCTTTATTTCTTTATTCTTTTTTAATCTTTACAGCACGTGTACTTTACCAAATATTTAAATTGCTTTGTATAAAAGCGGTTGTCTGTTACTATGGAAATTAGTACCACGGTTAGTACTGATTGCTAAGTTAGAATGAAAGGCTGAGAGCCAAACGCTTGGCTGAAACTGATCTAAAGTGGGAGGAGCGGCGAATAAAAAGAAACTGAAGAGAGAGCCAGATGTGCTGCAGAAACTCCAGTTGAAAAAAATAAATAGACTGGATAAAAGAAAAGCTGCATTGGCCAATGAATCTATGATTCAAAGAACCTCAAGATTACAGAATGTTTGTGAATATAAACAGCAACTGTTCAAGGCTGAATCCCTGGAACAAAAATAAGCTCGCCTGCAAAATATGAGGATCCTACAGAACCAACATCTTGAGGCTGAATCAGATGCTGTAAGACAAGCTATGTTGCTGCAAATGAAAATGAATCAGCAGCACAAGCGTAGTTCTGAAACTATATCTGAAAGACAAGCCAGGCTAGAGCAACTGAAGGTCTATCAGCAGCTTAGGCTTAGTGCTGAGACTGAAGCTGAAAGACAAGTCAGGCTAGAGCAGCTGAAAATGAATGAATATCAGAGGCTTACTACTGAGACGGAAGCTGAAAGACAAGTCAGGCTAGAGCAGCTGAAAATGAATAAACATCAGAGGCTTACTACTGAGACTGAAGCTGAAAGACAAGTCAGGCTAGAGCAGCTGAAAATGAATCAGCAGAACCGCCTTTGTAATGAAACTTTTGTAGACAAAGAGGCCAGACTGGAGAACAAAAAGCAGCGTTTGCAAGCCGAAACCCTTGAAAACTCTCTTTCTAGATTAGAGCGAATGAGCACTCGTCAGCGAGAGCGTCTTGAAATAGAGACACCAGAACAGAGGTCTTCTAGACTAGCTAAGAAATATGTGTCTAAGCAGAATTCCAGTAACCGACACATACCTTTGTTGAATGATGAATGGGGAAAAATAAAATTTTTCCATGAGTCAATGTCATCAATAGAGTCACTAATCTGCTCTATATGCTTGGAACATTTCCCAGGCACGCAGATGGCAGGTAATTGTACTGAATGTCGGCTATGCTTCCGTGACAAGAAAATTCCTAAGTTATTTTCAGCTGAGAACAACATGAGTCCAGCCAGCTGAATTACAGGTAAGTATATACTTCATTATCTATAATATAGTAATTTTTTAATATAGTAAACACACATGATTAATAATAGTGCCATAGATTATGTGACCACAGGGGAGGAACCAGAAGGGGGCCAGCCCCCCTCCCCCTCTCCATCCCCTCCGAACCAAGTTTATTGAAAAATTATGATGATCAAGAGCACCAATATAGGCAAATATGTTTATAAGACAACTGCATGCTACTTCATGCTTTTCATTGATAAATAAATGTCCAAATCATTTACATACTGTATTAAATTTCATAAATTTTGAACTAAATATATTTGGGCCTCTCCCCGTCATTAGCGGTGGATCAGCCCCTGGACCATGTATTTGTTTGTTATTATTATTTTTGCTTAATATTATTCCCAACTTTGTTTCACATTTATTTTTACCAAATAATTTTTTATTAAGTCAGAATTTTTTTTTTATATTTGGTCACACTTTATTGACCATTTAAACAATGAAACTAAAACATTTTTGGCAATATTAGCAGTTATTGTGATACTATTATAATGTTACAATTAACACAATATAGACTTTATGTAACATTATTATTTTTCAGGGGTTGTCACAAGTGGAAGAAATGTTGATATCATTAGTGATTCCTATAATGTCTGTTTGTCGCCTACCTCATGGACAATATGGCTACAAGGGTCATGTCATCAACCTCCTGCCGCAAGACATCATGACCTTTGCCACCAGCCTGCCGAGAATTCCCAAAGAATTAGATGTACTGATCATGAGGGAAAAGGGTTCACATCAAGATTTTAAAGTTAGTAGGGAAGTTGTGCTAAATGCTCTCCTGTGGTTGAAACAGCACAACAAATATTATCGCAAAGTCAACATTGACTACACTGTCCTGAATGAACTTCCAGAAGATGGGCATTTATCCAACCACTCTGGCATCAAATCCTCCACATGCAATGATGAAGATGCATTAGAAAATCCTGACGAACAAGATTATGAAACTGATCCCTTTATTTCCATGGCCGCTCCAAAGTTGGCTGAACTAGATACAGTCAAACAAACAATTCAAGAAAAGCAGAAAAAAATGCCTCCAACTACTGTATCTTGGCCTCCTCGAGCTGATGCACCAGTGAATGTGTTTGTAACAGAAGGTTACATGTCTTGTGCTTTTCCCACTCTGTTTCCTACGGGAGCAGGTGATTTTCTGGCCCCACGTGTGCGTGCAGTGACAGTAGGCAACTACTTTAAGCACCTCATGAAATACGATGATGGCAGGTTTGCAACACACCCTCGCTTTCGATACTTTGCACTCAATTCAGAGATGGGATGGCGGGCACTTCAGGAAGGTTGAGTGTACATCAAACAACATCCGAAACACGCACATTTGTCACTCGATGAACTAAAAAGTATTGTTGAAGCGGGAGAGAGCAATTTACCAAAAAAGTGTTGCACTATGCCTGCAATCTTCGTGGAACAAAGCAGTATTGGTTCAGGCAGAGGATCCGCCTCATAGCCATGATTGACAAGCTGGGACTGCCGACCATCTTTTCACTCATAGTGCTGCTGATGGCCAGTGGCCAGAACAGGCTCGTTTCATCTGCAAGGACAATCCTGAAAGCAGCTCAAGTCGAAGCAAAGCAGTCAACAATAATCCGGCTATTGCTGATTGGTTCTTTTACGAGAGAATCACTAAATTTGTGGAGATGTACTATGCTGATCTCCTCGGAGCCACAGACTACTGGCTGAGATTTGAATGGCAACATCGTGGAAGTCCACATGTGCATGGGTTGGCCTGGCCACCTAATTCTCCTGATGCAGAAAAGCTGCTTACATGCGACTCTTCCTCACAACTGCTTGACTCTGTGGATGGACTCATTGCCTATGTGGATGAGTTGGTGAGCACCATGAATCCTGGCATCCCTGCAGATGGAAGCAACATGCAGAATGTGGTTCCACAACCAAAAACCAATCCACATGTATGTAACAGATACTATGGAGAAGTTACTGATATGGAGGAGGACCTTGTAGACTTGATTGCCACATGCCAGAGGCACACTTGGTGCTCCACATCGTATTGCCTGAAGAAAAAGAAGGGCAAGCAGGAGTGCAGACTTGGCTTTCCTAAGCCACTGCAACCCGTCACATCTGTCACCTCTCAAAACGATGGAGAACCGATGGTACTGATTAAGCGCAATGACAATTTGCTGAATGGGTATAACCCAGTGCAGCTGTCAGCCTGAAGGGCCAATGTGGATATGCTGTATGTGGTGTCCAGACAGAAAGTTACCAAGTACGTGGCCAAATATGCTACCAAATCGGAGTCTCGATCCTCAGTCCTACAGGAAGTGTACCGCAACATCATGAAGAGTGTAGATGATGATAGTACTCCTTTAAAGGTTGTGCAGAAACTGCTTACAAGCACTGTTTGTGAGAGAGAATTTTCTGCTCAAGAAACATGCCATCTCCTCCTCATGCTTCATAAGGTTAAATCATCTCGTGATTTTGTGGTCCTCAGTTTGGATGGATCTAGAGAAGTGGATGACAATCTTGAAGAAGATAAACCAGTGACTCTAAAATCCCCGCTGGATCAGTACTGTACTCGCCCGGATACAGGCGATTTTAATCAAATTACGCTGCTGAAATTTGTCGAGAAGTACAAAATCCCAAAGAAAAAAGGGGATTCAATCATTCTCAGAAAGAAGGAAGTGCTGGTTATTCCACGTCCTTATTGCTCATCAGATCCAGATGGACCAAATTACGAGCAATACAGCAAGCAACAGCTTATGCTGCACCAATCTTTTCGTCAACTAGAATAATTGCTAGCTGGAAATGATCGTTACACGGATGCTTATGCCTCATTTTTAAATCAGGAAAAGCTCCGACTTCACTTGCTGATGACATCCAGTGGCTGGAGACTGCACAGGAGGAAAGATGTTCCCACAATGAGGTAAGGGATGATAGTATTAATTTTGCTCACGTGATTTATATTATATTGTGATATTAGGATGAATCTGATGAAGATCAGGATGATTCCCATCCAGTTGCCACCCTTCAAGACTGGATGTTACTGTGAGGTTACCATCATAGCATGGAAGCCTCTGCTGTAGCCTCATATGACGAACTAGATTGGACAGCAGCAGCAAAGCAATATGACAATGTGGGTGAAATGTCCTCTTTTGTGACACAACTGCGTCAATGTGCAGATATGTTGTCAGCGACTAGCATAAAAGTAGACTCCAGCAAGCTGCAATGAAAGCAACTAGAGGCGTTTGATGTTGTAAATAAGCACTTAGCTGCCACGATCCGCAACAGCCTCTGAAAATGATGGTCTCTGGAACAGCAGGGACCGGAAAATCATACTTGATTGGTTGCTTGCATGAGCTGTTGGGAGAGAAACTTTGCATTATGGCTCCTACTGGAGCTGCAGCTTACAATGTTCATGGCCACACACTGCACTCCTTGTTGAAGATCCCAGTCCGAGGTGACTTTAGAGACCTCGAAGGGCAAAGTCTTCACAGTCTCCAAGAATCACTGGACAGAATCTCTTATATCATTCTAGATGAGATGTCAATGGTGGGTAGGAAACTGTTTGGTCAAATGGATCGCAGATTGCGTCAAGCTTTCCCCCATCGGTAAGCAGTAGTCATTAAATTGTTAATGTCAGTGTGTGACTTTTGACTCTTCATTTAACTTGCAGGTCCAATGAATTATTTGGTGGGTGCTCGTGCCTACTGTTTGGAGATTGGGGACAACTTCCACCTGTTATGGATTTGCCCTTGTACACAACAGTATCAAGGTCAGAGTTGTCGGACCTTGGCAGTGTTAATTATCACCAATTCAATTATGCCATAACTCTGGATCAAGTGATGAGGCAAGCTGGTGAAAATGAGGCTCAAAAATTATTTCGTGGTATTCTGTTGCAGTTGTGAAATGGGGAATTGTCAGTTGCAGACTGGAAGCAACTAATGAAGCAATCTTGAACAGAAATTTATGACCCAACAGTGTTTGATAATGCTATTCATTTGTTCTCCTCCACAGCTGCAGTGGCAGAGTACAGTTGCCAAGTTGTGTTCAATTGGTCAACCTGTGGCAGTGATCAAGGACCTGGAGCTAGCAAAGTTTCCTGTGATGATGCTGGCAGACTAGAACCAGTAGTGTGCCTAGCAGAGGGCGCAAGAGTGATGCTAACTGCCAACCTGTGTGTGCAAGCTGGTCTCGTCAACTGAGCAAATCGGCACAGTTGTGGCTGTCTGCTATGATGGTGTTGGTGAGTCTCCACCAAGTCTTCCTGTAGCAGTTACAGTACGATTTGATTCATACAACGGCCCCTCTCTACATGACGGATCAGTCCCCATTGTTCCATTGAGACGCATGTGGCTGTCTTCCGATAAGCCATGCTCCAGACTTCAGCTACCACTCAAACTAGCGCGGGCAGTTACCATTCACAAGTGCCAAGGTATGACCCTAAGTAAAGTTGTCATTGATGTCGGGAAAAAAGAATTCTCAGCTGGCTTAACGTTTGTTGCATGCTCGCGTGTTCGAGAGTTGAAAGACTTGCTCTTTGTCCTCCCCCATTTCTATTTCAGCGAGTAGCCAATCTAGCCAGTGGCCGTTGTCACAGTGAACGACTGCGTGAAGAGAAAATATTAGAATCCTCGCACAATAAAATAATGCCATGTGAAATTATTCAGCCACTGAATTGCCTGTAACTACATACAATGTGCCTATACTTGGCAAAGATCAAGCCAAGGAAGCATCAAGCCAATTAGAAATTACCAGAGTCGAATAAAACAATGACTGCTTTAAATACTATCCTGGTGATGTGGAGTGGCAGCAGAGAACCTGTCAGGAATTGGGATTGGAGTATCAAGGACCAAATGGAATAGAGCCAGGAAGCCTGAGCACTCCATTGACTAGTCCCACTGGATTCAAAAGCATAAGTGGTGATGGAAATTGCATGTTTAGACCTTTCTCATTTATTATCACTGGTTCTGAAGACCAGCACATGCAAGTTAGACAAGCTATTGTACGACACATGATAACCATTGGCACAAGCCTGTGGGAAAGTCAAGTCTCTTCCCTTTTGCAGCATTTGCGCTCCATTGGAGAAGTGTCAGAGCATAGCTATGGGTCATCGTGTGCTGAGTCCAGAACAGATGGAATCCACCAATACATTGCTGCCACTAAAATGGACTGTGACAGAACTTGGGGCTCAGAAGTGGAGATTATGGTGCTGTCCAATCTCTTGAATACTGCCGTGTATACTTATGATACTAACTATGGGTGGAGCAAGCACACTCCATCCAACGTGCACGGCCAGTTTGATGTCTCCACTTACAGCGATTCTCGAATGGCCATGTATGTTCACCATGCTGTCAACCATTATGATGTCATTATTGCAGTTTAGTAAGATAGGAAAAGTATGCGGTATGTATATAAATTTGTGTGCTTGTAACACCTCTTCAAGTAAGTTCATAACTACTGTGTGTTTAGTGCATTATGTGTAGTGGAAATAAAGAGTAGTCTGTTAAAGTCAGGTGCAATGTACCTTAGTACTGGGACATTACTATAATGGTCCTCACTTCATTTGATTAAATTGGTACCAAAATAAGCACCATTGCATTTTGATCTCTCACTCAGTGACTGGTTAGCAAACCCAGTATTATTGCCTTTAGACAGAACACACACAGTAATGCTAAAATTTGTGTGTCCAACAATTGGGAACACTTGAAATAGTTCACAAGCGTGTGTATATGTGTGCGCGTGTGTGCATGCGTGCATGTGATTGTTTTTACTCATTATCACCATTATTATTGCAGCTTTTTTTCTTTTCCCTGCAAATACAGTGTATGCACTATCAAATTTCTCATGAGATCAGCGGTACTGTTCCTTGTACTCAAGCTTTTCAAAACCCACTGAAATACCTGCTATTTTTAGATCACGAGTGATTGAGTTATAAGTTTTCTAGCACATATGTATCTATGTTACACTGAACTGAACAGTAGCATTGTAGTCTGCACCTAGCTAGCTCTGACCTATTACAATTTTGTTCTTGTTGGGCGACTTGATATGGTGTTTGTGAACCAATGCCGCAAGTCAGAGCCAATACTCCCACCCAGTGAGTGGCAACTATCATCACTGTATGCTATAGTCTTCAGAGACAGCAAATGTCAAGTTCTCACCTATGTGAATCTGGTGATGTTGTGGTACACAGTTACCACAATGGTTGTGGTTTCACTCTATGTAACTCCACTATGTGCACAAAGTCTGCAAATGTGATGTCATGATCTCAACAATGTTCATATTGTGCAGTAGTCATTGCTCATCTGAACATCAAGAATAATGAGCATGTAACAGGTAAGGAAAGCTTGACGATCACCATAAAAATGCACACACTAAATAATGGTGATTGTCTATGTTTATCATTATGAAGTTATGGGTGCATCCTATAATATTTTAATAGTATTCCGCTACATTGTCATAATATAGGTTATTATAGTACATTATCACCCATGACTTCATAGTGATTATAACATACTGATGATTCCTAATAAGGATGAAACAATCACAGCATAGTTATAATTTCAGTGAATATTTGGGTCAGAATTAGGGGGAGTACATTGTATAACATATCTATGCTCATTCTAGATGTGAGAAGACAATATAACCAATTTTAGTGTGGTCTGTGGTGGAGGTGTAAATTTCATATGTGGGTCAATTATATCCACAGTTGCCCAGAACTTTCAGGTTTTTATTGCATCTTTTAATTAAATTATGGCCATAACGTTTTTCCATGTACATGTATTATTTTAATTTACTTTATTTTTTGTTTCACAAGAAAGAGCAAATTAGATAGTCCGTATGTTTGTGTGTATGTGTTTGTGCTTTCTTGTGTGAGGAATAATATTTTTCAGCTATTATAGTAAAGGTCAGTCTGGAGGGTCATTCTGCACAAGAGGTCATATAAAGCTCCCAAATTGCAGCTGTTTGAGAATGTAGCTTTAATTGCAGCTAAAAGGTGAATTCCTGTCATAATTTTGGTACCTTTGGAGGGTTTATTTGTGACCATAATAGTGTTTTCTAATAAATATTCCAAGATTCTTGAATTGTGATAAGACCTGTGTGGATGTTTTTTCCCCTTAATTTGGTTACTTAAGCCAAGAAAAGTAAACTACATGTATGTGTGAAGGATAATATATTCCCAGTTTTTTTGTTGTTGTGTGTGTAACTGTAGTCAAAGCATTTTGAAGTTGATTGTAATTGTTAGTCAATATACTTGGCTGTCGTGATTACATGTCTAAAATAAACTCTTCAAGTTTATATTTGACCTGTCCAAAGCAACCTCAACTAGATAAAAATAAGACCGCTATTATTTATTGCACATAATTTTCATTTATCTATTTGTATTTATTTATTTATAATGATTTTTTCCCAGATTTTTTATTTTATTTTATTTATCCATTTTTTTTTTAAATTATTTATTTGTATTTATTTATTCATTCATTTATTTTTAGGGAGATTTTTTGTTTAGTGAGAGGGGGAAACACAGAGACTCTTTATTATTTTTGTGCAAGTGTTTTGTGTGAAGAATAATTTTTTCAGCTATTGTAGCGAAGATCACTCAGGTCATGGTATCCTGCCACAAGTTATAGTGTGGTCAGCCACTGATGCTCACTCAGCTTTCTAGAGAGGTCATCTTGCCACCAGTGGTCATTTGAACCTCCAAATTGCAGCTGGTTGAGAAATGCAGCAGTCAGTGTGAAATGTACTACATTCTCCTAAAGCAGCTGTTAGCTGTTAGTAGAAAACTGTGAAAGTTTAGTTTTGTCTGTTTTGTTTTTGAATTTTGGTTGCTATTGTGGACCAGCTAGCTAAGAAGTGTCTCAATTAAGATTTCACTTGTGATAAGACTTGTGGGTATTTCCCTAGTTAAACCACTCACATATCTCAAGATCATAACAGTAGCTGTGTACAGGGGAGTAAGAATTGATATTGTAGGCATGCTTGACATGTAGGATTTGTATAGTTGAGTTATAATTGAACTCACCTCACAAATATTTTCTCTCTCTGACCTTTCACACCAAAATGAGTGTGTTGCCCTCAGAGACCTAGAAATGTCATACTGACCCTCAGCTGCATGGGAATAATAATACAGCTGGCAGGTTGTGCTAGACCTATTTTTTCTTATGTATAGCTGGGATTCTACTGTTTATACAAAGCTAGCTTTTACTGCACTATCCATCATTCTGTTTTTCATTTACTAAAAGCTATAGATTTGTATAATTCTTCTTGATATAATTTGAAAGTAAGTTAAATAAGAAGATTAAGGATTGATGACTGATAGGAAGGGGTGATGAACGAAGAGGCAGAAGAAATGGAAGATGAAGAGCGAACTGGGAAGTAAACAGAGGAAAGAATATGAGAAGTGGAAGAAATGCTGAGCTGAGAACAGAAACAAATAATCTTTTTTCAAATACAATTTAATTTATTATGGACAACTTCATTTTAAATAATCTAACAATTAACCAAATATTTCAATATCTATATATTAGTATTATCTAATTATAATTATCCTTGGAGTTTTACCTCTGCTATATTTGTGTCTCAAATTTCAACTTAACCGAATCCTCTAGTTTAGCGATCATTACCCTATCATCGTAGATAATGAATAGTTTACCGCTTTGAATTCTTTTGCTGGTGTAGTTAAAACTTACAGGAGTTTCATTTCAGCGGTTAATGCGCTATTTGTCATAGTTATTGCTTTTTATTATTTTTTATTTTTATTTTTATTTTCAATCAATCAGTTGCGGGGAGTGGTTACTATGGCACTGAATCCCCTTTACTGTATACCTAATTTAAAAACTCTAATTTTTTTTAGTTCTACAATAGTGTTGTTTAAGGCTCGCTCGCCATTTGTGCTCAAGCACACCACTAGTTTATATATATGTTTGGACGTACGTATGTAATTTTGTACTTAGACCCTCACGTTTTTGTGTTAGTTATGTAATCGACCCCGTCCCAAATTGCACTAAACAGAATCCTCTGGTTTATCGATCAGTACCCGTATCACCCTAGATATTGAATTGTTTACCGTTTTGAATTTTTTTGCGGGTGCAGTTAAAATGTGAAAACTTAAGGGACTTCCATTTCTATTCGATTTAGTGGCGCTGGTAAGTCAATGCGCTCTTTGTCATGGTTATAAGCCGTGCGCAACAGTATTTACTTGAAAATACATTGTCTACTAGACTACCGCGAAGGTAAGTCTGTGTAGGTGCATGTCCAGTTGTGTCAAAGCATTGTGTGTTACAGCCACTACTTAGCTAAAGAATATAAAGAAAACCTTTAAATAACGTATATTGTTTTGTTGTTGTTTTTTTCCCTTCAATTCAAGCAGTTGCAGAGAGTTGTTACTATGGCACTGAAATCCCTTTATCGTGTATGCGAAATTAAAAAACTGGACCTTATCTTCAGTAGCTTCAGTGTTAGAAGTCAAAATCATTCATATAAAAATAGTATAGTCTTTAGGCTCGCTCGCCATTTGTGCTCAAGCACATCACTAATATGTCTGCATGTTCTAGTTCATTAGCTAATGAATTATTCATGAATATGTACATCGTCATCGGTCATGGGTATTAATATATGGGCATTATATTGTTGGCAAGCGAGCGAAGCAAGCGAGATACTAAATAGGGGTAACAAATTGAGATTGGAGATATTTGTTTGTTTATATACATGTTTGGATGTATGTATACATTTTGCACTTTGACCCTCTCATTTTCGTGTATGCTAGGAGGTTGATCTCGTCTCATACAACACCTAACAGGTTTAGTGATCTTTACCCATATCATCCAAAGAAATCAAATTTTTTAGAATTCTTTTGTGCGTGCACTTAAAACATACACCAGAGTTTATTTTCTGTTTGAAATTAGTGGCGGTATGTGTAAATCATACACTATTTCCTAGCTAGATTACATCATTTATATTTATAATAGTATGGTGTGTAAATTGCCCAATCAAAAATGTATGGGGAAAATAGCTGTTCAATTGAATTTCCATGATGAAAGTGAAATATCATGGTAATTAATTGAAATAGCACAAAAACTAAGTAAAATAGCATGATAGCTAAGTGAAACAGTATGGTTAAGTGTGCATGCATGCAGCTCCAGCCTCGGAAATGTATAGTTCGAGTAGTTTCTGGTCGGAGACAATGTTATTCTTTAGCGACAAGTTCTACCCACATTAGACAGAATTTTTTCAACAGATTAGGAGGAGCCAGAGGTTAAAAACGAATCTCCAATGGGAAGAAAAGTGTGAATAATAGAATAATTAGAGTGAGGTGATTACTTTGTCGAAATAGAGAAACTGCAAGCTCATGATTTTTAAACCGCATAAATACATTATCTTTTGCTAAGTATTAACATGCAATTACACAAAAAAAACTACGATATTCATAGTTTTAATGTGGCAAGAATATCCATTTGATTTTACCTCGTGAATATTTTCTCATACCACTAATGCCACCATTCCTGAATGCCACAATATTCATGCCAAATACAATGAAATTAAAACTAAAAAGTTACATACCCTAGATGAAGCTGATGTGGCTACACCACTAAAAAAAGTTCACAAACTGGAACAAATTTTCATGTTGGTGTTTTCTAATTAAAATACAGCTTGAGTGTTTAATTGAAAGGTTAATTATACTTTTAGCAATGACAGTAAATAGTCCTGACAGTCAATAAGACTATAGAGTAGTAAAGTGGGTGATTTCACAAAACCATATTGTGTCAATAGCCATTTGGTTAAGCTTAATCTGCCCACATGCCTTTTACAGAAACCATTATACTTGTAAGGTTTCCCTTGCCAGTATAATTTCAGTAGCTAGTACTCTTAAATCTTTTCTTTTCTAGACACAGACTATACACACATGTTTAAGACATTACATATGAGCACACACACTTACACAGTAATTGAAAGCTGAGTAAGATGAGCTATGGCAGACCTTCCGAATATGTACTAGAAAATGGTTCCCAAACACAATGAGGTTCAAAATATTGGCGTGGGACGAGGGTGGGGGAGTATGAGGGCACATGCCCCAGTTCTTTCACCTAGTTACTGTATTATGTTTTAATTTCACTTGACACTTAAAGTTTCGGTTATATTCTGCTTGTATTAGGAATGTTGTTGATTGGGTGATCAATTGAATTTTCTAACTTTTGCAGTAAATGTTTGTGCTACATAAACATTCCACTTACCAGATTGAACTGCTGCAGCTGAGTGTGGGGAGACTTGGGCTGAGGATGCTGCTGCCAAGCTTTCTTCCAGTTCACTAGCTGCTTGTGTAAGGTCAGACTGTTTCAGTGCATCTATGAACTCGTGGAAGTAGGAGGTGTTCCTCTGTATCAAATTCCTAACAATGGTGATGACTTGTACAGTTCTCTCAAAGGCAGAATGATTGGCATTTTCTGCTGCTCTATGTTCAAGGCTAGTGAGGAGGCCATGGGCGAAGAGTTCAGTAGCAAGGACTGGCAAGGAGTATTGGCATAGCTTAGCTATCTGGTTAACCTTCTGTTTTACAGCGTTGTATTCAGGAGAGTCTTTGCCTTGTTTTGCAGGAGCTGCCATTTTGAGTCTTTAGACCTGCACAACTTCCCCTGTTTGGTGAGTGACCTCTGATCTGCTGCTCTGGGTGGGGAACTTTCAATAATCAGAGTAGCAGGATGTGGTTGGTAGCCACTTTCCCCTAATACAGTGTTATTTTTTTGCAGGTATCGAAGGAACGGAGTATTTATAACGCCTCTCTCAAATCTTAGCAGCCCTCGTTCCGAAAGAGTCCCCGGACGGCACTAACTACTCGCCGTTGCGGCAGCCATGAACTGTGTTGGTCTCTCATTAATTATTCATTATATGATCACGTGATAAATATTATTCATTTGATTGGTCACCAACTTACTTTTTGGCGCGCTAATACCACGAAAGCCAAAAGCCATAGAGCTAGCTGAAGAGCGTGTACTAGTGATTGATTGTGGTAGCGATTATAGTTACTGTTGCATGTTGTTCTTTTGGAGGTTGACTATGAATAATCTCAACCCAAGTGTGCTGGATGTGCCTGGTGAACCCACTAATGGGATTATAATAGACTTGCTCACTGCTGCAGAGGAAGCTTGCAAGGACAATCCACAACTCTGTGTGAAGCACCTTCTTGCTGCCTGGTTTAACCAGCTCTACCATTCCTCTCCTCCCATCCAGACCATGTCAGTTTGAAGCAACTGCAACGAGAGCACCCACTCGACCCTCTACAAGAGGTTGTGCTTCCTTGGCAGAGGAAGAGCTAAGGGAATATCGTGAATGGGCATGGATACCCAAGATTCGTCCCTCACATGATACCAACACATGTAAAATACATAATTAAAGTGTGAGAAATTTTGTAAAAAAAATATTTTAATGTTTCATTAGACTTAGTTAATCTCCACCAAGCAGGCCTTGCACAGACGAGCATAAATATTCATGGAGAGTAATCCAGCATTCTCACTTCAGCGTGGAGATGCAACAGCTCATGTTCGCATGGATTGTACTAACTCTGTTGTACAGAAAGACTATTTCAACCTTCTTGAGAAGTATGTTGCCCGAGTAGGAAGCCCAGCACAGATATACAACATTGGACGAAAGTGGAATTCCCCTAGACCCTCATCCTCCAAACATAGTCGCAAAATCTGGGCAGAAAAAAGTTTGATATCGGGTATCAGGGAAAAAAAGAGCAAATCACTGTTATTGGTTGTGTTAATGCTATAGGGAATTCCATTGTGTTTTGTGGGGACGAGACAATGAGCCGGCTGGCTAGGTATCGGCCCGGTGTTATAGTGATTCACGTTCCCCCGCGGCGCGTGTTCCCCCGAACATTTAACTCTAGGGATATTATGTGTTCACCAATGCAGGGGTCAAAGTTTACCGCGAAACGTGTTCCCCACGTGTTCCCCACGTGTTCATTCTTCTGATTGTTCTTTACTTCACCCCCTCTGTCTGGTGTAGCGACATGAATGAGGAGCGGTATTTAGCCCTGTTGGGCTATATTAAAAGCCAATAATATCCTGCAGGTCTCACTAAAAGTGAAAAGTATATTTTGAGAAGGGCAAGCAAGAGCTATAAAGTAGTAGGTGATTGGCTTTACTACATAGACCTGAATAAGGATAGATTTACCTTTAAAAGAGTTGTACTTCATGGAAGAAAAGAAGTAGATCAAGTTTTTATGGAATGCCAATTGAATGCTGGAGTGCATAGAGGAAGAGATGCTACTATTGGCAAAATAAAGGCTAGATATTGTTGGCCAAATTATTACAAGGATGTTGAAGAGAAGGTTAGTTGATAACAAAGTCGGTAGTGATTAATTCAATCAGTGTTGATGTTAAGTAAATACCCACTTTGCTAAGCATGAAAATAGCAGGCAACTGGTACATAACAATTTCCTTACAATTTCACAATAATAACTGTTTTGTCAGACATATTTTTAATAGTAGTGGTATTATGGATACAATAATTATATTGAGTAACTATAATTCTATCATACTTGTAATTCCCTTCACCATGGTTAGCTACTCCAGTTATTTTTTCATATCCCTATAACTGAGTGTACTGGAAAAATACCGGCGTGGCTATCAAGCACTCTTTTCTCCTTTTCATTAACCATGTGTGCAAGCATAGCATGGTTAAGTGATCATGCTTGCTTTACTTGTATGTACATCATATGTGTGTGTGTATATATATATATATATATATATATATATATATATTATATGTTTGCTATTATAAAATCTGAGGATAGCTATAAGTGCTCTCTTCACTGTTAAAAATGGGGTGTTTAGTTGCACCAAAAATAATGTTTAACAGGATGCGCTGTCTCGACACCCCCATTTCCACCAGTTTTCTAATCATTACATCATTTATCATTTATGTACGCTACAGCCATTGGTTGTGGTGTTGTGCTATCACTGATTTTTTTTTCAGACATATCTAATTCCCCTGTATTGGAATTCTTCCACATCTTGCTATTTTTATTAAAATGTAAATATGGCTATCATTTCTCTGTTGTTTTTTTTCTTTTCAATTTTCAATAATTTTCTGGTTTATGGACTACAGGAAAACATATATCACTGGCTTTAGTCAGTGACTGTATGTTTGCCCTTCAATGCAGAACCTTCCATGTGCTATTCTTATGAAATGTAAGTGAACACTGTAAATATTTTGGCGTGAAAACCCACCAAATTAACACCATAATGGTAGTGTGAATGCACGCTTCTACTATTTGGTGTGTGTACTTTACACTCATTAATTGGTGTGTAAGCACACAGTCAATGCTCCACACCTATCTAGTGTAGAAACTCACGTCATCATAACTTTAAAGAAAGTCTCTCCATTTCAATACATCACAAACAACTTACTAAGTTGACGGTTTTTTCATACTTTACCATTTTTGATATTTGGATAAATTGTAATGGCTATAACTAAGGGGTGTGGTTGGAGCTATTGTATTGTTTTGAGGGTGTAGCCTCAAAGAATGTAATTTTTTGCGTCCATATAGAGTATATTTGCACTTCCTGCCTTGTGGTGTGGAATTCACACCTCAATTTGTTTTTAGTGAGAACTGTTGGTCTCAGTTAATCCAAGTGGCTACTACCAGTTCTCTTCCCTCTCAGTTATGGTACTCCCTACACTATACTACCCCTGCTCCAGTTATATTGGATAATTATGATAGCAATACAGTAGACCCTCAATTATCCGAACACCTCAGGACCGAGGGTTGTTCGGATATTTGAAATGTTCGGATATTCGAAATAAGTCATTTTGAATGGGGTCTTAATCTCTTATCTATTTAATGCACAGCCAAATTCCAATGAATATCATTATAATTCCCAAATTAATAATGGTGTTCGGATTAGCGAGAGTAAGGATGAACGGGGTTCCGATAACTGAGGGTCTACTGTAGGAGGAAGTACAAAAAATATAAGAGGAAGAAGAGACCGAGAGAACTCAGAGGACTAGCCTTATATAGGCCAGGGCCTCTCACTAGAGAAACACATGACAATAAAACTGACCAATAAGACACAAACAACACATAGAGCACATGCATGAAGAGAAAGTTCTAGAAGGTAATGTGGAAGGGTAGGGTTACAATCAAAGTGTGAAATGGTGATAATGTGGGTGAAGTGGTTACGTTACATTTAATAAACTGTAGAGTCAATTACTCAGGTTCTTATACACCAGTTTTGCTGCAACTAGGGAGGTGAGCATTTCACACTCAATTTGGTGCCTATTTGTTTACAGTGTGGCAGTCACTTCTCTCTTACTTTTTTAAACAATTTTTTGGTCAACGTAGCACATATCACTGATGTTTGTAGTAAGTGATATCTCTTTCTCCTATATTGCTGTACTCTTCTAGTGCATATGCTATTCATGTGAGCTTAACTATCATTTCAATCTTCAAAAAAAATATTTTGGTTCATATAGACATGATGAAAGCATGTACTACTACTGTATTTGGGCGTAGGCCCACAGGAAAGACAAGAGAAGAAGAAGATCAAGAAGAGCATGCATGATGGACAATACTTGAAGGATACTGAAGGATGGACAATACTTATTGTCCACCCTCGAGAACCTAGTCATAAACACGTTTACTGGTTGTCTGTGTATGTCATGAGAACATTGTACTTGTTAATTGTATTGTTGTATGTGTAGTGTTAAGTGGTGGGCACTATGCCACACCATCTAGAACTGTCTCATTGTTGTATATCATTGTACACTGTCATCTATTTAAGCCATGTGCAGTCAGTGTTCCTTGTCAGTTACTTGTCCTGAGTCTTTAGATTATAATTTTACGAAAACTATCTAAGACATTCCTACAAGAATAACCTTAGGGTTAAAGGACTGTACTGAACTGGTGGCAGCGATACTTCACAAGCTACCCAACATGTGCGTGAGTCTGCAGATCTCCCCACACTGTAGTCAGTTGATATCAGTTTTTTAATCCTTACCAGTTGATTCAAAGATATGGCATTTAGTGGGTATGGATTTGATTGGTCCATTAAAAAAAACTAGTAAGGACTTCCAGTCCATTTTAATTGCGACAGACTATTTTTCCAAGTATGTGGAGGCAGTTCCTTTGGAAGATAAGTCTGCCATTTCTGTTGCAAAGGGCATCTTCAAAGTTTATTGTCGTCAAGGAGCACCCATTCATTGTATATGTGACCATAGGGAAAGGAATTTGTAAATAAGGTATTAATACTACAAGTTGTGAAATAATAATAGTGTTGCTACAATCACACAGCTAGACTGCATTGTATAATTATTATTATTAACGGAGTAATAGTTATTTCTCTAATTAACTGCCTATAAATTAATTATAACTTTGATGTTCAGCATGGAGTTGAACCAACAGATTAAGTTAATAATTAATTTACAGGGTGTTAATAAGACAAAAAGCTACCATAGTTAACCAATGTTATTGTTTTCCATCCAAGAATGACTGAATGATTGAAAGAACATATTATTATTATTGTAATGTAATAAAACACTAAATCTTGTTGATTGGTTGAACAACAACAATCCATCAGTAATAAATTAATTTCAAGAATATTATGCATTAAATTATAGCTAGCTTACATATTGTTATAATACATAGCTTAATGAGGAATTGCAAGAGAAGTTTAGTGTGAACATGAGAATAACATCTGCCTACCACCCACAATCCAACGGTCTTGATGAGCGTACCAACCAAACACTGAAGAGGTAATATTATATTCAATAGTTTCATCTCACAAATTAAATCTAAAATTTTTACACTTAATTTTTAGATCAATTTCAAAATTAATGAATGAGGATACAGATGACTGGAGTCAGTATCTACACTCTGCACAATTTGTAATTAAAACCAGTATCCAAAGTGCAACCAAATTTACACCATTTAGAATGATGTTTGGCAGAGAACCAGTTTCCCATTAGAAGCTGCAAATGTATTGGTCTTGATGATATGGCAGATTCTCTCACCAAAGTTGATGTGGACAATCATGTTCAGGAAGTATTTCAGAAACAGCAATCTATTTTTCAAATTGCTGATGAACGAATAAAAGAGTCCCAAAAGAAGCAAAAGGAGCAGTACCAAAAGAGAAAGGGATTGATTGACCGTGATTTTAAAACAGGAAGCATGGCTTTGCGTAGAAATATGAAGCAGAAAACAAGGAAGGGATCCAAAAATGAAGTTCGCTGGTTGGGGCCGTATACCATTGTAGAGATATCAAGGAGACTAGTTGACGCTTGAAAAATGAGTCTGGCAAGCTGTTGAAAACTCAAATCAACATTAATCAACTTAAGCCTTATCACTGCTATCCTCCTTCAATATCAGGTACAAGTGATCATTACTGTAACAAATGTTATCATACATGTAGTTCATTTAATTTAGATACAATCACCCATTTGCATGGAGTCGAGCCAAGTGAGGATAGTTCAAGAATAAAGTCTTCCAAAAAACGAAAAAATTCAAAAGGAATCACATCATTACTTCTACCAAGTGGCTATTCTACTTTAGATAGCCTTTATTCAATCCCACCTTCTAAAAAGCCAAAGAAAATACATGAAATTGAGCCATACCATCGAAACAATTGTACTTATAGAATAATACTGCTATAACTCTCATGAAAAAGATGCATAACTGTTTATACAATACCAATAGCTACATAATCATTCCCATTTAGATTTGATAATTAATAACTATCTTTATGTGGAAATTTGTATAATTAAGTAGATGGATGAGTTCTATAAGTTTAAAAAAGAATAACGGGAAAGTAAATACAGCTATTAAAAATGGGGCTTATAGAATGGATTTATCCAGTCAAAGACCCATGATCATTGGATTTGTACTTCTTATACTGAAGCTAGTGCACTGTTAAAAATGGGGTGTATGGGAATCCCGTTTTGGGGTGTCCAGGTAACACTGGCTGTACTACTCCGCATGGGGTGTTTCCATTTCACCTAGAGGAAGTGTTCAGTTACACCCCTGTACACCCTTCATTATACCAAATGGGGTGTTGTGGTACGCCCATGTCCAAGTTCTACTACACCCCTATTAGGGCTCATAATGTACCCAATATGGTGTTATTGATACTCTACCAATGGGGTGTTGTGATACTCCCTTAAGCTAGCTACTACAACACTCCAAATGGTGTTCTACAATACTCACTTTATAGCCATATATTTTAGTGTGTAAAATATATTCCAGTAATCAGAAATGCAATAAATATTAGTCCGTGATGTGACATTGTATCTGTGTGATAGGTGAAGAATTAACTGTTCATGAATGAATGAAGATGCTCAGGAATTCTTCATACAGCCAGGATGATTAGAACTGTTCATCACTCATGTCAGCTGTGATCTACAAACAGCAACAATAAACAAAAAACAACAAAACATAATGATAATTGACTTCGGATATTCCATACCCTTTCCCAAATCTCAGCATGTCATACTTTTTTCAAAAGTAAATTTAAATAAAACATATATTGCACTTGTTTAAAAATGACGACAACAACAATAGTAATGTTTAGAAGACAATAAGGACCCAACTTCGTTTATTATTCCATGGACATAATTTGACACTCAAGTCATGTCCATTCCCACACTTTCTCTTGAAGTCTTTATGAAGTTCATCCACACTTTCATTTAACCTATTAGTATCATATCAACACTATATGATTGGAAACATTCTACTAAGTGTCTTTTGTATTGATACCCACTTGTGTACAAACTGACTGTTCAGTTCCCTACCAGTTTTACTGCAAACTTCATGTAATAGTTAAGAACAAACTGACTATTCAGTTCCCTACCAGTCTTACTGCACACTTCATGTAATAGTTAAGAACAAACTGACTGTTCAGTTCCCTACCAGTCTTACTGCACACTTCATGTAATAGTTAAGAACAAACTGACTATTCAGTTCCCTACCAGTCTTACTGCACACTTCATGTAATAGTTAAGAACAAACTAAAATATTTCTCTCTCCTCCCCACCATACACTCACACTATGACGATCAAATAATCTTCAAATATAGCTTAAGCAAGGATCCTTTACCAAGAAGTGCCCATGATACAGACCTTTATGAAGTGCCTGTGACCCTTTACCAACATGAAGTGTCTATAACACAGACCTTTATTAAGTGCCTGTGACCCTTTACCAATACAAACATGATACAGACCTTTATGAAGTGCCTGTGACCCTTTACCAACATGAAGTGTCTATAACACAGACCTTTATGAAGTGCCTGTGACCCTTTACCAATACAAAGTGCCCATGCTACAGACCTTAAAGACGGCCCTGTGACCCTTTACCTACATGAAATGTCTATGATACAGATCTTTCCAAGGTCCTACAGGATCAGAAATTGTTTACCTAAGTGCCTATAATACAAACCTTTTTAAAAATAGTCCAAGTCTACAAAGTGTATATAACACAGACTTTATCAAATGGAATCAGAAAACTTTATTAAGTAAAGGTTCACTGAAGTCATTTTATAGGGACCTTCAGTGGGATCAGAAACAGAACTGTATACAAGTGCTATATGATACAGAACTGTACACAAGTATACAGAACTGTATACAAGTGCTATATGATTGTATAGGCTGCCTGTGACCCTTTACCAACATGAAGTGTCTATAATACAGACCTTTATAAAGTGCCTGTGACCCTTTACCAATACAAAGTGCCCATGATACAGACCTTGATGAAGTGCCTGTGACCCTTCCAACATGAAGTCTCTATAATACAGACCTTTATAGAGTGCCTGTGACCCTTTACCAATACAAAGTGCCCATGCTACAGACCTTAAAGATGTCCCTGTGACCCTTTACCTACATGAAATGTCTACGATACAGATCTTTCCAAGGTCCCACAGGATCAGAAATTGTTTACCTAATTGCCTATAATACAAACCTTTAGTCTATAAAGTGTATATAACACAGACTTTACCAAGTGGAATCAGAAAACTTTATTAAGTAAAGGTTCACTGAAGTCATTTTATAGGGATCTTTAGTGGGATCAGAAACAGAACTGTATATGATTGTATAGGCTTCCAATTGTTGCCTACACGGTCTATCAAGCCGCTTATTTCATTCAATCAATCAAACTATAGCGTACAACAAATTACTGCTGTTAATCTAGCTCCACAATTATAGAATTTACGCTAAACTGGATAGCCGTAAAAGTTACTAGAATTTTGCCACTACCCCACTGTGGGCCTGCCCACATGAGATCTTTATCAATGTTAAGTTTTGTAGTCAGAAGTATTTTTGTTGAGTTTTATGGTCATGTGCAGTAGGTAGCGGTAGCGTGTGTATGTGTGTTAGCAAGGATTGTACGATCACAAGACCAGAACATTGCAGCATTTTGTGTGAACAGTAGGCGGAGTTTGTGTTAGTATTTAAGTTGTGTGTCTCGTGGTTCGAGTTAGTTCTATGTCACTCATCTCAATTCGCTATGTGTCGTTATCCTGTGTTTAAAGTAATTTAATCCTACCTAAAACCTATTCCTTCGGGCGGGTACGGTTCGCCGGGTAGTCAGCAGGAGGCATACACTCTGGTGGCAGCAACTACTTTGCTGTCTCCAGGTGCGAGCGAGAGAAGGGAGCGAGTAATCCAGACGTAATCGAGCCCACACCCACATCATTCTAATTTAATACAGATAATAACGTTTATCAATAATATATGGCATTTTAAAATAGTAATGTTTAGGTAAGCACTCCCTATGAATATTCTAGAACACATCTGCTCGGTAAGGAATGTCTTGTCACAACAACGTAAATCAGATATATGGTAAAGGGTTCCAGATCTAAATAGGTACTTGAACCTGGTCAACCAAATAAATGGTAAAGGGTGTGTTGTCACAATAAGGTAACACAAGTACTTGGTAAAGGGTTCCCGATCCTACATCAACCAATTTCATGGTAAAGGGTGCCTTGAATATTTAGTAAAGAATTCCTAAAACCTTGTAAAATATTGAGGTTGTGTCACAGGCATTTGGTCAACCGTAAAGTATGTCAAATACAGTAACCCACAGTCTAGAACTTGGTAAAGGGTCCCTAATTCCAATTAACAGGCCCATTCACCAGGACTCACATTTAGTCAGCAATCACACGTTAGGTATCTGACAAGCATAAAGTATTTAAACAGTTATTGTTGGAGTGAGAGAGTTGACAGTCCTGTGGTAGGCACTTAAGGTGTATCATAGTTACTAGGCTAATCCTACATATATCACAAGGAGTCTAGCCATCATGGTATTTGGTAAAGGTCACCAATCCTAAAAGAGGTGACATTTCAATATATTGGTATAGGGTGTCTTGTCAATAGACATGTTATACTAACGAACTCTCAATTTTTTGTGCCACATGATGCACAGTTTTCCAACCAATGGTCACTAATGTATATTAGCCTCTCCACTCTAACGTTATAAGTAATCATCACGCAACCTTTGTGCATTCTCTTATAATTCATATATCAGCTACAAAATCCAAGCACTAAGTATGTGGAGGTACTCTACTAACTAGAAAAACGGAATCTCACCGTTAGTTAATATAGAAGTGCAGCATGTATCTGCCGTTACTAGAATCATTTGGGGGCTATTCCACAGTGTCAGCTGTCCAGTGGAGGTGCACTGTAGAGGAGTAAAGTCAGACCTATTCAGACTTCTATATCCGATTAACCCCGATTGACGCGTACACGCGTCTAAATTGGAAAAATCTATAACCGCGGAGGACGCGTCAGAGCGTCAAAAATGCGTCTCCGCGTCCACTTTGCCCTAGAGCTTTGTGGAGTCAAGGAAGCCACCAATCACAATTGCAGACTATTCTATATTGTTGTAAGTATCTTTTAGGCTTATAAAATACATAGACTTCCATAAGAAAATGTTGAGTAAATTTTGTCACAACAATAAGACTTCCTTCTTATAAAGTATAAATTGAAAATATATTTCATAATAATAATAAAGGTACACAGAATAATTTTTTACAAACCAATATTACTTTAGCTATAATTGCTCATTATATGACAAGTAGAAAGCTATCTTGGCAAGTGGAACACTGGCACTTCAGCATCCTAGTGATGAAGACAATATTCTTGACCTGGCACAGCATGGCAGTGACAAGGATGGCAGTGACCAGGATGGCAGTAACTCTGGTGGTAGTGATGAGGAGTTTGATGACAGGAAGAATGACTTCAGTGCTGATGGATGTAGTGACTGTAGTAGTTACTAGATGGTCAAGGACTCTGCCGAGAGAAGGGAATTGATGATTCTGAAAGGTAGCGATTCTACAGAAATTTCAACCACATTCTTTATAGCAAAAAGTAAAAATAAATATTGTTATATAACAGGTGAGACTGCAGGGAGCCCTCTGACATATACTTCTATTATGCTATGACCAGTTGCACTTGATAGTAAGATCACAAGCTATTCTGTCAACAATGCAGCCTACCAGCACATCAAAAGTAAAGACACCTTGGAGTACCAAACTAAATACACTCAAATATTCTATCATTCATTTGTGATGTACTCTTTTTCATACACTAAAGCCAATAAAAAAGCTTCTCTGTTCACAAAATTTATAACAGATGCTCAGTTCAAAATAATACACACCCTAAACAAATATCAACAAATTCTTCCTGATTGTAAGACAAATGTGTACAAAAACACTTTCTCTTACCTCTATGATCCAGTAGCAAACTGCTTCAGCCATGAAACCATACTTCCAACCTTACTAGAGTGCTTACTAAGAGCCGCGGTGTGATGCCATAAAAGTTTTTGCCAAACGGTGCGAGTACTTTGTTATTTTTAAGTCGGGAACTGCTCCTTAGCGTCGAATTTATGCTTTCCCAATAGCCTAGAGCGTACTCTATCGTTCGATAATACTGTCCCCGAGGCAATCTTCAACCGTTCATCTTCTTTCTCTCGTTTAGTGTCACCCTCCCACCAGGCAATCAATCCTCTGTGTCTCGCGTGCGCCCGCGACCGCATTACGTAAGGCGCAATTAAAATTTTTATTCGCGTGTAATCGGATATTCATAAGCTCCAGTGTCCTCTTAGCTCCATCAATGCTGCAGATAGCATGGTGGAACTCCCAACAGCCTGAAAATAGAGATGAAAAAAAAAGTTAATGAAAGTAACCTCAAGATGTGTTAGACTCCTGATTCTAAATATAGCCCAAACATGTGCTTGCATGCATAAAAGGTCATCAAACACTCCTGACTGAGTAAATATGAATGTGTGCTAAAATGTGATCGAGTACTTTTAACACAATAGTAACTCCTTATCAATGTCTCAGTACTCACATTGCCCCATGTTATGCCAAGCAATACAATCTGTGTCTGCAGCTCTATCCCTGTTTGTCAGCAGTGAATCTATAAAATACACAATATTTAACCCTTGACTGAGGTTAGGGTTTTATACAGTTGCCTGATCACTACGTGCAAGTTCCAGATAAAATATGCATTCACAATTTAGAAGTAGCTGGCTACTGTCTACTACTACATAATGACTGCCAAAATTTTGAACCAACATCCCAGCAGATTTATTCAGCATATATTCTGGGGGCTGCATCTATGATGCTGAGGCTTCTCTTTACTGCTGCAAGATACTAATACAATTTTCAATCAATGGTCATTAAAAAGTTGTAGCTACCCTAAGTCAAACTCAAACATTATACAAATAGCGCACACCACAAATTACGATCACACTAGTTCACCCACACTAAATCACTACCACTAAAAATTTACTTCATCTCAATCACATCTCTCTTCAGGGGGGCTCAGTCGAGCCTGACCTTCACCATTATCTGCCTCGTACAACTCACACCACCACCACGCACAAAATACGCGAAAACTGGAGAATTTATACCACGCATGACGGACAATGATTGGTAAAGGGTCTTTACTACAAGCTGGGGAGAAAAGGGCGTGGCTGCACTACGAGGAGTAAAAGACACGTTGCAAACTTACATGAGACGTCAGAGGAAAACCCCTCACCTGGAAGCATCATTTACAATTTTTAGGTAGGTTTTGTCTTAGGTGATTTATACAGGTGGGGGGGGGGGGATTTTGTGTAGAGTTAATTTAGCCAAATGATAATATTGAAGTCAGACAGATGAAAACAGGACAAACTATTATGAATTATGCACCTCAACTTTATAAAAGAAGTATTTATTTTAAATGAACTAACAGTACAGTAAGGCTGTGGTTTTTCATATATCTTTTTAATTTTTTTCTTAAAATGTTTTGTCAGGGAAAAAGTATGAACGAAATGGGATGGGGGGGGGGGTCCCAGCATTGCTATAGTCTCTATGAAACCCTGCCTTTACCTACCCCTATGCTGGGAAATGTGTGATATAATTATAACATAGTTCTGATTCAAATCTCCTCCTCTCTCTTCCTCCCAATAACGTCCACTGCTTACTTGCAGTCTTGTAGAACTTGGTAGTAACCACTGAGGAGTGGCTGTGAACTTAGTAGAGAAAGTGGCTAAAGATTAAGATAGTGGGAAGGGTTGAAAGAATTGCATCTATAACTAATTTTTGGGCTTGTAAGTGGTAGAGATAATACTACCAACAGGGTAAGGAAAAGGTTTTGAATGCTTACACTGAGTCTCCATAGATGATTGGCATTTTCCTGAATTCTAAAAGCCATATCTAAATACGGCAGTAATGTGCTTTTAGCCAAAAACCCAAGTGTGATACTTTTATGTTCAGTTAGATTTTAATTATGGAGCATCCTGGTAAAGGACTAATTACATTCCTTTTGAATACTAATACCACCAGACCCCTTCCCAGTATAGCAGCGGGTAAAGAGTTTGTCTAGGTGAGCTAAAACCTTGATACGGCCGCACAAAGTTACTAGTTTCTCATGCAACCATCACTGAAAAAAAAAATTTTTTCATGGTCGTTGATAATGGTCCTGATGACCATTTCATCTCCATGGGTTAGTACTACTCTCACAACCCTCTGGCTACACAAGTTTTATTGGAGAACAGCTATATCAGACGTAACATTAGCATAGCTATTTGAAGCACATAAGCATAAACTGATATCACCTTGACCCAACAACAGCTCCACTGTGAATAGCTTTTGTCCATCTATTGCGCATTTGTAATAAATTCAAAATGCAATATTTTTTTAGTTCTGTCACTTTTGGTGAAGGCTGGGTCGGTGGCTTGAAAAATGTGAATGGGAAACTAGTGCTAGTTATATCCTGCATTGAACCCACTTACTTGTGTGTGTGTGTGTGTGTGTCCCTACTCTCTTACCCTTTACCTGCAATAGATGTAGTCGGTCATTTAGAAGGGGCCAAGATATAGCTAGACACAGATGTGCTACAACAAGACCAAGAAAATGATTAACCACTATGCAACTGTCAATCTGCTTAGCAGAGGAGCATCACCCTTTGAGGGTGGCACTGTTCAGGGTGTGTGTGTGTGTGTGTGTGTGTGTTGTGTCCTTGGCTCAGGGCCAAGTTCAAGCCCCACTCTGGCAATTTTCCATTTGGTTTTCCATATGCCTCCCGCCAGTCCACCCAGCTGTGATTGGGCACCTGGCATTTGCTGGGGTGCAAATTCAAGGCCTTACTCATGAAACAGCAATGGTCCAGGTGGGTCTTTGGGTGGCCACGCCACTTGCTGTGAGGAAAGGCCTATTCTCCTGCGAGTTCCTAGCCTGGCTCCAGGAGCTTTGCTTGCATGGCTCACAGTGCCTGCTTAGTGCACAGGCATCGTGGGTCTGCCAGGTGTGCATGACCGCTTAGCGGCAGCAAGAGATTTACAAATTTGTATTTGGATGTGAGTGCATGTTCTTAGATGGACACTAATTGGTGGAGTTGAGGAACTATGAACACGTGTTGGAGGATGTACTATGCTAGATGTTTGAACACAGCCATGTGAAGCACCACTGTCTTGTTCATAAGAGCTACAGGTATGTAACTGGGATATATGTTTTTGTTGCATTTTATTAATGTTTTCTCTTTTTGTCAGGCTGTAACGATTACAATGAAGTGATTTCAAGAAGTAAATGAAGACTATCTCGAAGTACAAGTGACATTTGTACGACATGTCTATTGAACATTACGTCTTTTTTTTTTTTTTTTTTTGTGATTATTTTGCTGTTGATTATCATTGTTGGATTGTGATTATTGCATGTCTGTATTAAATGAATTGAAAAAAATAAAGGAAGTCATATGATCAGCTGGTAGTGCACTCTACCCGTAGTTTTTAGATACATTAGCAACTTATTTCTCAAAAGTCAGTTTGGCCCAGATCACAGGTGGAGGCCTTGGTCGCTATGCAACTGGTCCTGCGGAGGTGTGCAGATGGTGGAGGCCTTGGTCGCTGAGCAATTAGTGTCATGCTGCAGGGTGTGCAATGGATTTCCAGATAATCAGTAATGCATGCATATTTAATATGCATGCATAATAATATATCATGCATATTTAATATGCATGAGGCGCGAAATCCAAGACCTTGCGGATTAAACGTGTCCTTACATATATAGTAGAACATGTTCTTCCTTTATCACACTAACAATATTTATTACATGGTGACCATGGGCTCCTCCTACGTAAGGTGGAGCCATAGCATGATCCCAAGCAAGTATCAATTTAATTGCACAGCAACTGCAGTCTCTCTATATACCATTTTCTTGTGTCTGAACTGATTGTTATGCAATTTGTATTTAGATATGTGCCATAGGTTAAAAAATAGGTGGAGGTTGTGGTCCTGTGCAATGTTAGTGTCATCATGAGCGATGCAATAGGTCAGATATATGTGAAAGTCATGGGAGCTATGACATTAATATTATAGTGAGATGTACCACTGACAAACGTAGACTGCCATGTGCTGTGCAGTTAGTACAATGATGAGGATGCATCGCAGGATATGGAATGTGTGCAATTGGATCTAATGCATCTATAAGTAGAGGCCATAGTCGCAATAGCATTCCCTCAATGTGTAACGGGTTCTGATATTCTTTTCTCCGATTTTACACTTGCCAAGTTAGTATACTCATGTTTGCTATTGCTGCCTTTTACTTATTTAAACAAAACTGAATAAAAATAATAATATACATCAGTTTTAGTAACAGGTCCTCAATCACACCACAACATAACCAAGCAAGCTTACTGCTAACATACACCCATTTTAAATTTTGATTGTCTGCAAATAATTGTAGCATGTCACGCTACCAAGTCTACTAGATCATAATTATGAGTGTGAATGAAACGAAATCAGTGAAATGACAACTAGTACAACTAGTTAGTAGTTCAGTCTCATAGAAGATGTATAC
>WLWD01004133.1_pt1 | contig 50708 bp, 37 predicted proteins | sample 6712731 | NCBI WGS metagenome assembly WLWD01 (sample SAMN12718690, study PRJNA576275) | sponge metagenome | isolation source: marine sponge | host: Mycale hentscheli | place: New Zealand: South Island, Marlborough, Capsize Point | collected 2014-11-01
GTCACACAATGATGAACAAATTTTGGAAGGCCATTCACAGCGCATATATAGGGGACGACATGATATAAGGTAAAGTGGTTCTGGAGGATTATGAATATGATTAGACATGGTAAGGTGAGGTAAATATGCCATTCATTTATTGTTCGTCGAAGACTTCCACTTGTTCAGGTAGCTAGACCTGAACACCACCGGGATTCAAAATTAATAATTCATGGCAACATACATACGTACAAAGAACTAAATAAGCAGCCGCCTCCCTTGTAAGAGTAGCATCCATTACCGACTATTAATGAAAACCAGTCGTTGACCTCAACTCAGACTTACCTGTTGGATGCCTGGATAGGGCCGGGAGACAGCACCTATATGTAGACACGACATCTTCCTCCATATCGCCAGAGGGGCAGGAGAGGGAGACAGAAAAAGTATCCATGGCAGCATCAGACACGCCCACTGGAATACTAGCCGCTGGGAAGGTGCAGAGGTCAATCACACCAAACTAATACACATACATACAAATTCATACACACTCGAGATCACAGATCAATGCATTGCCAAAACATAACTTTCTTTGCGTATGCACATAACTTTCTTTGCGTATGCACATTGAAGCTGAATATCTAGTCAAAAATTTGCATTACACTAAGCATAACACACCATCACAAACTGTCAAGTTAGCATACATTTACATATCTAAACATATGGCTCGCCGTGCTTGGATAATATCCTTACATACAGTAGGCACTAAAAAAAAGTTTTGGATTCATTCTGTATTATGGATTACCACAGTTTGTCGCCTTCTGTTCCATTTCAACTAAACGGCCACCACCGTTTACTAAAACGTTTAAAATGGTCAACCTTTCCCATTGATTCACTGCTATTGACTGAAGTACCAACAGGCACACCCCTTTCACCATGTCCGCACTTTACCGGGCTTCTGCTAGCTACAGTTGGACCTCGACACTAAAAAAATCTAAGCCTGTGACATCGATACCCCCACCCCCACCCCCTTGAGGCTAAATGATCAACTTGATGATCCTTACCCTAACAGTTCCAGAGTAGACCAGCAGTTCTTTGTTCACAGCATCAAACACCACCATTGTGGCTGCTCCTGGGAGAGATACAACCTGCGTCCCTGGAAGCTCAGTGGAGCTGGTACCCAGTACAAGTGACTTCTTGATAGTTTCCTCATCTGAATGAGCTTCACAACCAAGCATGTGCAGCCGGTGGACGGCAGACATGACTAACCCAACAAAATGGCCGCCCATGAAGTCGACAGTGTGGAAAATGGATGCTGCAGAGTCGTCCCTTGAGCACAGAGGCTTACAGCTATCTTGACTCCTGCATATATGGTAAATGCATTCATTTTGAAAAGGAACTGAAACGGCACTGTTTGTAGTTATCTTACTATGCACATGAACAGTTGCCATGCCATTAAACATGGTTTATTATGAAGACCACCCTTTACCAACTTTGCAACTCTAACTATACCTTATAGCAATACCTGATGGATCCAGACCACAGAGAGTAGAGACACAGCTGTGGGATGAGGGGCTCATAATGGCTGCCAAATGATAGCTCCTCTGAATAAAAAGTAGACCAAGTCCGAGAGTCTATCGTCTGGGAAAATGGAGACATCCTTGCCATGGAGGGGGGAGAAAGAGACTGGGAAAACTTCTATAACAGTAAAACCAAAATAAAGCAATGACAGCCAAGAGCAGCAAACGATACCAGCAGCAAAGCAACACACGAACTTTATGCCACACAATTCTTACAAGCCATTTAATGCAAATATACTATGAAATGTAATAATATTAATTAATTAATACAACAACAACAACAACAACAATAATAATAATAATAATAATAATAAAATAATAATAATAATAATAATAATAATAATAATAATAATAATAATATACATGTAGATGTATTCTCTCTCATTCACAGGCTTTTTAAACAATACAGAATTAAAAATATTTGGTCACCACCGGGAATCGAACCCAGGACCGCTTGTTTAGCGCACAAGCGCTCTGCCACTGAGCTACGACAACCAGAGAAAGAAATTGTGAAAAAATATAATAATAATAATAATAATAATAAAACTCCAATAAAACACTACTCCTACTAATAAGTAATAATAATCTCTTCTGCTCATGCTCCAAGACTAGGATTCAAACGTACTTTGAACCTTGCGTCCACACTCGGAGTTCTCAGCCTGGCTGTGAAAGGCGATCTACAAGGCGGCTTCAGCTCACTTCTCACGTATGCACTCGCCTTTGCTACACTCGGAGCCTGTCCGGCAAAATTAGAGGCCAACCTTCCCGCCCCACTGCAGGAGCCCATGATCATTTCAACGGGTGTGGCCATAAGCCCAAAGGGTGTGGCCTGCAGTGTCGCTGCTGGTTGCGCCTGAACGCTGGGTGTGACTTCAGCTCCATAGCAACTTGGATCAGATGTGGAGAGTGGCTTATAAGGTGTTGTGGCATTGGAGTGAGACTTCATGGGTGTGGTCAAGTGGGTGGGGATATCCTGAAAACAAGGAGGAACAATCCAAACAGATCGAATAAACATATTAGGATGACATATTTATAATTTTGGAACATTTACATCCGTGAAATGAATAAATAAATCAATAGATACTATATAAATATTCATATGCACAGCTTAGTCAACCGTGACAATGTGCTGTCTATAATTGGGGGGAGGGGGGGAGGGGTAACAAAGGTTGGACTGAAAGAAAAACCATCAAAGCATTAGCTATTATTTTATTCTACTAAAATATAACTGATTGTCAGCATTGGAGTCAACCCCAAGAACTATTTTACCTCAGTTTCTTAATTACCCCATGGACAAACAACAACAACAACAACACAAAAAAACAACAAACAAACAAGCGCCTAATTACACGGCTCACCTCCCTGCCAGCGAGGTGCACTGACCACACTGAGTGCTGCAAGTTGGTCGAGTTGTAAGTAACGACTAGGGGCATTGACATATCCCCTCTTTCTAAACAACACACATCCATGACCTGGAGACCAGCCTCTCCGAAAAATCCCAAAACTGTAACATCAGCTGCAGCTGGAAAAAAAAAAAAGATAAATAAAAGAAGAAAAAAAAAAGAAAAGAAAAAAACAACAAGACAAACCACAATACTGTATTACTTTATACATATAATGATTCTGTACCGAACATTTAGTTGTGCATAGCAAATAAAATCTAGTTGAGTAAAACTATCAGGAGTACATCCCTTGTATCACATCCACTGCATCATACGGAATAAGTCTCACTGTATTAATGCACATGTTTGATCATACCAGCACTAGTCCTCCTCAACTAAAATATACAACATTTCAAATTCTATTTAGTAACTAAATTCAAGTACAAAATTAAATACGATCAACCACATTCCTAATGATATTGAGTAAAAGTAATAAATTCAAAATCTCGAACATTAAAACAAACAAACAAACAAACAAAAAACAACAACAAAAAACAATCTAGTTACTGAGGAATAACACTCGGCACACCTATGAAATATTTCCTTAAAATATATCTGAAAGAGAATGACACACTCACTTACTTGTTGATGGCCGCCGACTCGTCACTGGGGAGAAGTCATCCAAAGGATGCATCAGAGAGAACAGAGTAGGGAAGCCATCATAACCACTGCCAGCTTGCAGGAGTCTCTCTACTAAGACACCGTAATCTAGTGGCCACACCTTCCTGACCTATAGCCGTAGCAATAATGCTTATGTGTCTATTGATTGGAGGAGAGCGAGAAGTGGGAGGAAGAGGAGAGGGGGAGAGGGGGAGGGAGGGAGGGGGGAGAGGGGGAGGGGGAGGGGGGGGGGAGCCAACGGCTACATAAAAACACCTCACTCACTGGAAAAGGAAATGGGACATAGTGAATGGCTCCAGTATCCATGTGCACCCCCAGGCATTTCTGTTCCACAATACATACAGCTCCACACTCCTTTTTTCTACTTTCATCTTTTGCTCCATCAGCACTTCCCCTAAACCTGCACCAAAATGCCTGCAAAACTTGAGTCTCTGTGGTAAATGCTTTTTTAATAGTCCTGGTGTCAGGGTCGAGTCCTTCATACCACAGGACCTCTTTCTCTGAGACATGCAGCTGATCAAGGGACTCTGAACCCCCATTGACTCCAACACAACCAAAGCAAGGGCCCTCAAAGTAAAAAAAAAAAATTAATATAATTTAAAAAAACTTTGAATACAGCAGTACCTCATGTGGTGAAGCCCCTGAAATTTCTATGCTATGCAGACATTCTGCTTTTATCATTATTGTAGTTGATGCCAAATGGAAATGAAGGCGTTAGATACGGGTCGTCACGGTTTCTATTGCGCGCGAACTCTGAACTCCCATAAGTGGTCTCCATTTCGAAAATATTTTGTAGTTTTTCATCAGACAGAGAAGATAGGATGGAGTTATTGTTTACTAGTAAATTGCCTAATAGCAAAGTGAGAGCTGTGGCGTGGTCTGGAATGAATTTAGTGGCTCTGAGTATTTCTGTGGATATTAAAGGAATAATATCAGAGAGCTACAAAAAGTAAGAAGCTAGTTTAACAGTCATTACACTCTCTCACTTAGTAATCAAATGCAGTGGGACCACGCATCAACTGCTAATAGTTGATCCTAATAGGCCATGGGACTTTCACATGTAAGTTAAAAATCATTTTTCCTTTGGTCAAACAGTGAAGAAGTACTATTTTACATTAGCATAAATGGTGACTGTAAGAGTGCTGTGCTTGAACTGGACTGGTCCTGTGATGGAACAAAACTACTGTCTCTATCTAAGGCTGGTGTGGTGCACATTTGGAGGATGAAGGTGACTTACTTAGTTGCTGTATTGAGAATAATATTTCTTTGACTTTACCACTTTCTGTCTCATCTGTGACTCTGTGTTGTAGACAAACTGCCTCAATAAGTGGGTGGTGGCATACAAGCAGGAGCCACAGGCTGATAGCAAGGTCATTCACGCTGCCTGGCTGGACTGGAAGCCGATGGTATGTAGTAATGGGCATTAAATAAAGTTTTAGACGTAGTTTTGTGGTATTACTAAAATAAGATTTTAATACTTTGATGAAATGCCTAAGGCTGGTACTACAGTGTCAAAATTAGTGGAGGACTTGCTTCTGTTATAGTATTATTAGTGAGTAGTGAGTGTGCAAAGCTCTCTCAGTCTAGCATATTGTTTGTTTTTGTTTTTGTTTTTCGTACAGTTTATATTATGGGATTTGTACATGACTTTAGGCATGTGTGTATGTATACTGGATGGAACTACCGTGAGACCTGTTCCTTTTAATAAACTTTTCTAGCTGTTTCGTTAGCTTCTTGGCATAATTATAAAATTGAACTAGTTCTTATACTCGTAAGACTATATAAAATACCATTTTAGCTCTCATATGTCTGTACATGCTTGTGGAGTATTGCTTCTGGAAGTAACAATTGACTTGCGAACTCTTCACTTATGTATTAAAACAAATTTGGTAAAGTATCATTACATAGTAAATGTGCTGAATTTTTGTGCCATGTAATTTCTAATAGCACAAGTTAAAAAAAGAAAAGAAGAAGAGTGACAGCTATCCAGTAAAACAAAAACTAAATAAACAAAAACAACAAAAAACAACAACAAACCTTCAACCCAAAATAAACTTTAAATCTTCACTTTCTTTACGAGTATGGCTGCTTTCATGTTGTCCAGGCAACCATCAATCACAGCAAGGAGGACTGGAGTGAAGCCATGGAGTTCCAGCCATCCAGTCCACGTCTGCGAATTCTCTTGGGGGAGGCATTTATTACTGTCTCAGCTGAAGGAAAGGTGTGTTACTTGAGAGTGATATTTATATAGAAATCTAAATCAATCAGCACAATAAGTGATTTTAGAAACACCCTTATTTATTACATGGTACTATTAATCTTGCCCACACTATCACATGTAGGTGGATTATACATTGCTGTCTTTTTCCTGTTGTTGTTGTTGTTGTTGTTGTTGTTGTTATCTCCAGGTGATTGTGTGTTCCACCAGCCTGTCTCACAGTGAGGTGAGGGGTAATGAGAAAATTGACACCACATTGCCGGGAACCGGCACCATCACTATTGCCAAATCATTCCTGACTCAAAGTGAGTTTGTTTGCTTAGGATAGTAGTGATTGTTGTGATAGCTGTCTTTGTTGTTTGCAACTTGATCATGTCTCTGCTATTGAACAGCTGGGAGCATCCTTGTCGGAGCTGGCTATCAAGGAGGCTTGGTCAAAGTGTTTTACCTGACAGTCGATCTTCAGTGGGCCAGTCAGGTCACCCTCACAGCAAACCTGGCCACGGAACTCAACGTGTTCGGAAAATCTGGTCAGTGAGTTTGGTAGGAGCTCAGGAGTATTGTGGGATTTGTTTGTTTGTTTTCTCTTGATGTTTTTATGTATTAGAAAATAAATAGGGTTCAAAATTCTTCCCCTCCCCCCCCCTTTTTTTTTTTTTTTTTTAAGAGTAGATCTATGTATTATATAGCAGTTTGTTGTACTGGTAGTATTTATTTTCTTCAATTGGTAACTGCATGAATATTCTTGGCATTTGGTAAGTGACATGTTTGTGTTTTAACCTTAGACAACATCTCCAGTCTCCTTATGCTACCACATGCGGATGGCTGCTTCATTCATGTCTGCCACAATGGTATGTGTGCTTGTATTTCTCTCCCTTCTTTTCCATTCATAAATTTGTGCAACCTCTCTCAAGATAGGCTTGTTGGGTGAAGTGTGCCAATGCTTCTTTTACAGAATACATCCATCAGCTCAGGATGGGTAATTCTTAGTGTACTGCAAGGGAAAAATTGATTAATAGTCAGCTCGAACAAGTGGTGGGAAGAGAGTTACAGTGAGGCAATTGCTCATAATCGCTGCCAAACTAGACATTTTATTTACCAGTAGCATTTTTAGAAAAGCAATGACGTACGTGTAATGGAGTAGAATCAAGGAGAGATAGTTGTACTGCGTAGTGACACTCTGGTTCACTGATTTTAACAACAACGTCAAATCCTGCCATCCTTTTTAAAAGTTGTTTTTATTTATTAATCTTATTTCATTTAATACTTTCCTGTCACACATTCATAGGCACACAGCTTTACCAGTGGTCGGTAAAGGATATCACGCGGTCGGGATCCTACCAGTCTCGCAGAGAAGGCACGCACAGCTCTGAGTGTTCCATTGCGGGTCTGGCAGGGTCCGAGCTCTGCCTGGGCTCGCACGATCTTTCACTGCAGGACCAGAAGATGAGTGAGATCCTCGTGTTTGAGGAGGACGTGGACATGAAGGAAGGGGAGGGGAAGTGGCCAGTGGAAGTATTGGTGGGCGTGACTGAGTCTGGGCATCTCACGGTCCTCAACAGAGACTCCAACAAGCTGGTTCTCTCGCAGAGCCTGCCGGTTGAGGTGGAGGAGGTCAGAGGAGGAGGAAGAATGGCACCAGGAGCTCCTGGTAAGTTTAGCATTTATTATTATTATTGGCGAGCAAGCGAAGCGAGCGAGACACTCTCAGGGGTAACACTATTGAAAATCGGGGATGTTTGTATGTTTGGACGTACGCATGTCATTTTGTACTTTGACCCTCGCGTATTTTTGTGTTTGTTCCGTGTTCGACCCCGTCCCAAACTTCACTAAACAGAATTCTCCGGTTTAGCGATCATTACCCGTATCACCCTAGAAATTGAATTGTTTACTGCTTTGAATTCTTTTGCGGGTGCAGTTAAAACTCAAAAACTTATGGGAGCTCTATTTCTATTTGAGTTAGTGACGGTGGTAAGTTAATACGCTATTTGTCACAGTTATAAGCACTACACAACAGTATTTACTTGAAAATTCATTGTCCACTAGACTAACATCAAAGGTAAGTCTTGCATAGAAATGTTCAGTTGTGTGAAAGTATTGTGTGCTACAACTACTACACAGAGAAAAAGTTTAAATAACGTGACTTGATTTTGTTGCTTCTTTTTCAATTCAAACAGTTACTATGGCATTGGATCCCCTTTACCATATATACATAATTTAAAAACTCGACTTTATTTTAGTAGCTTGAGTGTTAGTAGTTAGAATCAATCATTTAACAATAGTGTGGTTTAAGGTTCGCTCGCCATTTGTGCTCAAGCACACCACTAGTTATTATAACTACTACTACTACTACTACTACTATTATTATTATTATTATTATTATTATTATTGTCGTCATCATCATAATTATCAATTTATTTTTATAAGTTGCTGAAGAGGTAGTGAAGAGCTTTGCCAAAGCCACTTGGAATAAAATACAACTTATGGCAAAGTCTATTTGAATGTATGTAATCCAGTAAACAGTATAGAAAGCTTGTGAGGTATGTAGGTGTGACGTTGGCTTGTGATTATGTGCTAGTTACTGGCAGCTATTGATTGATTTGAATATTCCATTCTGCTTCTTAGCCTCTAAGAGGCAGCGTCTGGACGATGAATTCATCGGAAGAAGAGAAGGCGTACCCCCAGCTCTGGTCTGTCTGTCTCCCAATGCCTGCTGTGTCTTGGTGTGTGTGAGGGATACTTTATTCATGTACCAAATGGCGGCTGTCATCCTTGGACTCAAAGGTAACATCCAGATGGAAGCGCCAGTCAGTCAGTCAGTGCTGATGCTGTGCAGAGGATGTGTGAATATTTCTGATTCATGGGTATAGGTAGTTTGCTAAAGGTCCACTCAACAGTGTTAAACATCATATCACTGTTATGTTAATCTTACCACACTAAATTTTGATTTAGAGTCAGAGCTTCAGATTCATATGATTTCACCAACAACATCTTTGTAAGAAATACAGTGGTTTATTTGGATGATTTTTTTCAACTTTCCCTAAAATACAAAAAAAAATGTTTGCTTAACAAAAGCAAACAACAAACAACAACACTACAATAAATAAACCTGTTGACGTAGATGGTCAGCCTCCGGAAGCGTCTCACATCTCCCGCCTACTCTCCCTGGCTGTAATGAGCTCTCATTCTACCTGGGACTTGACCGTCTCCTGTGCGAGGCTGCAGCAAATCCACGAAACGAAGAATGCTGAGATTCAGGACAAAAGTTCAGAGTCTGAGGGCACCACGGGCTTGGTCAGGACGGTCATTGAGCACTTCTCTAACAGCTACGAGCTGCACTCATCCTCTGTGAAGGATTTGTGTGTGAGACAGTTCTTCTCTGCTTGTGCTCTGTTGCACAGGTATGTATGTACGTATGTATGTCTGATTGTTTCCGGGGGTGAAAGTTTTGAGGCATGCCAACTATCATGCTGGGTCCAGGAGTTAAGTGGAGTCATTATTTCATATCCTTCTGAACATTTCTGAAAATGGCTTGCACTTCTGCGTTTTCAAAGACATCCCCAAAATGCCACCCCCTAACCAAACCCAACGAACAAAAAAAAAATGGTTTGGTTGAATGTTTCTCTGTGTATGTTTGTATGTGTGCACGCGTGTGAGTTTTGCTTGTTTGGTGTTATTTTGTAGTACATGTTATTATAAACATGCTCCTTTTTTTTTTTTAACCAGTTGTGTTGAGAAAGGTTTGCTGCCTTCTCTGTCCTATCGCAACACTTCTCGGCTGTACGCCACAAGTCGACTGGTGGAGCTGACTCTAAACCCTTCTTCTCATGAGCTGGGCTTGCCACGCCTCCACTCTGTCTGCACGGAGAACAAGATGGAAGAGAATCTGAACAACCTGGCTGAAGATCTGGCACCTGCAGAGTTTGCTGTCCCACCAGGTATAGCACATGTTACTACTTACTTTTACTTTATATTTATTCAATTAATTAATTTATTATATAATTTATTTATTTATTTTTCACATATTTATTTTGTTTGTTTGTTTGTTGTGAAGAGATAGGGGTAATGGATGAGTGTGGTTGGACTTAGGGTGCAGTGATTTGTTGGGTGGCATAGTATTGTGGTGTTGTTCAGCTGGGTTTATCTTGAGAATTTGTTCTCGTTGTGTGTACTGTACTTTTTGTGATATGAGCAATTGTGTCATTTCTCTCAGATGTTTTTTTTTTTTTTTTTTTTTTTTTTTTTGACTTTGGGAAATAAAGTTAGATTGGCCAGAAAGTAAAGATGAATTAGAAATTTGCACATTAGGGATTGTCAGTGTGTAGTTTAAATTATGATTTTCCAAGTCACTTTTTTCCCTTTCTTTCTCCTAGACATGATATCTCACCTCCAGTCTCACGCTCACTGGATATTGGAACAAACTATTCTCATTGTGGCGGCCATTGCAGAGGGACAGTCGCAAGTGGTAGGTGGCAGTATGACTGACATGCGTGTGCCTTTCTCTACGTTCATTACACACACACACACACACACACACACACACACACACACACACACAAACATTCATGCATGCACACACATATGCACACAGCACACATTACATGCACATGCACGGTCAGGTCACATGCACGGATGCACATACACACACACAACATGCACACATGTACGTGTGTTTGCACACACATATATACATGCAAGCTCAAACATGCATACACACACTTGTACACACACATACACGCACACTCTCATACACACACACTCTCATACATGCACACTCTCATGCATGCACACTCTCATGCATGCACACTCTCATGCATGCACACTCTCATACACGCACACTCTCATACATGCACACTCTCATACATGCACACTCTCATGCACACACACTCTCATACACACACACTCTCATACATGCACACTCTGCATGCATGCCATGCCAATTACTACACTAAGTATATCATGTAAGTTGTTTTCTGTTGTTGTTGTTGTTGTTGTTGTTTTCTGCGATTTCTATTTCTCAGAATGAGTTGTTGGGGAAGTCCATGGAAGGAGTTGTCCTAGATGCAGACGACACATCCAGTGATTCTGATGAGGTACTTGAAACTTAACAATGTAGTCTTACCAATGTTTATTGCATTGCTCTCTGCTCTCTTCAGAGTCCTTCTCCTTCATTGCTGGCCTTGCTCCGAGAGCTGTTGCTCCTCATATGTGTGTGGAATAAGTCACTCCCCCAGCCTATGGTGTCCGTGTCCAGTGAGTCAATCAGCGTAGAGTCTCGTTAACTAGCCATTCTCGGAGAACGTCTGGTAACTTTCACCAGGTTTCTGTGAAATGCTGGAATGTAATTAATTTCGTTTTTGTGACGTCGTAGACCTGCGCGATATCTACTGAGCACAATATCGCGAAATAAAGAGCAGTAAGTGTAGAGTTGAGTAAATGTGGTCGACGCATAAGGGTGACGTTTACATGACTGTGGTTGCTTAATTGATTGTCCCAACATTCCGGGACTATTTCACCAAAACCTGGAGAAAGTTACCAGACGTTCTCCTTCCGCTATGCCACGCCCCTTTGTGCGCGGGAAACAGCTGGTTCACGCGACTAGTCAGCGTAATAGCTCTGCAATCTCTGACATAGCCTCTGCTACTGCTCTTGTTCATCTGTCATTACCTACTTGTCTTCATGCCCTAATCCTCATCTCTGACATGTATACCTTAGCCTTCACTATTTCTCCATCTTGTGTGTGTGTGTGTGTGTGCAATGTGTGTGGGTGTCCGTGTGTGTGTGTGTGTGCGTGCATGTGCATATGTATAATTCAGTAACTATATTTTTAATAATAGCAGTTTTTTTCTCAAGTTTTAACAGCCAATATAATATTTAATTAATTGTTTGTAGATGGAGCTCTGGCTCTTCTCTTTCGAGTTCTGACAGTGTACAATGCATCTCCACATTCTCCTCTTTCAGAAGAACTTCAGTCAGGTAAGCGCTCAGCCAGTGTTGTGTTGAGCGGTTGGTGAGTGAGCATCTCTCTGGTTTATTATTATTTATGTGTGTGTGAATTTTAATTTGGTGCATTACTTCTTCAGACTCAAACTTTTATCTAGCCAGTTTCAGCCAGTTCCTCAGTCTAGTAATTCCTGTTGAATTGTTGAAGAGCAAGAATCTCTCATGTTTATTATCTTGGGAATTGTTACTTACCTCAATTTCCTGAGTATTGATAACTTCAGTAGTCTCGAATTCTTGACAACAAGCTCTCAGCTACAAAAACAAAAGACAATCAATTTTAGCACAGAAATACAAAATTACTTTCTTACCTGAACAGTGGTAACTTTTGTAGTACCAAATTTGAGCCATTCTGACTACTTGAATTTACCAGTCACTGTTGACAACAAGCTCTTAGCTACAAAAAAGAAAGGCCAGAGTTATTTTTGCATATTTAGCTAACAAATATGGATTTACGTACTTACCTCAGCTTCCCTCGAGTAGTACTACGGCATTCTGACTACCAATGACTCTTGACAACCAACAATCAGCACTCCGTATCTCCCTTAAAACGGAGAGAAGTTTTGAAATTAAGTCTGGAAAAGGGTCTTCAATGCCATAGTAACCGGTCAAATCAACTTTTTGTTTCTTGAAAAGCAAGCTTTTTCGCAGGAATTTTCTCACACTTCGAAGCTAAAGTATAAAGGAATGCTTGTTTAATGCTGTAGTTTCAGAATAAACTAGGGTCAAGCCTAAAAAGCCGTGTTTTTTGGAGAAAAAAGTTCCCCGCATGCGCGTTTAAGGGGCATAGGTACCATCCATACATACATATATATAACATATACCCGATTTTGCATTATCCACCTCTAATACTGTCTCGCTCGCTTCGCTTGCTCACCAATAAACAAACATCCCCAATTTTCAATTATGTTACCCCTGAGAGTGTCTCGCTCGCTCGCCAACTAGTGATATGCTTAAGTTAACCTTGTTTAATTGCATTAAACTAGTGATGTGCTTGAGCACAAATAGCGAGCTAGCCTAAAACTACACTATTGTTAAACAATTAATTTTAACTTCAGCACTCAAGCTACTAAAAAAAAGTCAAGTTTAAATTACGTGTATACGGTAAAGGGGACTCAATGCCATAGTAACCACTCCCTGCAACAGTTCGAATTGAAAAAAAAAAGCAACAAAAACAAGTAGCATTATTTACACGTTTTCTTTGTGATATTCTTTAGCTACATAAGTAAAAGCACAATACTTTCACACAACTGAACATACCTACACAAGGCTTACCTTCGTAGTTACTCTAGTGCACAAAGAATTTTCAAGGAAATACTGTTTAGTAGGGCTTATAACTGTGGCAAATAACTTTCCACTGCCACTAACTCGAATAGAAATGGAACTCCGTTAAGTTTTTGAGTTTTAACTAAGAATTCAGAGCGGTAAACAATTCAATTTTTAGGATGATACAGGTAATGATCACTGAACTGGAGGATTCCGTTTAGTGAAGTTTGGGACGGGGTCGAACAACGAGCTAACACAAAAATACGAGAAGGTCAAAGTACAAAATGACATACGTACGTCCAAACATATAAATAAACAAACATCCCCGATTTTCAATTGTGTTACCCCTGTAAGTGTCTCGCTCACTCGCCAAAAACTACATTTTTAATTGCATTAAACTACATTTTTTCGTTACAGCTATATAAAGATTTCTAGTGTTGAATTTTAATCAAGACATTTCTGGTTCATGGAGCTTCTTCAGTAGATAACAAAAAATACATAGGATGATGACAATCTTAGTCTAATTGTGTTCTTCCATTTCTGAATCGGAATGTCTAGTTAGTATGCTTGAACTAGTAGAGTAAAATTATTTTAATAGCCAGTACTCCATGTATTTCTAATAGAAGTCTGTTTGCTGAGCTAGCTCTTGCCATTGCTGCACTATAAGAATGGCTGTCATGAAGTGTATGTCTGTGTGATTGGTGAATGGAGAAGTGAGTGTACATATATGTATGTATGTGTGTATGTATGTATGTATGTATGCACATGTGTTTGTTTATAGAAGTGAAGTCCAACCTGCCTCCTTACCACCAGCCACACCTACTCACACTGACCAGAGCATCACTTCTCCAAGGTATGGCACAAGTTCCTTCATGGGGAGGAGGATTTCAGTATATTGTGTGTGTGTGTGTGTGTGTGTGTGTGTGTGTGTGTGTGTGTGTGTGCATGTGTGTGTGTGCATGTGCACGTGTGCAAGCAAGTGTAATTAGTAATATCAATGCTTTAATCATGTAAGCAAGCTCATTGACAAGCTACTTCTAGTACTACACTACTCTTTACCACACCCTAGTCATACTTTTTAACCTCACTAGTGAGTATACATTTCAGTTATGTGTAAAACTGCTACTGCTTCCTGTTGATAAATGTGGTAAATACATAGACAGGAAGTCACAGATGTGCTAATGATATTCATGATGTAACCCACTGGGCTATGTGGAGTGTCAATGTGTATAAATGGCTTCGGTTGCCTCAGGGAAGGTTAGCTTTGCGCAGTGGCAGTACCATAGCCAATGAGGTCCAACCGAGGCGTGGTTATTGCTAGTTGAAAACTTATCCCAATATCCCGCGTTGACGACGTGAAATATCGTCGGCTTCGCAATTTTTGGAAGCCACTACGGTGGCTGACTTTCCTAAGTTCAACCTCAAATCATTCACTCAGCACTGTATTGAGTTATTTGTTTTAGAGATAAAGATGGTGCCAGTTTGTTTGTTTTTTGTTTGTTTTTCCCCCTCTTTTAATAAATGTTCACTTCAACACTTATTGATTAATTTTCTCGACTCACCTGTTGGTTTGTTTTTGTGTTTGTTTTTAAAGTTTAAGGGAACATAGCACCACATGCTAGTATGTAAAGTGGCCTCTTGATAGCTCCCTCTTGAACATGATTGCCTTTGACCGATAACCAACTTGTTAAACATGCCCAGTTCCCTCCTCTTCTCATGTGAACCTAGTGTCACATAGTGTGGTGTTGGCTTCAATCGACTCATCAATTCTCAATCGCCTCAATTATTTTTTCTGTGCATTTTATGTTTGTTTAGGTTTTATCAGTGGCCTGTGTACGACGACCTTGCCGGAATGCTACGAGCGTAACGTTCCCGGTCCCCTTCGCCCTCATGTTCAGCACCACTACACATCTCCCGACCCTTTCTCTCCCCTCTCTCTTGTGGTACCTCGTGGGATGGCTCCTCCGTGGAAAGATTGTTTTGTTGAGGGTCAAAGAGACTTGCTGCACGGAGGCACCATTAGCAGTTCAGTTGTAATGGGAGTGAAACTCAAGCAGTGCAGCAGGTGTGTGTGTGTGTGTGTGTGCGTGCGCAGTGTTTCAGGGGGGGGTGGGGGAGGGAAGAGATAGGGAATGGGGGTTTAATTGCTTCAATGGCAAGCAAATGCATTAATCATGATCCTGTGATTATTCTGTCTATAGTAATTCAGTTTTTAACGGCAATTGTCAGCAGCTGGAGACCTGTGGGATGTGTCTGTGTGTTGGTGTGAAAAGTTAAAAAAAAAAAAACTTTCTTGGCTGTTGTAGGTGCCGCTCATGGACATTGCCCTCAGAAAAGCTAGGTGAACTGGCTTCTCTTCCAGACCCTTCTTCCTCTGCTGCTTTGTCTCCTTCATCTTCTTCCCAGCCAGTACAACAATGGAGGAGTGCCTGGACTTCTGCCTGTCTCTGTGGAGGCCCTTGGACTTCTCATGCAGTCTAGAATCACACACACACACACACACACACACACACACACATAGCTACGGCTAGTGAATTCATACTGTCAATGACTATTTTTCATGTTCATTGCACTCTTGTAGGACAAAGTATTATGTGATAGAAGTGAGAGCGAATTTCCTGAACTTTTTTGTAAGCGGCTGCGAGCTTTACCAAAGCTCGGCATTTTGGTAAAGTATCGTCGCATTCACAAAACCCAAAAGAGAAAGCAATATAGTATGTTTCGTCCGAGATTGCTAAGCCGGCTAGTGAAGCAGAAGCAATGGCGGTTGAGGAAATTTTTGTGCAACACTACTGCAAGAAATAATACTGGATTAGATTATATAACGCAGCAAATCAAAGTAATAATTTTTTTTTGTATTTAAAAATTCATTTATTGATAGCCGAATTTTAGGCTGCAGGACCTATAACTGTGGCGGAATATATGAAACAATGCTTGCAACATCCAGTCTTTGTAAGTTAATATCATTTATTTATTTTTATTGGTGGTTGAATATGTCAACTGCAGGGCTATTACATGCAAGGTGATGTGTTTGGTAAAGGAGGAGACTTCATCACTGCTCCAGAAGTGTGCCAAGTTTTTGGTGAGGTATGCATGCCGCCATTTGACTACCTCATCTTGCGTTTAAACTCGCACGTATGCACTTGTTCAGCTCTTGGCTGTGTGGGTGTTGGCTGACTGGAAGTCCAGAGGCGAAAGGCTGCCCGTACAGCTGGTGGAATTGGGACCAGGAAGAGGCACTTTACTGGCGGACATGCTCAGAGTAAGGACAAGTACCATGACAATTACTGGAAACTCTGTTGTACACTTCACGCACACAATCAAAGCACCTTATAATTCTCATAAAGAAGGATAGCAGCTAAATTGTGAAATTAAAGGTAGCTTTTCGGTGCCCTTACATAACATGGACAAGATCAGATCTTCTATGTGTCGTGTTAAAAAAAAAAAATTAGTGAGATAATTACATCAAGACTCGTTCTTCCTGTCCAAGTTAGGAATGGTGGGATCTTGTTTACTAGATCTTGTCTTTGCCTGTTCTATCTGATCAAAAGATGTAGTTTGCAAGGAGAGAGAGTCTTCATTTAGGTATTGCAGTTTGCATGCTTATGGGTGCAAGAATGGACGTTTTAAGTGATTTAAACACATTTATTGGAAATGCCAACAAGCTTTTACATGATGTACTTAGTTGGTTACTTTAGTCATACAAAAAAATCAAGATCCTGACTAGATTTCAAATTGAGCGGCTTTGCATATTACATCACATTGTTTGCCTGCCATGGGCTACATTACATCCAGTGGAACTAGTAGTCTGATATTCCCAGATCTCGCCACGGCCATTAGGTGTAGTAGCCTGGTTGCTGTAGAGTATAGGCTTGTGTTACTATGTTGGTGAATAGTACATAGAGTACATGAGAGGATGAAGGACATTGAGTCCTAAACACTTTCCATATTCAGTTTAAAGTCCACTACGTTTTCAATAACAAGTGTTGTTATTTTATTATATCATGTATGTCTGGCATGTGTAGAGGGTGGGGCAGAATTGAACACTGTAATATCAATTTTCAATGAGCTATTAACTATTGACTGAAGGACTAAATACTATTATTTGTGTTTTTCCCACTCCACTTAGCGGAGGGGCTGGTTTATGACTAGAGTTGTTATCTCAGGTGTTCCAGAACAAGAAGTTACAGTCCATCTTAGATGGCCTATCTGTGCACCTGGTAGAGGTGAGTCCAGCAATGGCCGACATCCAGGCAACTACCATCCAGGCCACACCTTCTCACCTTTCTGCCTCCCCGGCATCGTCAACACAAGACGCGGACGGTGAAGTTATCGGATATAAATCGGGAAGAGTGGCCGGAGGGAGAGTAAGTGTCACGTGGCACAAGCAGCTGGAGGATATCCCGCAAGGTTTGATTCTATCTCTGCATGAAGTTATTTAGTATAGGTGGATTAATTCATTCATTTTATTTGATCAGATGGGTTGCCTACGGTGGTCTCATTATGGTCAGGCTCTGCATGGCTGTAGCGAATACTGCATTCCAAGTGCCTTGTGACCCTCCGATAGTGTACCCTATCTATTTTTCATTGCAATGCTGTTATCCAGAGAGGGTCCTCAGGACCCTAATTAAGGCAATTCCCTTGCCTAGCTGAGTTCCCTGTGTTAGCTAGAGATATAATGTGATATTGGGGCAATTCCCTTGCCTAGCTGAGTTCCCTGTGTTAGCTAGAGATATAATGTGATATTGGGGCAATTCCCTTGCCTAGCTGAGTTCCCTGTGTTAGCTAGAGATATAATGTGATATTGGGGCAATTCCCTTGCCTAGCTGAGTTCCCTGTGTTAGCTAGAGATATAATGTGATATTGGGGCAATTCCCTTGCCTAGCTGAGTTCCCTGTGTTAGCTAGAGATATAATGTGATATTGGGGCAATTCCCTTGCCTAGCTGAGTTCCCTGTGTTAGCTAGAGATATGTGATATTGGGGCAATTCCCTTGCCTAGCTGAGTTCCCTGTGTTAGCTAGAGATATAATGTGATATTGGGGCAATTCCCTTACCTAGCTGAGTTCCCTGTGTTAGCTAGAGATATAATTATAGTATTGGAATGATTTGAAGTCGTTTGTTCTTCTTCTAGGTTGTTCTTATTACATTGCACAAGAGTTCTTTGATGCTCTTCCTATTCATCAGTTCCAGGTAGTCATTTCTTTCCCTCGATCTTTGTGCTTATATATAATATATATATATATATAAATTATATGATATATAATTATATATTATGTCGAGTTCGAGTGCATTGTTAGCTTCACTCAACAACTGTCATACACACACACACACACACACACACACACACACACACACACACACACTAACGGACATTGTAAACATTTGTGTATATATAAAAATATTCTGACTAACTGGTGCAGGGTATTTTTAAGACGAGCAGGGTCTATAAACATTTTTGAAACTTGGGGGGGGGGGGGCAAAAACATTTTCAGGGTGGGCAAAAAGCTAAAATAATTCCTGCAATGGAAACCATGGTTTGATAAGAGAATGCTGTCATATTATAGTCTATATTTTTTAATGGTGGTCTAGATGACAGCATCAGGATGGAGGGAAGTACTGGTGGACATTTATCCCACACACCCGATTCTTCTAACCGCCCCTGCAGTTTTGTGCTCTCCCACCCCTTTCAGAAACCAGCTGCTTCTTCCCTTTATTCCTCTCTCATGCACAACACAGACATCCCAGGAAAGGGGAGTGGCTGGAGGTGTGCCCACAATGCACTTCTCTATGGCCGAAAGTTGGCTGAGATAGTCGTTGTCGGAGCGGTGGCAGCTCTCAATCGCTGACTACGGAGGAGTTGACAGAAACAGAATTCTCTGAGAAGTGAGTGTGGGCGGGTGGGGGGGGGGTGTGTAATGTGGGGGTCATGTTTCTCCCCCTCCCCCCACCCCCAATTTAATCTAGTACATGTAAAAGTTAGAGCTTTTGTTGTCTTCACCGTGAGTCCTCCCATGTTGACAGGAGCTGGAGCCACTTCATGTGAACATTTACATTATTTCAGACTTGTAGCCATCACTCTAATCTAGTGGTTGTGTGTGTGGGAGGGCGCGGCGAGTCCGTAGACAGCTTAGCTCTCACGCACCTGGTACAGCGTTTAGTATCGCTGCCACCAGAGAAGGTAACTAAGATATGCAGCCTAGGCTGTACCCTAGCCAGCTAACTGGTTACACTACTAGTTACTAGACTAAGTTAATGTAATTACAACTTCTGAAGGAGGCAGCACGAGTACATGATATATATACGAGTGCTGACTCCTCCCAAAACAAGTACGGCAACCAATCAGAATGACACAACAATAACCAATGACCTGACATGACTAAATAGGTAAAAATCGCAAGACTGACGATATGCGCATGACAATTAGCTATGAATAATGTTTATGTTCAATCTTTATCTCTACTTCATCCATTCTTTCTTTCTCTTTCCTTTCTTTCTTCTCCTTCATGTGGGGATATGCCCACATCTCCCCCCTCCTTAAGAAGACGGGTGCCATCAGCACTGTCACAAACTGCTTCTCTGCAGCGACTCAAGTCATCAGCAACATGATTTTCAATGCCCGCACGATAAATCACATCAAAGTCGTACAACGACAATTTGAGACACCAATTCAGGATTCTCCTGTTGACCTGCTTCTTAGTCATCATTCCAGCAAGTCCCTTGTGATCTGTAACCACCGTAAATCTCCGCCCATACAAGTAATAGGCAAAATGAACAACACTTTCGTAAATACCAAGTCCTTCAAGCTCCTGTGCGCTGTAGTTCCGCTGAGCTCCATGAAGCTGTTTGGAGAAGAACGCCACAGGTAGTTTTTCGTCATCACGGACCACAGACAACACTGCACCTACACCCGAACCACTTGCATCTGTGTCTAAGACAAAGACATCACTTGCACAAGGTACATGTAAACACACAAACTCTGACAACAAATTACACAAAGAATGAAATGCATCCAGCATCACACCATCCCAACTCACCCTTCCAGACATCGCCGTCGACGTGTGAGGGGTGAGGACTGAGGACCACCGATGGAAACCAGAGATGAACTTTCGATAGAATCCTACCATCCCTAAAAATGCACGCAGCTGCTTCCTTGTCTGTGGGACTGGGTGGTCCCTTATGGCTGCAACCCTCGCTGCAGGGACCGAAACCTTCCCATCACCAATCTGGTGCCCAAGGAATTCTAGAGTCCTCTTGCCAAACTGGCACTTTGCCCTCTTACATGTAAGGCCTGCCGCTCTAAGTGTACTCAACACATTCCTCAAGTGCTCTAAATGCTCCTTCCAGCTACCCGACACCACTAAGATGTCGTCTATGTATACACGGGCATACTCAACACAACCGCCCAGAACCTCCTCCATTAGTCTCTGAAACACGGACGGAGCGTTGGTCAAGCCAAACGGCATCCGCCGGTACCGGTACTTCCCAAAGGGACATATAAAGGTAGTCTTATCCCTATCCTGTTCTGCTACAACAACTTGATGGAATCCTTTTGCTAGATCTATTTTTGAGAGCACCTTCCCTGTCCCAACCTTCTTAACCATTTCCTCAAAGGAAGGAATATAATAGGGCTCCTTAACCGTAACAGAATTCAACTTTCGGTAGTCAACACAAAGACGGACGCTGCCGTCAGGCTTCCTAACTGGAACCAGAGGAGAGGCCCAACTACTCTGGCACCTCTCTATAATGCCATCTCTTTCCAAACTCTCTATCTCCTTACGGACCCTATCCCTGATACCCAAGGGGACAGAATATGGTGATTGCCGAATCGGTTCACACTCCTTGGTGTCTATCTTCATCACTACCCGATCGGTGTTTCCAGGCTTGTCCGAAAATACATCAGTAAAGTCAGTCAACACAGTGTCTAACTCCCCTTTAACAAACCCTTCACATTCACCACTTAATAAACCACTACATCCACTATCACAAACATCCTCAATCACAACATCTAACCTGTTAATCTCTGCCCTTTCCTTAAGTAGCTTAATACAATTAACATGCACCACCTTGGAGTGCTTACTCTTCCCAACCTTTCCTATCCTATAGTTTACTTCACCTACCCTCTTCATAATAATATATGGACCTTGCCACGAATCAGAAAGTTTGCACGACAAGCCAGGCACTCTATACAATACTAATTCACCTTCCTTAAATGTCCTTAACTTACACCCCCTATTCACATACTGTAACCTGCTCTCCTTTCCCTTAGCTAGCCCTAAGGCTGCACAGTCCCTAAGACCTTCAAGTCTTTCAGCCATTCTCATCACCCATTCACATACGCCTAACTTCTTACTTTCACATTCAAACAACCCATGGTATAAGGCATCAAGTGGAGTTCTTACACGAAACCCATACACCAGGTCGAAAGGACTAAAGCCAGAGTCCTTATGTGGCATTTCCCTTAAAACAAACAAAGCAAAATTAATCTGCTCAACCCAATCACCTCCCTTCTCCATGCACTTGCCTAAGATGGACTTCAAAGTGCCATGCATGCGTTCGACGCAGCCATTGGTTTCGGGGTGATAGGGAGAGGTCTTAACCTTCTCCACCCCTAACCAGGCACACAACTGGGACATTACCTTGCCACAAAACTGTGACCCCTGATCACTAAGCAGAACCTCAGGTATGGACGTCCTACTAAAGATAGACCAGAGCCCTTCTACAACTGCCTTTGCAGTGATGGACCTCAAGGGGATGGCTTCCGGCCACCTAGTGGCTAGGCAAATATAAGTTAAAATAAACCTACAGCCACCCTTCCCTTTTGGTAGTGGACCTACAAGGTCAATGGCCACCGTTTCAAATGGCTCCGACATGACCGGTCGGTCCACCACCGGGGCTCTCCTGGGTTTTCTCTTAGACCTTAACTGACAACTACTGCAACTAGCACAATACTCAACTATCTCCTTGGCCATGCTCGGCCAGATAAAGTACTTCTTAACAAGCTGGGACACCTTTTCTGCACCTAAGTGACCATTCCTATCATGCCCAATACTTAAAACCTTACTTCGCAAGCTTCTTGGTAATACAATAACTTCTCTATACTCCTCCCAATTCACATACATTTCCTTTACTAAAATACCTTTGCTCCATTTGAACCCCCTCTCCTTCCTATCAGCCAATTCACGCCACACAGCTAAACTATCATCTTCTTTCACCTCCTTAATAAGCATTTCTGTATCTGATCCTGCCTTAACTGGACCTATCTCCTCCACTAGACCACTAAGGTCATCATGCACAGACTCATCTGATAACTTATCCAAGGGAACTGCCTTACCTCTAGCAATTCCCTCACTTACTTTCGCCTGGGGCTGTTCAGCTTCAGGCAAACCTTCAGCTTCATCCGCCCCATGCCCTTCCCCCACCCTACTCAAGACTTCGGGTATGATTGAGGGGTCAGGGTGGCTACTTGTAAGATCCTCGAGTTCATGCACAACCTCCATGCACTCACCCACAGGCTCCACCACATCCCACTCAATGGCACTATCCACACCACCGCTCTCACAGCGTTCGGACTCTAACTCCTTAGCATGCATACTCCTAGTTAGAACATTCATATTCACTTTCTGTAACTCCTTGTGTGCCTTAATAGCCCCCCTGTAGGCCTTAGCCTCTTCATCATTCTCAAGGGATATGGGCACTAGACAGGCTACACCTTCCTCATCACTTTCATCCACAACCGTCCTCACGCACTTCTTATATCCTCCTATACTAAACTCCCCCATAAAACTTCTACACATCCTTTCTGTACCTCCATAACTTCTTACTACTACATCACTCAACCACCTAACACCTTCAGGAACTAGTGTCCTAGGAATCGATGCCATCTCTGCTCCTGAGTCAATTAGAATCTCAGATTTCACCCCACACACCAACCCTGTCACTACATTACCTTGAGCTCCCGACCCAGCCCTCCTTAAAACAGAAAGCTTAGTTGGTGGCTCATTCTTGATGGCAGACGTTCCCTTACCCTTCTGGGTACACTCGGGGCTTTTATGCCCAGACTTCCCACACGTATAGCACACAGGTACTCTTACCTCACTTGCACTAACTGACTTACCCTTTTTGCACTCAAAGGATCTATGTCCTAGCTCCCCACAACTAAAACATTTAACTGTGTACCCCCCACTATTACTATAACTTCCACCATAATTGCTCCTAGCTCCAACATTACTACTAACAACACCCCCCACAACATTCCCACGGGACTTATCTCCTTGCCCATACACATTCCCACTAGCCCTATAGCCTCTGCTACTATTCTCACTTAAACTCCCTATACTTTTAAAATAGTCCCAGGCTGCCTTCCCGACATCCAATCCTCCAAATTCTCACGGAGGTCTCCCCAATTCTTAATCTTTTTCCCATCCATAAACATCTTCCCACTCTCAGGCAATATACGTCTTAACACTGCCAAGGCTGCAGCTACAGTACAATCCTCGACAGACTCACAATCACGAAACATACCCATTGTTGTTCTTGATAACCAATCAGCCATACTACCTGCCGTCATACCTTTAAACAACTCACTGGTAGCCCCTAGTAACGAATTACCATAAGTAATGGCTGTTTCCCCCACTGCCCTTAACAAATTCTTCTTAAGCACATCATAACTCTTATTACCATCTAGGTCCTTAGTAATTCTTTTACACAAGGTCTCGGTAAGCTTTGGGTAGAGCCTATCCCCCCAACTGTCTTCCCTAACCTCCCCCATACGCATTATCCTTTCGAATTTACTTAGGTACGCACCAAGCTCACTACCTTCCTTGTACATGCCCAGCCCTTTGAGCCTCTCATTAAGCAACTCCCTTAGCTCCCGAACCCTAGCATCCTCACGTCTTTCCCGTTGTCTTCTGTCGTTGTCATATGTCCTCCTTGATTCTTCTGTTTCTCTCCAACGCAGCTCCTCAGCTTCCCTGCTTGCCCTAATCTGTTCCTCAGCCAGCTGATGCCTCTTCTTCTCCTGCTCCAACATCTCCCTCTGCACAGCCAGCTCCTCAGCTCTGTCACGCCTATCCTGCGCATCCTTCTCCATTAGGAACTTAATCAAAGCTGAAGTTGAATCTCCTGCCTCTTCCTGTCTAGCCATACCCGCGTATGCCTCTCTTGTTCCCTCAAACTCGGCTTCACTATCACCCTCTTCCAGGCACTTCACACCGGATGATCTAATAGGGTACGGCGACCTCTTCTCTGTCACTGTCTTCTGGTGTGGACGATAGGACTCCTTTCCAGCTATTCCCGGATTCCTCCTGCCCCCCTTTGTCCCCCCCTCACCAGCCGCAGGCTCAGTCATGGAAGGCAAAGCCAAAACTAGCCCTCTGCTGGATGCCTGTGGAATTAAAAATAAAGACAATGAATAAGGCGGTACAGGTAATTAAAACACAATACAAAGCCACACAGTTCCACAACAAAGTGCACAAACACTTAAGTCCAATTGAACACAAAGCCAAATATGGCACACACCAATTAGAACTATAGATGACAAATTAGACGGTTACAACTTAGAAAAATTTACAACACAAAAACGCCACAATACACTTAGCCACAGACACAAGTAGACAGGCGGCCCAGCACCAATCCAGGTCCCTTCTGCCAATACTCCTCCTGCGCACTTCCTCCCCCAATTCACTCCACAGTAGCCCGCGTCGCACACGTTCCACTGAAATGTCTCTCACAGCCGTAGCTAGATAGACGTGTTGCTCCCTCTGCCAAGGCAAGGTTGCGTGTAATGGTCCCACTACCGTAGTATGGTTCCGCGATAGGGTTGCTTCCACCACCGAAGTGAGGTTGCTTGTCACAAGTCTAACGACCGTGGGTAATTGGTTCTCGTTGTTCGGGCCCTGGAACTTCAGTCGGGACGTCTCCCTCAGAAGCCAGGTAATCCTCTCGTGTCCAAGGTCAGCAAGAGGATCCCACCGCTGCCACCATATGTGGGAGGGCGCGGCGAGTCCGTAGACAGCTTAGCTCTCACGCACCTGGTACAGCGTTTAGTATCGCTGCCACCAGAGAAGGTAACTAAGATATGCAGCCTAGGCTGTACCCTAGCCAGCTAACTGGTTACACTACTAGTTACTAGACTAAGTTAATGTAATTACAACTTCTGAAGGAGGCAGCACGAGTACATGATATATATACGAGTGCTGACTCCTCCCAAAACAAGTACGGCAACCAATCAGAATGACACAACAATAACCAATGACCTGACATGACTAAATAGGTAAAAATCGCAAGACTGACGATATGCGCATGACAATTAGCTATGAATAATGTTTATGTTCAATCTTTATCTCTACTTCATCCATTCTTTCTTTCTCTTTCCTTTCTTTCTTCTCCTTCATGTGGGGATATGCCCACAGTGTGCATATATAGTGAAACCTTTCTAATGAACGAACACCATGTAACAAGCTGTGGTCTGTTGTACAATTGTCCTTTCAGAGTTAGAACTAAAGAGTTCTAAATACACCATTCATAAAGTTATCTGAAAAGTGTTTGCACTTTTTATTTGTGACTTATTATATAATGTATATGTATTTGCAGCTGCTGGTGTATATTGTGGTGTGTATGTGTGTAGTCTTTCAAGAACCACCAGCTTCATGACATCCTGGAATCTCCTGGAACTGCAGACATCACTGCTGATGTGGACTTCCCGGCTCTGGCCAAAATTGCTTTTGAAAAAAGTTTGTCCTTTACCTAAACATTTTACCCATTACTTATTTATTGTGTACCTAGATGCTGGTTGCTGTGGTCCTATTACTCAAAATGAATTTCTTCACAAGATGGGAATAAGACCAAGACTTGAGGTGACACCTTACCTAATGTATTCACTTGTGTGTATCTTTTTTTTTTTTTTGCCATTCTTTTAGATCCTAATGAAGTCAGCCACACCCTCTCAAGCCAAGGACTTCGTCAGTGGCTACGAGATGTTGACTAGTCCCCATAAAATGGGAGATAAATTCAAACTCTTCTCCATTACTTCGTCACCCAATCACACTCCTGTACCTTTCTTTGAGCATGCTCGGCTATTTAAATAGTCCTAACTCAGCATCATTCAGATTAACTGCAAGAAAAGTCAGTCCAAAAAAGATATAGACATAATTATATTAAAAAAAAGTGCCAATAAATCTTTTGAAAAGTAATCTTTGAAAGTTATGTTTGAAATAATTGAAAAATGCTTATGAAAATCCATTAGGAAAAAAAAAAGAAGAATCAAGGTGATTGAATGGAGGGGAAAAATTGTAGTTTAAGAGGGAGATGGTGGATGAAATTAATTGAGAGGAAAAAATAAACAAACTATCCCAGCCATCCAACTCGACTGAAATGTTGGTTCAATTTGGATTTTTGTTCTGAACTTAAATACTTGGGGAACTTGACTTTAGCAGAGTAGCCAGATTTCTTTAAGGCGGTACTCTAAGACAAAAAAATGGGGAATTTTGAAATGACCACTCACTATGAATGCAAATACATACCTTTAAAACCTCTGTCTTTATGGCCATGTAATGTTTGGGCCTCAGAGACAAACTGGAACACATCTGAATAAGTAAGAGAGCTAATCAAATGACCAATTCGACCAGCAAAACATCCAACTGTGACTACCTTTCTTTCCGTGGAGTTGAGCAGTGCTGCCCCGGAAGGAATGACCAGATCTGGATCAGAGGCTTCTATATCACACGTGCATGTTTCGGTCACATGACTATCACATGGTCCCATAGGATAACCAAACCTGAATAAAATGGCTGTCCTTCTTCAGAATATTCTTTCTTGAGATTATCAAATTCTTCACAATCTAGAAAAGAGACAACACAGAATGAAGAAGAATGGTGATGATTGTGGGATAAGACACTGATATAGTGAGAGATATTTTTCTGTTGTAGCAATTCTGTTGTCACAAATGACACTTGTTGCTTTGCCAATTTCAATATGAACAGCATTATTGCCAACAGTTGTGTGTGTATGTGTGTGCATGCATGTGTTGACAGAGGAAGTGAAAGAGTGAAGCTGAAGACATATAAAACTTGAGTTCTAAAGTTGTACCAACTTTTCTCTCCCTTATCCTAATCCAAGTTTAGACTCTTGTTACAATTATCACTTTAACCCTACTGAGAAGTTTGTGTTTGTGTGTGTGTGTGTTACCTCTGTCGTGGGTGATGCCATTCTTCCTGTACTGTTTCAACTCCTCAATCTGTTGTCTCAGCAGATGCTCTTTCTTCATGGTAGAGATAACCTTGTCATACTCCTCCACCATTCTGGCCAAATGCCTGTACTTGCCCCGCAACTCTCTGCAGCCAACACACACACACGCACAAACACCACACATACTCATCCCAACCACAAAGTGGCCACATTGGTATTTCTTGAACTTCAGTTAAAACTTCAGAATCTAATTATAAGCACTTAGTGTGATAAATGAAATAAAGAACAAGTTTCACTAATTCATTTAGACAATTCTCAATGTCAGATCACTTATTGGAACTCGGAAATTACCACATCAGATCACTTCACACACACACACACACTAATGGCTGCTACCCTAATGGCCTCACCTTTCTTCCTTAGAATGTTTTCTTTTCAAAGCTAAAACAAATACAATATATATATATATATATATATAATTAAAAAATTGATGATTCCACTAAATCACTAAATACCATTAATCCTCTGCTTCCCTGCAATCAGCTTCTGTGCCTTAGCAACACTGCAACAACAACAAATCCAATTACACCCACACCCACATATTGATCTACTCACCGCTTTCTCCTCACACGCTCTCGTAGTCTCCGGTTGTACATGTCAATGTGGCTCCTCTTCAAAGCCTTCTCAGACTCGTCCTCATCCTCCACCACCTCCATATTGCTCACCAGCTTCTCTGCGTCATTGTCATGCTCTATTTCAAAGTCGTCTCTGAAAGGGAGGTAGCCGAGCTCCAGCTGCTCTGCATGTTCCAGCTTCACGGGAGAGAAATCCAGCTTGGGCAAAGGAGCTACAAAGAAAACAGAAAACTAGAAATGAAACAAATACATGCAAATATATCCACAGTAAAACAACAACAAAAACAACAAAAAACAAAACAAAAATAAACAAAAAAACCTGAAATTCTAGGACAATACAATTTTTATCTCCATAGTGTGAATATAAGGCTGAATTAACACTTACTTTCTCCTCCATGACCCTTCAGCACATTCTCATGGTGGTCACTGGGAATGCAGCCTACAATATACGTGTGCACTCATCATAAAGGCTGAAGCAGCAGCTCTTGGTCACTTACCCTGTCCAATTACTCCACTGACGTAAATGTCATTGTAATGCGCCTTACACTCTGGAAACAAACACACAAACACACACATTGAGTTAATGACTGACAGGCAATCTCAGATACTCAGGTGATACTCAATTAGAATTAAACCAGGCCATACCGATACCTGATAACTAAGACACATGGTATCAACGTGCATTTAAGTATGATTATCTATAATCTCATTAACTAGCCGTTCTCTACGTAGAAGAGGTGGGTCCCAGGGGAAGGAGAATGTCTGGCAACTTTCACCAGGTTTTTGTGAAATTGCTCAGGAATGTTGGGACAACCAATTACGTGACCAGTTACTTGGATATCCCCTTACCCATTGATTACATGCACTCAACTCTACACTTGTGACTATGTGCTCAGTACATCTCACGAAAGTCTACGACATCACTAAAGTGAAATTAATTGCATTTCTGGCATTTCACGGAAACCTGGTGAAAGTTACCAGACGTTACCTCCTTTCTGTGTAAAAGAATCAGTATCATGGTCCTCATGTAAGTCTTCAGTAATGGTGAGAGGTCACTACAACCTAGCACTATGAGGCTAGGATGTACCACCAACCACTCCCAACTTACCTCGCGCTGTCTTTGTCACCACATGTGCCGCAATATCTTCCCTACATTAACAATAATAATACATAACAATCACGAATCAATACACACACACACACACACACACATTTGCACCAGCTTGCCATTCATATTAGTGCTTACTGGGCTTATCAAAGGTTGGCGTATGTTACAGACAGTCTTATGCCTACAATAGCAATACAACCCCACCATCTCACTCTATTAGAACTTTCTCCACTGAATGAATCTTACCAGTTGCCATAACCATCTTGTTCCACTGCATCTAGCAATAGCACTTCCTCAATGGCACCCCATTTCTCCACCATTAATGGGAAACTCCCCTCATCCTGAAATTTAACACAATAATGAAAACACCTTAACTTTGTGTGAGTGTACACTTACTATTAGTTGATATGGATGATTGCTCTTATGCTGGCCAATTTTAGCTCCTGCTGCAAAACACTAGAATAGAAAATAGAAAACAAGTCAACAAGATCAACTCAATTAGCATTTGCTCAAATTATAAAAAGTTTATATAACGTTAGTAAACTTTAGATCTATCCATTTGAGTCCTTATTCAAAGAATTATCTCTCACCTCAAGACAAAGATCGAAATCGGTGCATACCGCACACTTAAGACGAAGAGTAATATCACAGTTGCAATAGGAGCACAGATATCTTTGTGCGTCGTCTACGAGAAAATAAAAGGCTTAAGCTTATAGTTGTCTTCATTGTTTAAGAGAAAACCGCTCAACTTACCTTCCGCCATTTTTGTTTCCCCAAACCTTCCCGTGGGTTTTCCCTGAATGGTTAGACTCACGTGATAAGAATAATGCTAATTCAGCATTAGCTATCGCCATGGTGATGGCTTTTTCACCCTGTCGTCCTGTCGCCTGAAGTGAAAGTGTAATGCAAGAATTTGTGTGGAAATGACCAGTCTGCCTGACATACACCAGAGGCAACGCTCTAGTAGAAGAACATCCCTAACTTCTAACTCTGAAGAAGCATTATGTGATAGAAGATCCAGCAGTAGATCTACTGCTAGCAGTGAAGGAAGAGAAAAGCTGATTTTTTCTCCTTCCGGGGGACCTCTACTAACTCCTTCTCCACCCCCAGGGCAACCAAGTCTTTTAAACAGACCAAAAACATCTTCAGGAATAAGAAGACAGGTAAATTGCATCTATATTATGCAGTAAAATGAAGGCATATTTACAATTGTTCCCTCCAGCCTGTAGACTACATATACATATCACGAATTGAATCTGACAAAAGAGAACAGGCCCTGGCAAATTTGAGGTATATTTTTCTCCATATTCATTTTGTTTACTAAGTAAATCAAATCTTTACAGATCAGACATAATAAATTTGCATTCTCAAGTCAGGGAACTGCAACGCTACAAGCAGGATTTTGCAGAGGTATGTGTCTCAGTAAGATATAGGCAAAATATAGCCCTCCTCCACATACACATGAAAATATTCACATTCACTAAGAATGGCTATATTAGAATTTATCACACTTTTCATATTTTATCATCACCAATATATAAGACTACACGAGTTCTCCATACTATATTAAAAGTATTAGTGATTTAGATTTAGATAAAACCATCCTTGGATGAAATGTATCAGCACATTATTTAATTAATTTTGTTAACTGTAATTGGTTATAGCTTCAGAGAGTTTGTGAAAATGTGGGCAAGGAAATAGGAGTTTCTGTGCAGGATTGTGCGGCCAGCACCATCCAAGATGTTCTACAAACTCGAATACAGAGTGTTCTTCAGGAGCAAAAAAGTATAACACAAGAGGTTGGTGTTCATCATGTTCTTGTAATTGTAGTTGCGATTATATTATTTCTGATGTTCAGCATGAATCTAGATTTACAGAATTAGAGCAATGCCAGGGAGAGCTGGCAGCAGCCAAAATGCAATTATCTTTGACTGAAACGGATGTTAAAAAAGAGAAAACTAAAAATGAGCAACTGGAATCAGAGCTAAGCCAAACCAAGGTCAGGCCTATAGAAAACCCTTTACCAACACATTATATTTGTATGTGTGACGACCTCTTACCTTTACCAATTCTTATGTATGTGTAAGGACCATTTCACCTAACTTTACCTTTTTGTTTTAGAGTGAGTTGGAAACCCTACAGCTAACATGTGCCAGGACAGGAGCCAGTGTGAGCTCTCTCAGGCATCAGCTGAGCCTTGCCAAGGAGAAGGCTGGCAAGGAATCCCAGGAAACCAACTCGGAAGTGGTGCATCTTCAAACTGACGTTGGAATTATGAAGAAAAAATTGGCAGAGAAGGTTAGAAAGGTTGAGGTATATCATGCCTCTCTCCTATTTTTCTATACATTAATGTGCTTAGTCTTAGTAGATTTGTGGTGTATTAGAATGAAAGGTCTTAGCACTGATTTATTATGTATTCTGAATCACAACTGGCACTAAAGTTACTTGTCATGCAAGTGACTAATTTTTAGTGAAAAATTGGCTACATATGAATATTTATGTGCAGAAGCTTCTATTTAAAAAAAAAATTCAAATTTAGTTCTTGTATACATTCCCTATGGCACAAGTCTGAGAGAGTTGAGAGCTGTAACGGCAGACTAACCTAAGTAGCACAATCAATTGAGGTTGTATTTTAGTTTATTATTTCTGGATATCCGTTTATCAAATAATTGTATGACTAGGTCAGCTCACTCGATTTAGTTCAAGCAATACTACAAGTAGAAATTGAGAACTAAACCCTAGATAATGTTGACTATGGTGCTCAATGTGAGAACTTCTTCGGTGTTGCTCAGGAAGCTGAGTTGGTGGTTGGAGTTTGTTTGGTTATGCTTAGTTCATTTAAAGCAAGTCTGAAATCTATCCACTAGTATGAAGGATTCTGACGTTTGGCTGGTTTCCGTAGGTGAATTCTGTATTTTTATTAGGTTATAAGAAGTTAAATTTTTTTAATAATCTGAAGAGACCACTATTTTGTACTGAATGATATTTATTTATATTATAATAATGTAACTATTCCCCTAATTGATCCCACTATTATTATAATAACAATAGTAAATATAATTATTGTGCTGACACTGTAAGTAAACTAGTGGTGTGCTTGAGCACAAATGGCAAGTGAGCCTCCCTAGTTAGGTTACATAATACTACAGTATTGTGATAAATTATAATATCTAACACCCCAGTAAAAAAAGGTCGAGTTTTTAACAATGCCATAGTAATCACTTGTCGCAACTGTAGTTTGACTTAAAACACAAAAAACAAAAAATAACAACAGGCATTTCTAAGAAATTACCGCACAGGTTTGAACCTAAACATGCTTACAGCTGTAGTAGCCAGAAAAGCAGTATAAAGGCAGCTGACATATTTTTTAGTTAAACGTTTACTTTGTGCTATTCTTTAGTTAAGCAGTAGCTTTAATGCACCACACTTTCACACACACCTGTTCACTGGACATACTAACACAAGAATTACCTTCGTGGTTAGACTATTGGACAATAAATTTTCAAGTAAGAAACAACAATGTTGTGTAAGGCGTACAACTATGACCAATAGCACATTAACTTACCACCGGCACTTATTTGAATAGAAAATGAACTACAGTAAATTGCAACTGCACTCGCAAAAGAGTATTCAAAGCGGTAAACAATTCAGTTTCATTGGATGATACGGGTAATGATCGATAAAACAGAGGATTCTGTTCAGTGAAGTTAAGGATGGAGTCGTGCACCTTGCGAACACAAAAAATGTGAGGGAAGTGGGATTTTATCTAGCCCACTAGTCTGCTATAATCACAAGCAGTTTTGTTTCACTTTCTACCACTATTTCTTTCAGTAATTTGTTGTGGTTGGATGACACCATTTGTGATTCTGTAATTTATGGTTTCATGTGGGTGACAATGATGTATTTTGCTCAGTTAGACTGATGCTGAAATATCCTTCAGATTGGAATGCAGCAAATGTAGAATATCAATAGCTCAGGCTGGCTTCTCAGTGCTTCACTACAGCCAATGGCAGAGGATTTGCGTGGCACATGTTATTATATAGCAATTTGAAGGTTTTACGAATTGAGGGCGATCTATTTACAACTGGTATTATACTCTGCAGAGGAGAAAGAGGCAAGAAATGGTGTGTTCACTCATTCCTTCATACTCCCGTTCTGCTCTCTGTTGTACAAACCAAAATGCCTTACACCACCAACAACAACAATAACAGTAAACAACAACAACAACAACCAATAACCAAAACATATGCATCCGACATATGCTTTCACATGACAAACTTTTATGGTCTCATATAAAGGTTGAAAAGACTGGTGCTTGTGTTCACTGCTTCTCGTCCATAAGACACTGGTAAAACTTTTTTTTGTATTTTGTTTTACAACTGTTACTAAGACAGTACTGTACGTATTGATAGCAAGTTGTATGAGTTTTGATGAATATCAAAGACACAAAGTGTACTTTAATTCTTGCTGTTTTCCTCCAAATAAGTCTTTTGAGTTGACCCAATGACACAGAGTAGTAATAACAATGGCATGGAAGCCAGTGGTGGTGGCCTGACTTGGCCGTTCATCAATAGTGTGATCATCAAGTAGGTATGAATTCTCATGGCTGCATGTGTGTGGGGGTTACAATATTAATTGTCTGTCACAATAGGGAAAAGAAACATCACACCGTTCAAGCCTCACCTTGCATATTGTATCCTGTCCCCCTTCTCACCTATTTACTGTAACATTCCCCTGCTCTCACTCTACACCTGCTAACCAGCCCCTCCTGACCTCTCCTATTGCATTTCTTTCTCTTTCTCTCTCTCTGCCTCCCTCTCTCTCCCTCCCTCTCTCTCTCTCTTTAAATACTGAGGACAAGGCATTATTAGTGGAACAATGAATCATTCTCCTAAATTAGATAGCAAGACTATCTTAAGTTATCTAGCTATATAGGTTTTATTATTTTATGTATTCTCTGATAACTTTTTATTAAGAGCGTGCAGGAGTGTGGGTGTGGCACTCATGCTACCAAAGTCACATTTTAGCGTGGACTTCCCAGCAATTGCTTCTGTTATGATTTTGTGCCGATACTAGACTGTTGTAACAAGACATGTTCTGGCTGATAAACTTCACGCTTTCATTATAGAGTTTATTCAAGGCAATGTACCAACCATGCATAATACAAGCCTTAGGCTGCACTGATACATTGTATCTGTATTTGAGGCTTTGCTGCTTTATAATATCAAATATGTGAAATGACATAAGCGAATAATTTTGTTGTGTACTGAACTATATCCAGCAGTGGGCCCATAGGAATTGCGATAAAATATACTGGAGTTTGCTTAGGGCAGTATTATCCCATATCTCCTATGTCCTTGGTTATTACGTTAGGTTATTATCCCTCTAGGTAAAATGTATTGTTTATTGCACTTTGTACACAGTACATTTATTACTCATTTGATAACAAAGAGTATCATTCGTTGGATGGACCACTAACGACAAATTTGTAATATTCTCCTGTATCAAATGAATAACATGTAAAATGTGTGTATTCTTATGGGTGTATATATATATATATATATATATATATAGGAAGATGAGTTGAGATGTGTGGAACTGAGTCTGGCAGTTTTGAGGGAGGAACAGGAAGGACTCACTGGCAGACTCATGGATGCAGAGGCTATGGTAAAGTCTATACACATGTGCACTATACACGGCACACATACAACTAATCAGTCAGATGAAAACTATCGTAACAGTCATTGATTATAACCACCAAACTAGTCCAGCTTTAGTTAAATGCCGTTAAAACAGTAAATTCAGATGTGACCCAGCAAATGGTCACTAGTACGTGATGACACACACATGCACACACTGCCTTGTTAGTTTCTTGTCATAGAGCAAGAGTTGAGTATTTTATGTGTTACAGTTGGGGGAACTTGGTGCAGTCAGGTGACAGGGTGTATTCAAACCTCAATAGGAAGCCAGTTATACTTTGAGAGTTGTATCTACAAAGGAACTAATCTGGTTCTGTTATATTATATAGTATGGGTTATGCTACGCTGTAACAAACAACATCCAAGTAAATAAATAAAAAATATTGGGATTTTAGTTGTGGAGTACTAGTAGTTTATAAATCAATCTAGTGGGTTTTTTTTTTGTAGTTTTGAAAACATAGAACCAACTGAGCTGTGATAAAAAAAACTGTTATTATTGCCAATTTAACTTTTCCTTCCTTTAGTACATGGATTTGGGGATTCAACTTGGACTGGCATTGCACAGTGGAACAGAAGAATCCTTTGACCCTGAGGAGCTGCTCAAGCAGGTACTGTATGCACATGTGCAGCTCATCTGAATGATGATCTTTGAGTTGTGTTGGTTTTGGTATGATTCAGTCCACTCTATACCTGCACAGTTTTTATACACTGTAATATCATATTCCTTTATATAAGCCTATTTAGTCATTGAATGTCATTTGCTCTGTTTTTTTTTCCCCTCCTCAGGTGCGAGGATTAGCAGGTGAGAGGGAGGAGCTTCAGCTAAAGTGTAATCGATTAGAAAGTACCGTCAAGACGGCGGAGTTGGACACACAGGCTAGTCGAGAGACTATTCTTCGTTTGGTGTCTGAGAACAAGAAACGCTCCAAGGAAGGAGAGGAGCTACTGAAGGTGCAGGAGGAGCTTGAAGAGCAGCGTGAATTACTGAAGGAGACGATGAAGGAGAAAGAGGAGCTGCAGCAGAGGCTGGTAGCTTCAAGGGAGACCATTGGGGCCATGGAGAGAGAGCTGCATAGCAAGGACAAAAAGTGTGTGTATGTGTTATGTCTGTGTGTGTATTGTGTTTATGTGCGTGCATGCATGTGTTGTTTTCTCACTCATGTGTACTGTTGCAATATACGTGTTGTTGTTGCATGCAGGACATCTGAACTGGCCAGAACAGTAGATTCATACAAGGAGGCGGCCACTAGTGTGAAGTCTAAGACAAATCATATTGAGAATAAGGTAAAGTGGTGTGCTCTGTGTTAGATGCCCCTCAGTGGTGCTGGTCTGTTGTGTCAATGAATATGATTATAGAGGTCATTTCACATATGGTGGGGTCCGTTAGTGATGAATAGTTTGATCAAACCATCACTGGTTCTGGACCCTCAAAGTGTAGCAGCACCTTAAAACACAATATTGAGAATTGTGACCAAAGGGGGTGGTTGGGGGGGGGGGGGGGGGGGGGGATATAAATTATTGTATAGGTATCTAGAATTGAACATAGACAAACTTTGTTACATGTGGCCTAAGAGTCTCATGTTATTCAGTGAGTCACATGTTACATGTTACAATATGTTATTAGTGGGGATGAAGGCTAAGCTGTTTTGATTGTTTCTTGCAGTCAGTCATGTAATGTTTTTGTGTTTGGCAGTATGATAATTTACTGAAGACTGTGGGAGCAGCTCTATTTGTGGACTCTGCCCAGCCAGAAGTACTGGTGGACAGAGCGAAGGAACTAATCCAGGTATTGGTTAATTGCTTCATTATAGAATTAATAATTCCTTGGCATTACTTGGTGCTGGCATTAGAGACAGCTTAGCCCAGCATTTTCTGTAGTCTGGACATAACTTGTCACTGCGCACACTGCTTGCTGGTGGGGTGACTTGACAGTAATCCAATTATGGGCCATCAGCTCTATCTCACCCCATTTTTTTAATTACACTCTCAGCTGACCTGTGAACTGCCACGTAATTGCACAGTTCGCTTGGAATGGATTTTGCTCACTGCAGCGAGTAAACAAACATTGTGTCTGTGTGTGGAAACCCCTAAAAGTGCTTACCCAATCTAAAGTCCATCAGGTGACTCATAAGCATGAATTCCTTTAAGTCTGGGCTGGTGTTGCCATTAGTGGGTTTCTGGCAGATCACCAGATTATGTATTAGATTACAAACACACAAACCTCCATCGCACTACTAATACAGTTTCACATACGCAGCACATCACCCCACTCAAGGCACACGCTGCCAATCAACAGGAAATTATTTTAATGCATGTTAATAATCTATTTTTCCTTCTATTCTGTCACATGTATTAAGTAATACTTAAAAACAATTTTTTTTTTAATTTGGGCCAACTAACAAACCATTCTTTCACAAAATTTGCGCAGCAGAAGGGTAAAAATAAAAGTTCTCTCTTTCTCACCTATATCCTCTCCCCCTTTTTATCCCCCTTTCCTTGCCATTCTGCACGTACAGATACACTATAACCTATTATCAACTTTTATAGCTGTTCATACACACATGCTTTCCTTTCCAGAACTGCTCTGATCTATCCCAAGAACTGAAGAAACAGACGACCAGTTGGGAGGAGAGAGGTAAAGAAGTGCAACTGATCAAGACAACTTCCTCACAACTGCAGGATGAGCTACAGTCAGAGAAGGAGAAAGTAGAGAGGCTTGAAGGAGAGCTTGAGGCTGCAGAAGTGGTCAAGGATGGCCTCAAGAGAGACTTGAATAAGTCACAGGCGTTTTGTAAAAAGATGGGCAGGGCTGTGGGTATGGAGCAGGAGACAGAGGCCATTCTAGTTGCTGGAGACTTTGCACATGATGCCATTCTCATGAAAACTGAGCAACTGGCTAAACAAGAGGTGTGTGTGTGTGTGTGTGTATGCATGCGTGCAATTTATATTAGTGCTTAAATGTGTGCCTATGTTATGCAATAATCAGACTGATACATGTATACCTCCAGGGTTTTTGTTTTTCATAGTAAAATTCTGGGAGAGGGATCATGCCACCACTTTAGGAAATTCAGGGGGTCTTATAATCATTATTTCTGGGGGCTATTATTTTTCATGAAATAGACCCCAAAAAATAGGACTAATGTTTTTGTGAAGGGAGGGTGGGTAAGACAAAACACCCAGCCCCTCATCCTTTAGTCTGCTGGTGCCACTGCAGGCTATTTATGAAATACACAGGGTAGTTTATTTACTAACATGTAAGTTCAATCAATTGGACAATTCCCTGTTCGTTCTATCTCTAGAGCGAGTCATTGATCAACAAGCAGACGGCAGTGTATTCGTTGCAGAGGAAGTTGAAGGCTTGTCGCCAAGCACTGGAGAGCAAGACATTGCAGGTGGGGCTGGCTCAGAGGAAGCTGGAGGCAACGGAGGAGAGGCTGAAGGGATCAGGGCTGAAGGAGGCAGAGTGGGAGGCTGCCACTACTCGGGTAAGGGAGGCGGGAGAGGAAAGGTCAAAATTTTATGTGCTGCTCTTTTTGTTTGTTTATTTGTGGTGGTTGCTGTTGTTTATTGTTGTGTGTTGTTGATGCCTACCTTTGAAATTAAATTTTATAAAAAATTTTTTACAATGTTTGAAATAGTTGCATAATATTCAATAGCTACATATGCTATAAAAGTGTTATTAGAAGCAACAATACTTTTACTAATACATGTCTGAGTTCTGTATGTGTGTACACTGCTGGTGTGCTGTATGGTAGACTGACTCACTGTCAGATCATCAAGACAGGAACAGAAAAAAATAATTCTAACCAGATCGGAATGTGTGCATGATTACTCAGTGTCTGAGACTCACTATTTCCATGCAGCAGAATCAGTAGTAGTGTAAGCACATGGCTGACATAGTGAATCCATAATATAGTCAGGAGCTACTACAGTTTGCATAATGCAGATGTAGCAGTTTACTATGGTGGTTTTGAAAAATTAGGAATTCAAGAGTTTTTTTTTTCTTCCAGCTTTGAGGAATGCTATAAGCTAAATTATATTCAACATAAATATTTTTCTTGGCTATAACAAACGGTGAGACAATTAGACGCATATTTTTATGTCGTGTTTTAAATTGCAGGCACGCAGTTTGGAGAGGCAACTAGAGAGGCTACAGGCCAGAGTGGCTGAACAAAGAGACACGATATCTCAGCTCAAGATGGAATCCAATCAGCTGCAGAGAACAAAGGTAGTGGAACACACAGTGGCACTCCCAGACATGTGGTAGTGTTTGTAGGTTTTGGTGCATTGGAAGGAATTGTTGATTTAGATGGGTCAAAGGCCATTGCACATGTGACTGTGTGTTGTAGGCAGTGTGATGCGTGTTTGTTTGTATGTGTATGTGTGCTTGTGCATCAGGAATTGGTTGTGAGTGTGCAGTGAAACATCCCCACATGTAAAGGGAAATGTGTGAAAACTTCCTCCATATTATTACTGCAATTAACTATTGAAACCAAATGATACCAATAAGGCATAAATTAATTGATATAAATCTCTTCCCCCCCCCCCCCCCTCCCCCTCCTCTCTTTCTCTCTCTCCATAGGACTATTGTCAGAAGTTGGAAGAGGAGCAAGGAACATTGGTAGCCAAGAAGGAGCATTTGGAGCAGAGTCTGTCCCGCCAGAGCCAGCAGCTGTCCGAGACGAGGCAGAAAGTGAAACAGAAACAAACGGTAAATGGCAAAGAATTGGAAGACCTGAAGTCACAGCTTGGAGCTACAAAAGAGGACAAACAGAAACTACTTGAAGGAGAAGCTAAAGTGAGTTCACAGAGTCAAGATTTTAGGGGAGTGGTTACAGTGTAATGTTTATAGCATGGAATGTGATATTTGATTATAAATATTTGTCCTTGAATGTGATTGATGGAAATTTATTTACTTGTCCTCCCTACTTTTCCACCCATCTTTCTCCTAGCTTGTTGCATTTCGCTCGGCAGTCCATCAACTCCTGGCAGCCCACGACACATCTTTATCTGAGTGTGACACCACCACTGCTGCTGCTACAGACTTTGACCTTATGACCTCCCTAGAAAGACTGCTGGCTGCTCAAGAAAAATACAAGAATACTGCCAAGTGTTTGGAAGCCAGTCTCAGGCAACTAGAGCAAGGATTCAAGAATAACTATAAAGATGCTCTCACACTTCTAAATTCTGACTAACATCAATTCTCTGTTTCATCATTATCAGTTAATAATGCTATTTCTCATTATGACGTCGACCAGATCCTGTTTACCATGGCGCGAACATATATCCAACCACTTGCCGCGCTAAAGTGGTGATATTGCGCGTGCTATAAAAGATCGTGGCCACGCTAAGCACTTCGCTATTGTTTTACTCTCTCTTTTCTCTGGGTTCGAGTCTTCAGTGACCTCGTGTGTCATTTCGATTGTTATTTGCGGAACCAGACTCGCTGCTATCATGAAGGTTGTGGGTTTTCTTTTCAGTCTGTTGTTAGCAGTGGTACTTTGTGATCCCATCCCACAGAACCCTTGCAAACGTAAGCACGCCTCTTAAGCAAAGCCATGCCGTGGCAGTGGCTAGTATTGGGGCTAATGGGTACGTCTGGATTCTAGTTATACGTCTGTACTCTGTAGATGCGGTCTCGATAAGTAAGTGCATAAATATAGCTAGCATTCCACGCTTATGCTACTAGCGTGTGTGTGAGGTGGGTGTGTATAGGGAGTGCTGTTTTTTTTTTGTTTTTTTTTTTCTAGGGTGCTTTGGAGTGGGGGGGCTACATATCAATTATCATACATAAACAAGAGGTGAGGTTCCAGGAGAATGCAATAGAACCTTGGAATCTTCCACGGATGCAATAATTAAAAGTTCAGATGCCCTATTGAAAAAGCATGCACATGACAGAAATATATAAGAGAGATGAAAGTGAGAGGGAAAAAGTGATTAATGTGATAGATACCATGGTAAGAAACAGGACACATTAAAGAAAAGGATTAGGTTGCTATTAACTGTCAAAGGGTGAAAGAGATATAATGGGAAGAATAGGATGATATTAGGGACAGGAAAGGTGAAAGGGATATTAGGAACAGGGAGAGTGAAGGGGATGTTAGGGACAGGGAGGGTGAAGGGGATATTAGGGACAAGAGAGTGAAGGGGATATTACGGACAGGGAGAGTGAAGGGGATTTTAGGGACAGGGAGAGTGAAGGGATATTAGGGACAGGGAGGGTGAAGGGGATATTACGGACAGGGAGAGTGAAGGGGATATTAGGGACAGGGAGAGTGAAGGGATATTAGGGACAGGGAGAGTGAAGGGGATATTAGGGACAGGGATGAAGGGATATTAGGGACAGGGAGGGTGAAGTGGATATTAGGGACATGTAAAAATCAACTTAGTTTAGCAAAGAGAAGCAACTGAATGCTGGCAACAATGTCTATTTTTTGTTTTGTTTTTAAAGCATCTGTCACAATATTTTCTTAGAGCAATTTGGTATGGCGATTACAAAGGTGGATGTTGCTGGCTGCAGTGGGCAGGGCGGTCCATGCGTAATTAAAAGAGGCAGTAATGTTACAGTCAAGGCCACAATAAAGCCAGGTAAGATGTGTTTTGTGGATCACTAATCAATCTCCTACACTCTGAGTAGCCATTGGTTAGTTTATGTTATGATGGTTGTGTTATTAATTATATGGTTCGATGGCTAGAAATGGGAGTTAGTGATAATACGAGTGAGGGAAAGAAGAGAAGCAACACTCTAAATATATTTGTGGGTACATTGATGACAATATTATTACTAATATTATTATCAATAATACTGCAAGTGTTGCAAGTGAGACACCATCAGAGATTAACAAATTTGAACCAATTGTCTGTATATATCTATATAATAATATGATTGTGTGTCAGTAACGACAACGACAGACGATGGTATGTGTATTCATGAATAATTCATGAGCTAATAAGAGTCGGTAAAGCATCGTCATTGTCTGAATGGGAATAACATTTGACAAAAAAAAAAGGAACAAAAAGTGGCTTTCATGGGATTTGAACCTGCAACGTCAGGTGCGGAATGCGCACACAAACCACTAAAGCTTGGAGTGTCTTGAAGTGCCTTATAACCTATAAAAACTGAACACTGAGTCGCTAAACTGAGTTGGGAAAGAGTGTTCATCTAGAGAAGCAAGAGAATGCAAGAGTCAATAAAAATAGAAACAGGTGAGAAAAAGCTGACTGGTGTAACTACTTCAATGAAGAAGTGAAAGAAAATACACAGAAAGGACAGATAATGGGGAGCAGGAGAGGTAGACAGGAAGAGAAGGGAATCCATGAGTTGAAGAGGATGGCTGAGGGGGAAAAAAACAAGAGCAGGAGAGTACTTGGGAAAAGGGACCAATTACGTAAAATCAAAAATGTACAGTAGAGCCTGTTCAATTTTTAATGCAATTGGTCCCTTTTCCCAAGTACTGTCACATATGTGACTGGCTGTGAGAAAACTGACCGCTGTGACAAACTCAAAAAATCAATTTAATGCGGTAATCAAGTAATTCTAACCAGACAGAGGCACTTACCATTTGTTCTTTAGCTAGGAGCGTCTCCGTGGAAAACGCTCAGAAAGCCACGTAGTTAGTTCCACCATAAAAATTAAACTCTAGAGAAAATCACGTTTAAAGTTTACAAGTGATTTCCATGCACAGACCGTTATACTGTTACGAAAGAGTTACGTAATGTTAATAAGACTTTCCTGGGAAAGAGCTAACCTCGTGGCCAGAGGTTTTTTAGAGATGTCAACCAGTTGCGGCGAGTGGCATTGAAACTCCTTTACCGTATATATGTAATTTAAAAAAAATCAAATGTTTAGTACTTGGAGTGTTAGAAGTTAAAACCAATGATTATAACAGTACTATAGTATTATGTAACCTAACTGTTAAATGAGCACTCTAGCTAATAACAAAAAAGGCCGAGTTTTTAAATCATATGGTAAAGGGAACCTGCACATGAAGAGATATATGTGCAATCCATATACAGGGTTTCATTTAGGGGGGAGCGAAAGGGGGCATTTGCCCCCCCTTGGGTTCTAAATGCCCCCCCTTGGATTCTAAGTGCCCCCCACCCTTTTGAAAGAACCGATATTTATTAAGAGAAAAATGTAAACCAAATTAATAATAAACAATATTCGCACAGCAATTCGTCTAGGTTTTTTGTTCCATACTGTAATAATGTCAGGTTTTTGGTTCCATACTGTAATAATGTCATTTAATTGTGTAGATGAGAGCGTCTCGGGTGTCTCCATGGCTATTTTCATCAAATAGGATAATTGTGATTGCCCAATTCGATTTCGAATTCGTGTTTTAATTAGTTTCATTTTGGAGAAGCTCCTTTCCACTGAAGCAGTGCTGACAGGGATAGATAGACATATGTTTGCCAGGGTGCTAATGTTTGGAAAAATTTCACTAAGCATATCACTTGTGGTGAGCTCTTTCAACTGCAAGTGCAGGTTACCTTTCGGCTTCTTCAATAAGTAGCTTCGAAATGTTTTCCACTCCTCTCGGGTTTCGCGGGAAATAAGAGCTTCTTTGGTGTATTCATCTCCACCAGCAGTCTTAGCAGGCAGCTCTGCACCATAGTGAGCTAATAGTACAGCTATTAAGTCCTCACCATATGTATGGAAGTCAGAAGAGTCAGCAGCTGGCACTTTCTTCGGATCAAAGATGCCAAATGAGGAGACAATATCTTGTGAAATAAATCTGCTGGATATGTTTGCCTTCAGCATCCTGATAAACGGTTCAGCCACTTGTCCTTGGAATGTAGCAATGCTTTCCGGGGTTAACGTGATGTCAGTGACTTCTTCGATCTCATTCTTTGCATCCATCAGTTCTAATACCCAGTTCGCAGCAGGTAACATGGCATCATCAAGTGTATTGAGAGTGGCATCAACAAGAGGGGTGATAGCTGTCAAGTCTATTCTCTCAGTCTGGAGAGCTCTGCTCAACTTCGCCACTTGTGGCAGAACATAATCAAGGAGGTATATGGCCACTAAAGTTGAGGGCCTACATAGCTAAGGCTTTACTGATACCTAGAGCTTCAGGTGCATGTGTCTGCTCATAGATATTGTTTAGAGCAGTCACAATTGCACTGTAGCTAGCTTTGACTGCCTTCACCACACAGCGTTCATGGGACAGCCAGCGAGTATCTGATGGTTTCACAACTTTCAGCTCAGGTAAGTCAAGCACCTGCTGTACTGCTTTGAGACTCTCAGCTCGCTTAGGAGAATAGTGGAAAAATTTCCAGAGGGTGGTGAGTGTGATGTACACCTGTTTTATCCCACTGGTAGCATTAGCTGCTTGAACGCATGCTAGCTGTAGCAAATGGCAATGGCAGTGTACGAAAAGTGCATGAGGTGAAATTTTCTTCAGTAGACTCTGCACACCATTGTGTTTCCCAGAGAAAGTAGCTGCTCCATCGAATCCCATACCCACCAGCTTGCTAATCTGTATGTTTTTATCTTTCATGAATTCAACAAGAGCAGAATAAATAGTCTTTGCATCAGTAGCTTTCAATGGAACTATATCCAAGAAGTGCTCAACAGGTTGACCGTCCATGTTCACCCAGCGGAAGAAAATTGAAAGCTCTTCTGTGGTCGTCACATCAGTGCACTCCTCTGCCATTATGCTGAAATGGGAAGCTTGGCGAAGCCGTTTCAGTAAACATTCTTCAGCCCATAAGCCAACTGCCTCAACAAATTCAACAACAGCAACTTTAGATGTGTAGGTTGCATTTAATCTAGCTTTTTCAAGGAACCCCTTTAAATCTTCTGCACCACAACTTACGATTAGATCAATAAGTTCATCAAAATTTGTTGTGTGGGGAATGTGGCGACGAGCTAGAAAATGGGTGCAACGAATTAGAGCTTTAATGGCCATTCTGTTCTTCAACTTTTCCTCATCATTAATTTGTTGGAGTTGCTGAATGACTGACCCTTCTTGTAGTGCTGTAGCTGCAGCCATCTCTGCTTCACATGATAGGAGGTGAATATCACTCTTTGCATGAATGTTCATCTTCTCTATTGCCTTCTTCCAGTTCGTGAAAGGTTTTGAGATCCATGTTCCTCCTGTTCTTTGAAGAGAAATTCCTCTCTTCCTGCAAACCTTACAAAAAGCTCCTTGGAATTTTTTATCAAACATCAGCCAATTGAAGCTCTCTTCCCATTTTTTGTTGTATTTTCGACTGCTTGCAGTGATTTTCTTGCTTTTCTCATGTGTAGTTAATCTTTCCTTTGCATGCTTCTCATGGACAATTAATCTTTTCTTGGCAGGACTTGGCTCCAAAAACTCAGTATCAGATTGATTGCTGTCAATTTTATCTTCTGTGTCACTGCTACTTGAGTGGCCAGGTGACTTTGAAGAGCTTGCACCACAGAAGAAAGAGCGAATATCCATTTGAGACTAGCTTAAGCTGTCAGGGACTACGAGTGCTTAGAGTTCTGGTTCTGGAAGTTGTAGAATCTGTATAGATCAAAACTCAACAACTGCTACGGTGAGCTGAGGGCTGGCCTTTTTATAGCCAGCCAGCAACCGTAAGTGTGAATCAACGTGTGATAAACCTAAGGGGAGGTGAGAGTCAGAGTTGAATAGTGTGTGAAAATGAGTAGCTGAATTAACTTGTCAGGATCTGACATATGCAGACCTCATTAGATAAGATTATGTTTTTTTAATGTAGGACATAGGCCTTCCAATAATTCTATTTCACTCCCATGGTGACCAGTGCCGCCCGCCCCCCCTTACATTTTCAAAACTCTATTTTGCCCCCCCTTGCAAGAATGTCTGGATGAAACACTGATATATATATATATATTTATTCCACCCTAGATATTTTCACAATGATATTTTTAGGAACATGACCCGTGATATAACTCACGATATTTCACGCTCGTTATTTGACGCTAAGATATCTATGGTAGAATAAATCATTTATTGCACTCAGAGTGATATGGCAGGATATTTCACGAGCAGGCTTTATTTTCACTCGCCTCTGGCTCGTGAAAATAAATTAGCCTGCTCGTGAAATATTCTGCCATATCACACTCTGACTCTTGTAATAAGTACTATATATTATATATCAAACATATACCCGACTTTCAATTGTCCATCCCTATTGTATGGTATTTCAAAACAGTTTCCTAAACACAAAGATGAGCAGAGCACTTGGGACACTATGTCATCTTGTTATCTCTGCAAATTCTGATCACAAAAGTCTGATTCTTCTAGCAGCAAAGAGTCTTTCTCTGTAGGTGTAATGGCATTGATAGTGTGAAGAAGAAGCTCCATGTCTCCTAGACTCGGATGTTTGTGAGGAGCAAGCATAGCTGACCCACTGCAGGAGTACCATCACCTTTAGGGTTGTCTCCATTTTCGCTCCCAGCAGTCCGACAAACTGACTAGATTTCTCACTGAATTATTCCATTATTGCTAGAAGAAGTGAAGAACCTTGTGAGCGGTATAAGACTGGTCACTTGCTGCGGCCATAACAGAAAACTTTGTATCCAATAAAATATACCAAAATAATCCTCATTTCATGCTGATTCGTTTTATTTCGATGTAAGCGTGCATATGTCAAGCATGTAGTGGTAATTGGGGCTTTTGTAGCCCGGGTCTGACCGGGTCAAATTGACCCCTATCTGCGGGGAAAAGGTTAACTTGTAAGAAAATCTGAGTGGACAAACAACCCATGTTACAAACTTACCTCACATTGTAGCTTGCTCTTATTAAGTAGCCTTGAATAGCAGCAAAGTCCTGAGCCTAAAACATACCAGAATATCAAGTAGAAGGCTAGAAACGAAGTCACCAAATGGACGATTGCTTTTTATTGCTTTTTATTTACAGTTGTCAAGGTACTGCACACGTGGTTGGCCAGGTTTGAGTGTGTGACTAAATCCCGCCGCGTAGCACAGGAAACGTGTGGTTTTATTTACTCCCATAGACTTTTCTATTGAGTTTTGAAACTGCACTTTCCCACCAGCTCTGAAGTTTATAAACGGAATTTTCTGGACCGCTTCAACACGGCTTTTGAATGGTACAAACCCTGGAAGCGTAGCTACTTCTGTTCATAAGTTATTAAAGTTTTTTACTGTGCCAACTCAACCTGGACATATTATATAGCATAGAATAAACCACTTTTTACACTCTCAGAGTGATATGGCTAGATATTCACTCTTAGGCTTTTTTTTCACTTGGCTGGTGAAAATAGATTATCCAGCCATAAAATATTTCTCCATATCACACTCTGACTCGTGTAATTTAGTACTGTATATAATATATATATGTATATTGACTTATGTTTTGCATATTAGTAGTACATGTGATAGTGTACTAAAATTGAATGATTTGTGCTGAAGCAGACTGGCCGGCCTTGGGGCAGCCCTAAATGCTTGAAGTTCTGTTTACTTTGCCAACCACTACAACAGCTTGTGCACTTTGACTAGTATCCCATTCAAGGGTTAGTAAACTTGAAACTTTATAACAGTAGGTCACTTGACAATTTCCCATCAAAGTTACGATTTTCTGCTCATTTACTGCTTAAATTGGAAACTTTGTCAGGTTTTCAGCTTATATGGTAATGGTTTTGTTCTTTTTATGAACATAAATTTTAACATAATTAGCTAGCTTTATAAATTATGTTAGCTATGGCTTAGTGTAGACAACTTTAGTGTTACAATTTAATGCCGTTTATCCTGACAAGCTGATGTGGCTTCTCAGCAACCAATGAGGTACATGTGTGCGTAACCACTGGAACATTTGGACTTTTCTGACATGCACATTGCGCATGCATACTTACAGTTGATGAAAGAATCACACCTCCAGCAAGAGAAGAGACTTCCTAATGTAAAATACACGAGGAAAATATCAGCACTGGAACTATGACCCAGGTGTGGTAAAAATTGTACGCTCACGTGAGTGTGCGTGATTCTTCATGCAGGTAAACAAATGGATGGGCGTGGTCATATAGAGTGCTCACCGTATAGTGACTGCTTTTTCTCTCGTTTTCTCAAAAATCAAGCTGAAATTAAAAACAGTAGCAAATTAAAGGGACTTAAATCGTCACTTAGTCCGAGTTCCTCTTATCTCAAGGCATCAAAGTCCGCCATCTTCGAGATCCGATGTTGACAGAATGAATAAATGCATAACAAACAGACTTCTGTAACCCTCATGCCTATGCACGTTGAGGGTAAATTATAGTGTCATCGCCCTGTATGTAAAGTGCCTTGGTCACATTTTAACAGATCTTCAGCAGTATATATATATATATAAGAGGAGTAAAATGGGACGTATTGCTTTCTATATTTTACCACAAATTACATGTCCAACCAAAACTGCATTTGTACTTTCAGATTTATAATTGAGAGGACATCATGTCTGTCAAGTTACATTTCTTATCAGTAGTCTGTAATTAAGACAAATCTATTTGTTAATTTATATGAATAGAACTGTGCATGAGTTAACTTGAGACTGCCTGCTCGCCATTTGAGCAGAAGCATGCTAGTAGTAGTAGTAGTAAGTAGTAGTAATAAAGTGGACCTCTTGTAGTTGCTTGAGCTATAGGATGACTAGAATAAAATAATGAAGTCACTTTATAAAACCTCAGTATCACTAATCAAAATATTTACCTGTCAATATCAAAATGTTTCTTTCTTTGTTTAGACAAGAACTACACAACATTAAGGAATGGAATATACGGGGATATCGGAGGCATTTATTTGCCATTCCCTGGGTTTGACTCCAGAGATGTCTGCGGCTTAGGTGTGAAGTGTCCTACCACTCCTAATGTGGAAGCAACCGAGACTGTGACGCTTTCAGTTAGCTCAAGTTTCCCTCCGGTACACGCCTAGGTTCAGAATTGTTATAGTTTAAGTGAATGAGCAAGATTGGTGAGAGATTGGTCATGGGAGGGAGGAGGTCATTACACATAGTACAGCTAGTAAAGCTGTCTCTACATGTTCAATTATGATTCAGTATGTGTGTAGCGTACACCAACTGAGTGAAGGGGTGTGGTCATGTCTGCTGTTTTAACTTTACCTTAGCCAAGTTAGTTCAAGCAGTTGTTTTAGATAATTATGTACTGGATTCATTTTAGCGAGAAAAACAACAACAACAACTAAAACTTGATGTTCACTACTGAAGAAGATCTTTTCAAATGATGGCTGAGTCAATCTAGCATTGCATATCAATGGCATCTATTGCCAATTGAAACTTTTTGTGAAATAAAATAACTGGTTCATTTCTCTGAGATAGGAATCGTATTCAGAGCTAGAGAGACCATACTTCAATATTTGCTAATTATCTCAATCTTGACAAAAAAAAAATCTTAAATAGTAAGGTAAGAATTTGCAGCAGAGAGTGTACCAATGAATAATCTACATGGCAAGCAATTATCATCATACTCATACAGACTTAGTTTAGAGTGAGGAGAGCTAGTTGACTGTCATAGAAGATTCTGCAGCTCGTATGAATCTGACTAAGAAAGCTAGGTCACAACAACTGTTGGGAGTTAGCTAGCAGCAACTTTTTTGCAGGGTGACAGCCAAATGAATTGTTTACATTTGTATAGAGCAAAATACACAACTATACTCTCATCTTTTATTCTATTCACTTTTATTTTGGTCACAAATAGCTATGCTGCTTCAGGGAAAGAGTGGGGAGGGGACATTCTACAGGATTGTGAGAAGTGGTGGGCTCATGTACCAAATTTAATACCAAATTCAACTTTATTAATTTGCAGATTAAAGCTGTGGTGGAGTGGAGGATCTATGATCAAAGTCCCACTGATCCAAAGGATGACTCTACTAAAGAAGTTGGTTGTACCCAGATTCTGTTGCAGCTCCAGTGAACAGTGTTCGAACTTCAACAATTATTGTGTTATCTGTACAATTTGACTTATTTGGTTTCGATGCTCGTTTGATATTAATTATGTACACAATCAAAAGTTTTACCCAACTATAGTAATAATACGCTAATAATAATAGTAATAATAATAATGGCTACTTTTACATATTGCATTAAGCCATAAGTTGATTGATGCAAAAATGTAGAAGACCAAGTAGGGCTAATACTTCGCTTCAATCCAACAGGAGATTGCTAGTCACAATTTAATGGTGACGTAGAAATGACACGCTGCGAAATGTGATATGCTGCGCGCGCGAGCTTGAATCTATTAAAGTTTACTATTAGTGGCATTTTCGTATTCGCCATTTATGAGGAGCCATGATTGCGGTAGTAGCTGCGCTCAATCTGTTCTTGGTAGTAGCATTGAGTGGCCCCATTGCGATAAGAGACTGCAACAGTAAGTATTCTAATTTGATGCTAACAGACTCGCTTCATTTTTCCTAATGCCGAGGATTAGCTGAAACAACCATTATCGCGCACAGTGAAATAGCTATTTAGCTAGCGTAAAAACAAGTTTCGGATCATATTTATAGTCGTATTTGCCTTGTAGATCCATATCCTCTAAAAATCACCACTGTGGATGTGTCTGGGTGTAGTGAGGCCGAGATATGCGTTGTTAAAAGAGGTTCTAATGTTACAGCTAAGGTGACATTCATACCAGGTAAGATTTGTAGCTTTTATTTATTTAAATAAGTACCATTTGTTTACTTCAGTGTTTGTGCCACCACCATTGCTTGTGTATAACATAATTTGTGAAGTAATCAGAGGGAGTAGTTGCTAGTTATTATCTTTATCTTAATATGACTGCCCCATAGACCATCAGCTTTCTGACTATATCTGAATGCATTGATTCTATATCGCTGATGGTTGTGTGTGTTGTGTATAAAATACCAAACGACCATCAGCAATGAAATAGAATCAATGCATTCGGCTATAGTCTGAAGGCTGAGACAATAACGACAAAGAACAACAACAACAACAACAAAATAAAGCAAACTTACAAGTATGTAGACTAAATATATTGAAATGAAAGAAAAATATAATCTGAATC
>WLWD01002405.1_pt1 | contig 50692 bp, 40 predicted proteins | sample 6712731 | NCBI WGS metagenome assembly WLWD01 (sample SAMN12718690, study PRJNA576275) | sponge metagenome | isolation source: marine sponge | host: Mycale hentscheli | place: New Zealand: South Island, Marlborough, Capsize Point | collected 2014-11-01
CCCCCCACAACCAGTAATCACCCAGATTCCCAAGGGAACAATCAACTGCCTCCAGGGAGAGTCTCCCTCTCCCTGACAGCCAGGGGTGTCTACTACCACAGCCCTAGTCTACCCACCTTCAGAGGGAGCCGTGGATGTTCCAGCACCAGCACCAGATGCAACTGCTGTTCCAGCTCCCCTCTGGAGCTGGTCCCCCCCTCAGAGTCTCTACGCTTGCTAAGTAGCTCTCCGACCACAGCCCTAATAGTCTCCACAAGTTCAGCAGAGACAGCTGGCGTGGAAGATTCCCTAGGGCTAGCCTCCTCAGGGACCACTGGACCTGAAGCCGCCTCTTTTGAAGCCATTTGTGGGATTTAGCAAACTCTACAATTTACACCACTTGTGTTGCTTGCTCCAGGTAGGGTAGACTGACCACGAGGCAGGTCAACCTGCTTTTTCTCCCGCTCAACCTCACGTGACGCCTTGTAGCGCGCCCCCTTTCCCACCTACCCAGGTGTACCCATATCTAAGTCATAGGAGTTCCCACCTGGCATTAACCCCCACTTAACTTGCAGATAAATGGCCAATTTAAGCAGTGGGCTGCTCAAAAAGTTCCTGAACCGGGTGGTCGACTTCATATACGCGGGGTCGACAATTGAAATCTGGAGCTTTACTCTATGACGATCTGTTCCTTGGAATAATTATCACTGGCAGTATATGGGCGACAATCGAGCTGCAGCTCAGACTATGATGGGCCTATCCAATCGTGGTTGTTCGGGGTCCAGATCCATAACGGTAAGAAAATAAATTGCGGTGAAAGTTTAGTGGTCGACAATTGAGGAATAACTATCTAATTTAGTAATACATCAAAATGATTTTATGTTCTCAGTGAATATGGCAGTATCCGTGGCTCTTCAAGAAATCAAGTGTTGTTGAAAGATAGAACAGTCATCAGATCCCAAACTAACTCTACATATTAGAACATATGAGTCATATCATTATAGTAATGTATGTAATATTTACCCAAATTTCAAGTGTTTATATTTACATGGCGTAATGGTGCACTGTAATAGAGCGCAGTACTACACCCTTGAAGGGTCTGCATGGGTGTAGCGTGACACCAGTATAGGTGTGATAAGGGTGTCTCTTGGGAAAAGAACATGAACTTTATTGAAGAATTTGAGAAGCAACACAAGTGAACCAATGCCAAGTCAATTGATAGTAAATCTTTAACATGATATTAAAAATACTAAGACTTACTAATGTCTGGAATCTCAAAACCCAAACAATATTGGTACCTAGATTTAACTGTAATATAGGTTCCGTTTATGTGGCACAACCTTTTAGCTAAAACACCCAATGTCTGCTGCATCCCCATTATTGCATTATGGATAACAGCTTTGAGGAAAAGAGGTTATATCATGCAATTGAAAAGAATCCATTGATAATCAACAAAATCCGCAAACGACGCTGATAATTCACTGTAAAAAACAGTGTTCAGTCACACCCTCTTAACACCCCAGAGTATACCAATTAGGGTGTTGTGATAGTAAATTAGGAGTTAGATTGTTACCCACACGTAATAGTGCACAAAATATTGACGGAAATAGTAACAAAATAATATAAGACATTATTACCGTATTAATTTTTTTAAGTACTACATGTTTATAATAGGAACATTAAAAAAAAAAAAATTAATGAAAAAAGTGAATAAATTCAACACAGGCATGAGACACAAAATTATAAATAGAAAAATAAGTTAATAATAGTACAAATAAGTCTTACTGATTGGTGCATTTCCAACAATATTTGCTATACAAAAATATATAGCTAACAAAAAAAAAAAACCAAGCAAATACTAACACCAAACATTAAAAAAAACTTTATTTTATAAATCTATTGAGAAAAATAATATCAAACTTTTGTATGGTTCTCACTGTCCATACATGTTGTGTACTATATAAGTAGTCTATTTGGTAATCACTGATATTATAATACTGGAGTTTTTCTATTACAGGGTACAGAATGTCCGTATCTGTTGTGAGCTACATAAGCTGTGTGATTGGAAACATGAACCATGGAGTATCCTGGTGCCAAACATTTGGGACATCTTGCATCATGGAATGAGGAATCTAAAAACACTTTGGTATTGTGAACAGATTTATAGTTCTTAAATTCATATTTATTATAAACTTTTGTCTTCAAATGATCTGTAACATTCCCATCTGTTATGTTGCCTGTAAGTCCACAGCTAGGATAATACCAGATCCAGTCAAACTGGCATGAGCCAGCTGGCTTTGAGAAACAGAACTTCAAAATGTAGTCCTTCAATTGAGTCTTTCCTGGGATTCTCGGTACAAAGAAGTCATCAGTATCTAGTGGCATTGCATAGTCATATGTTCCAATATAACGATAGATACAGCCCACTTTGCGGAGAATCTCAGAATGCAGAGAAAGCTCTCCACCTATTACATCACTGTCTGCATACCACTCTTTCCACACACTGAATGATAAATACCCTTCTTCATATTGTTTCCATAAAAAAGAATCATTTACAATCAAATCATCAAATCCTTTGTCAGTTATAAAATGATCTAAGATACTGAAGTGAACATGATCTACCCCGAGGGTCTTCTGGTATTGAACAAATTCATGTATAAAAGTTGCCTTTCGATTATGAACTTTAGAGCAGGTGACAGTTGTAAAATTGTACTTGCCTGTAGGAGTCACTCTTGGAGCAGGAAAGAAAAGAGGATGTTGAGATATCTCTCTGATCTCTGAAGAACTTGGTCCAGTCTTGTAAACTACATGAACTTCACTGCCATTGGTTCCTGGCATATCATAACAATGTACTCGCATGTTCTCATACAGGAATGGCTTCTCTCCAAGCCAGTCATGCATCAAATAGTTCTCAAGACCTGAGTAGTAGGTAAATGTTGCAGCATTTCTGCCATCAACTCCACAACCAACTATCCATCCTTCGTCTAAAATAGTTCTGTTTACAGTCATAAAAATTACAGTCGTATTAGTGTGATTATCTCTAGGACGAGAGTCAAAAAATGCAGTGTGAACAATAAGATCTTTAGAGAATGGTTCATGAAAGTCTTTCAACTGATCTATAGCATATATTGGACTTGTAGAATGAAAATGAGGATGGATCTTGTTATGAGAGACCATATTATAGTAGCAGATACAACAGAATAGTAAGTAGGAAACAAAACACACGAGAAGCCATTGAGTTCTTAAATTCATTTTACCTGCAAATGAATGTAAAATAGATTATAAACTGTGAATTGAAACAAAAATTTCAAAGCTGATAACTAATTAAATTCTGAGAGTAACTTGCATAATGTTAAGACAGCTTCAATCTACTGTTTCTTAACCCCCACCCTTAAAAAACTATCAAAAGTAATTATCAAATTTGTTATACTTATTTAATCAATGTCTCCTAAAATCGCTTGTGCATACTCCTATTCTTTATATGAGCCAGTATTATGATGAAAAAATGTCACCAGTTTTCTTTGGTTTTTATGTTTGTTTGTTTCAGACAGTTTCGATAAAATCAGCTTAAGGGAGGGGGAAGGAGCGGAATTGTTGGGGTCGCAAATCCCAACACTAGGTTTCAAAATAGTAATCGAATGACCAGCTCTGTGGTAATTCACCAAGCAGTAGAAATAATGTTTCAATTGGTTAAATCACGATAGTAAATATAAGTACAACATGCTAGAACAATAATAAAGGAGTAAAGTAGCGTAGCTAAGGTGAATAAAAATGTTTGTGCATTATAAACATTCACGTTGACAACTCGAGACTTCGACGAAGGAAGGCATCGATGACATTTCTGTACATCTTTCCTTGACAGAAGAGATCGACACTTCGTGTCAGTCAATCATCAACTGGAAATATCTTTGTCACCCTTGCCACGAGCCAGTCACAGTTGAACAGAAGTTCATCTTTGTCAGTGGAGTTGACTGGTATCAATGGACGGGAATTAAGAATAGCTTCAGCTTCTGTAAGGATAGTGTAGAGTTCATTGAAGGTGAGCAAATACAGTGACATGAGCTTCCTGAGGAGCGTCTTCATACTTTTTACCCAAGCTTTCCAAAGTCCTCCATGATGTGGAGCTCTGGGAGGACTAAAATGCCATTGTAGGGATGTTCTGGTAGCTTCATGTGAAATAGCTCTGGCTGTAGATGGTGACGACAGTAACTTTTTAATTTCTTTTATCTCATTATGAGCACTGACAAAGTTTGTGCGATTATCTGAGGAAAGGTGTAGAGGAGTACCTCTCCGAGCTGTGAAGCGATGAAATGCAGCCATTAATTCCTCCGTGGTGAGATCGGCACAGAATTCGATTTGTACAGCCTTGGTGGTTAGACAAATAAAAAGACAGGCATAGCACTTGACTCTGGTAAGCTTGCAAACTTTTCCTTGGAAATATAGAATGGTCCCGCGAAATCCATTCCAGTACGCTAAAATGGTGGTGCTGGTGTAGTTCTCGATAGTGGTAGCATTTCCATTATCTGGTTTAGAGGGTGAGAGTACGCTTAAAGGAAAAGTTAAGTGAGAGTAGAATTTAAAGACAGGAGTATTAGAGATCGAGAAGATAGGGGAAAGTCAGGTCTCGAACTCTACCACTGATTCTGATGAGCTGATCAGCACCCAGTGAAATGTCAAACTTTGAGAGCGAGTGATGAAAGGGTAGACTACGTCCAGACCATATATACTCAAAGACTTCTTCATGAGTCATCCTCTGTGCCACTCGAAGAAGACATAGTTTAGCAGCTTGAAGTTCCTCTGAGGTGAGTACACTAGACAAAATATGAGATTTAGTTCGAACATTGTGAAGAAATCTCCTGATCCACGATACCATATGCATTAATTTGTCAAAGAAGAGTAACGAGTCCAGAGAGAGAAATTGGGATCAGGCTCGATGATTTGAACTGTAGCAACAATGGTAGCTCGAATGTCAGGTACTTCTTCTGAGCTCGTTGCAGGTATCTGTGGCCATGATGGCTGAGGAAGGAGTAGCCATGGAGGGCCTTTCCACCACAAGGATGAAGAAATCAAGTTGCACAAATTCACTTCTCGACTAGCCAAGTCAGCTGAGTTGTCCTGAGTAGGAACATGCTGCCAATGATCAGCAGGTATTATCTGTTTAATTGAGGCAACTCGATGCGAGACAAACGTCTTCAGTGTGGCTGGGTTCTTATGAAGCCAGCATAGGACTATACTGGAATTGCTCCATGCATATATTTGAGAGAGAGGAATAGAAAAATCATGAGATACAGACCGTAAAAGTTTAGACAGTAAATGTGCTGCAACCAGTTCTAGCCTAGGTATAGTTACAGATTTGAGTGGGGTTACCCTTGACTTGTAATTACAAGTGTGATTGATACAGTTTCATTTTCGTGCATAGTTCTAATATACATCACAGCACCATAGGTGAAAGTAGAGGCATCTGAAAAGCCGTAAAGAGACTGGCTACTAATCGGAACATCTGATGGTACAAGTTGCCGTGGAATCGGATGAGAGGAGAGAGCTAATAGTGTTGAAATCCACTGCTTCCATTTTTTGGAAATTTTACCTGGAACTGGATCGTTCCAAGAGAGCTTCAACCTCCATAGTTCCTGTAAAAAAAATTTTGATGGTACGTAGCTGGTGAATAAAATCCCATAATATCAAACACTCTGGCAGAGATAGAGGATATTTCATGCTTGGTTATGGGAAGATCATCGTTGACAAATGGAACAGATACATGAAAGTTATCCTTGCTCACGTCCCAGTGAATACCAAGTGTTTTGGATGCTGACAAGGGAGAAGGTAAATGAAGGTCAGCTAGCTCTCTTAAATCTTCTGGTATAGTTTCCAGAAATGAGAGATCATTGCTTCGCCACTTTCACAGAGTATTCCGGTCGATTTGAGCAAACGACAGAGCTCCCATCTGATTTCGTTAGCTTCTTGAAGAGTAGACTCTCCTGATAAGAAATCATCAACGTAAAACGAAGTGAGAATTGAGTGAGAAGTCAAAGGATGGGTGTCTTTGTTAGATTTAGCTAAGTGGTGAAGAACTTTTGTGGCTAGAAATGGTGATGGCTTGAACCAAATGTTAGCCTCTTCATTTGTAGTCCCTGATCTGTCCCTGATCATCACATAAGAGAAAAAAGGGCAACATCCTGGTCTTGAGGTTGAAGAGCTACTTCCCGAAACATCTAACTGATGTTAGTGCTGAATGCTATTCAGTGTAAGTGAAATTTCACAAGGATAGTAGTGAGGAGAGGATATAGGTTGGGGCCAGTAAGAAGTAGATCATTAAGAGAGGTACCAGAGGATGAGTCAGTGGATGAATCGAAGACTGCGCGTCGTTTCGTAATAGTGGATGAATATTTGAAAACACCATGAATGGGCAGATAGAGTACATCCTTTGGAGGGTTTTCAAGATCATATTGAGGAACTAATTCCGCATGATCAAGGGTGAGGTACTCTTTCATCACAGCATTAAAGTCCTGTAGTTTACCTTTCTTGGTCAAGGATCTTTCATTTTGGAGAAATCTGCGTAAAGCTATATTGCATGAGTCACTCAGAAGAAGAGGGTTATCGACCTGGGACAAAGCTACGGAATAACGACCATCTAGCAGGATCTGATAATGATCATCAAAATGTTGGAGGGCAGAATGATCGGCAGCAGGAAAAGTGTCAGACTCTGGTACTTACCCTAGTTCCCACAATTGTTGAAGAGCAGAATGGAGAGAATCTTCGTTGACTTGAAGTTTTAAAATTGACGGCAGAAGTGAATCCTGAGGAATAGCACCTCCTAAGGTCCAACCAAAGATAGTAGGGGTTGCTACAGTTGCCTTGTCCTCTGACAGTGAATTAGAGCCTTTTGTACATCGACTGACATCAGCAATGCCAAAGAAAATATCTATGGGACCTCCAAGGATTGAGTCTGCGAGTGGAGATTTGCCCTTGATACAAGGAAACTGAGAAAGATCTTCAAGTCGTTTGGGTGTTGCGATAGCTTGTAATTAGGATACAACATGGCATTTCACTATGATAGATTCCGATTGACTTGAATGAATAGAACATAACTTTTACAAAATATTTGCTTATGGCTTGACCCATGACTCTGGAGATATTCAATCAATAGGCATGTCAAGGTAATTTCAATTCTGATGCCAACTTTTCAGTGATGAGGGAAATTGAATTTGGTTTTCATGTTTGTCTGTTTGTTTCAGACAGTTTCGATAAAATCAACTTAAGGAGGGGGAAGGAGCGGAATACTTGACAACATAATCTCTGAGGTAAAGTAATTGCTGGAATTTCCCCTACTTTTGGTATTTCCCCTACTAATAGCTGGTAATTCCCCTACTAATTGTTCTGGTATTTCCCCTACTAATTGATTGTATTTCCCCTACTATTTGATTGTATTTCCCCTACTAATTGATTGTATTTCCCCTACTAATTGATTGTATTTCCCCTACTAATTGATTGTATTTCCCCTACTAATTGATTGTATTTCCCTTACTAATTGATTGTATTTCCCTTACTAATTGATTTTATTTTCCCTGCTAATTGGCTGACAGTTACATGTATGGCTTGTGGTTTCGTACCAAATTATTGGTTGGGAAGAAGGAAAACACTATACCAATAAGTGGAATATCAGACCGATAATTGTAGTTAGATTAGTTGCATACTCATCTATAAGCTTAAGGAGGCCCAGAAGACTAGTGATATACTGTATATATAAGGCGTGGTACATAGGAGCTGTATATGTTCACAACTATTCACCATCCTGCCCCACCAGTCCATCCAGCTGTGATTGGGTAATTGGCATTTGCTGGGGTGCAAATTCAAGGCTTATTTTCATCAAATAGTATGGCCAGGTGGGACTTCAGGTGCCCACACCATTAGCTGTGAGGAAAAGCCTGCTCTCCTGAACTTTTTAGCTCAGCTTCAGGAGCTTTGCTTGCATGGCTCATAATGCATGCTCAATGTACAGACATCCAGGTTCTAGCGGTTGCAAGAGAATTTGCTGTTGTTTTCTTTTGGTGTGTGTACATATGTTATAGAAAAACAATAAGCATAGGAATAGGTACCGTAGCGGCCCTCAAGCCGTGTATGGGATAGCTCATTACTCTCATTTTGTTTCCAAAAAGATCTTGCAAAGTAATAGATTGTAAGAAGTTTTCAATCCTCAGGGATAGGCTGCCTAGTAGCAACGATCGTTGCGATTGGAAAAGGGTCTTGCTACTCGAGACTATAACGATAGACAATCTACATCATTATTAGAGCCAGTAAGAAAGAGAAGCTTCAATGAGTGATGTTAAGTCTGCTTTCCTTCCTAAAGGGTTTTTTTTAACAGGAAAGATGGAATAGTCAAATATGATATCCATGACTCTAGTGTGAGTACTACTTGGAATCAGTTTGGAAGATGCATAAAGATTTTACCTTCAACTACATTCACTGTAACAAGATGTCTATCTAAACAGGTTAAGATAAAAGTCGGTGTTTTTTAAAGATTCTGTCAAACTTAAAAACTCTTGCTTGACAAGGTATATGATTAGCTAACCGGCATATATCATGCTTTCATCAATTTTACATCACTTTACTAATTGTCAATTCTTGGATTAATTACATTTAAATCATTTAAACCCTATTGTAGGCATGGCAAATGTGACAGCTTGTTTGGCCTCTACATTTTAAAATTGCTTCCTACACCCATGATAAGTAAGCTTATCTCACTCCAGATACGAGAAAGTCACAGTTTCTACAAAATATCTCCAAATCTATAGGTTCACACACAATATTATGATTATTCCCCAAAAATTGACTTTCTATTGTAAATCTACCAGAAAGTCACAGTTTCTACAAAATATCTCCAAATCTATAGGTTCACACACAATATTATGATTATTCCCCAAAAATTGACTTTCTATTGTAAATCTACCAGTTTCAGTGCCTGGTCTGTGGGTCTTCTCTTTAAGATTGCTGACTCTGAGAGTCAGTTGCAATGGCAAAATTATGTAATTCTGTATTGGAGATAAATTTCTGTGTTCTGTTGTGCTTAATTAGGCATTAATCAGTCAAGGCAGCTGGAAAAGCATTTGATGTCCACATCTATCTATAAAATCACCCCATAATAATAGAGTAGGGTACATGAAATGAAAACAAAATGATTTTTTGCTGTTTATATATGTATGGCGGTAAAAAAAATAAACAACTAAAAAAACAACAACACACATACACAAAACAAAACAAAATCAATTTCTATTAGAGTATGGTCAAAATTAGCTCATGAACCCATTCCTCTTTAATTATCACAACCAAAACTAGGAACTTGAATTACAATGCATGAATGCTTTAAAAAAGGAAAATGAAGACACTACTAGATGTGTATAGAGGTACTTGACATATAATATACTAGTGGTGTGCTTGAGCACAAATGGCGAGCAAGCCTAAAACTACACTATTGTTAAACTATTGGTTTTCACTTCTAACGTTCAAGCTACTATAAAAAGTAGAATTTTTAAATTACGTATAATACGGTAAAGGTATTTAACGCCATAGTAACCGCTCCCCGCAACTGTTTGAAGTGGAAAAAAAAAAAAGCAACAACAACAACAACAACAAAAAAAAGTTACGTTCTTTAAACTTTTTCTTTGCATAATAGCTGTAACGCACAATACTGTCACGTAACTGAACATACTTACGCAAGACTTACCTTGTGGAAAGTCTAGTGGACAATGAATTTTCAAGTAAATACTGTTGCGTAGAGCTTATGACTAATCACTATCAACTTACCACCACCACTAACTTGAATAGAAATTGAACTCCAGTAAGTTTTTGAGTTTAAACTGCACCGGCAAAAGAATTCAAAGCGGTAAACAATTCAATTTCTAGGATGATACGGGTAATGATCGATAAACCAGGGGATACTGTTTAGTGACGTTTGGGACGGGGTCAAACACTGAGCTAACTCGAAAGTATGAGAGGGTCAAAGTACAAAATGACATAAGTACATCCAAATATATATACAAACAAACAAACATCCCCAATTTTCAATTGTGTTACCTGTGTAAGTGTCTCGTTCGCTTCGCTCGCTCGCCAATTATTATGCAGCATAGTAACGTATGTGATGAGTTGAAACTGCTGACAGCTAGAGCAGACTTCAACACTTGAAATTTTGTGTACTTTATTCAGTCAATGTATGTATACATAACATATACAGATATATGTATAATGTAATTATATTATTATGTACATTTATTCTCTATTTTTAGGTTATGACAGTAAACTCATCACACTGTTGGTGGGTGTTAACCTCAAACTAGTTTATCTCTACAAAAACTACCCAACCTGGGCCAAAGCAGCTGCTAAAATATCAGCTGTGAGTATGGGAGAGTCCTAGAAAGCTGTACCACTAACTTTACAACTGAGTAACCAGCCCTAGCAGGACTAATACAGCTAGATACCCATAGCTTCAAAGATGTTACATAGCTAATCAAAACTCCCCTAATGCTTCCACTGTTCTAAATAGGAGTGTATATTACTTTTTTTAAAAATATGTGACAGTTTATGGGAAAAGGGGGCACTTCACGCAAACCAAAAAAATTGAGTTTTTTATGCTAATAAAAAGCTACAAATTATCTCAACTTAGTGCTAAAATACTGGAGGGTAAAACCTTCGACGCGCAGAGAAACTGGCAGTTGAACTGGGCTGTATTCAGCAAAGCAATTGAACTAGAAATCGAGAAAATATAAATTGAATTTCCACTTTCGGTATAATTAATGTTTCCGTATACTTAACGGCGTACTCCGCATACACAATTAAATCGTACAGCCGCTTTTTAACGGCGACTAACGAAGTTTGCGTAGAGCTCTTTTTAGCTTTCAGAGCGTCTCACAGCCTGTCTTGTCGGAATCCTTGGCTACTCTACTCCATGTAGTGGTAAACTTTCAACCAGAGGTAAGCTGTAGATTGCATGCACTATTCTCAAAGCTATGCCGTTTTTTTTTAGCTGCTTGTTTGAAACTCCGCCCATTCCCCGTTTATTGTACTTCGAGAACGAGAGAGAATAAAAAGTAGCTTGTCTTTCCACGGCATGCTTGGGGTCTTTTAAGTTGTTTCGGCATTTAAAATTTGGCGTAAACTTAAAGTAAGGGTCACTAAGACTAATTCTGCAAACAACAAAAATAGGAGAAAGAAAGAATTTTTCCTATGACTTACTTCTGGAGCCTATATCTCAATTTCAATTTTTGCGTGAAGTGTCCCCTTTTCCCATAGACTGTCACATATATAGATTTAATCTGAAGTAAAGTTACCACACAATATTATATAGTAGAGTTTAATTGGCTGAGAGATTAGATTGGATGAGAGATATGGTGGTTTATAGGAACAGAGAGTAGAACAAGCAAAAGAAGATTAGTATGACTGTGGTAAAGTGCATACACAAAACGTCAGGTTCAGGGTATTCAGAAAAAACTTTACGTATGGGCAAGATGAAGACTTTTGTTCAACAATTATTAATAATTTAATTAGTGGATTGGGCCATCCACCTCCAGCTGTGTAGCTCATGTTGCCACATGTCCTGAAAATCACGGGAGCATGAGAATTAGCGCCGGCACAAACAACAAGTTTTTTCAGTTTCAAATTCCACATTTTGACCATCTACTGATATGGTTGTGGAGCAGCAAGCTTGTCTAAGAAAAACTTTCAAAACGATTATCAATACTGCCTTTAGTGGAAGGCCGTAAAATGATTACATTCTTTGTCACTGTTTTTAATTGCTGTTGTCTATACTGACAAAACATTGATCAATGCGAATCAGCATGTGCACAGGACAGTTGAGGAAGATGGGACTTTGATAAAAAATAAAGTAAATGTGAGAGGGGCAAGAAGCAAGTTGACTATTTAGGACATCTGATTATAACCCTTTAGCTGCTGATAGGGGTCAAATCAACTTGGTGATAGTGTGGATTATAAAAACTCACATAACTCACTTTGGACTGTATATACCTAAATATTCGAATGCAGCTTGAATTATGAGTTATTTTGATATTTTTGATTGGGTACCAATAAAAGGTCTTAAATCGTAGTTTTGAGTAAGTTCACACTTAAATTAACAGTTAATTGTCAATAATATCCAAAGTCAGATTGTGACAGACAGACAAACAAACAGGACAACTACTATAACACTCGTGAATGAGTGCTGAGGGTTAATTATACAAGATATTATGAATTTTATACTTGAGTCTGTCCTGCATAGCTATCCATTCACTAACTGAGGCATATTCTTTGGTTATATTTCACTTTTATAATTGTGCTTCCTTCAAATTCAAGATTCAAGCTATGCACATCACAGCAATTGAATGTACTGTGAGTGTCTAGCCATGCACATCACAGCAATTGAATGTTCTGTGAGTGTCTAGCCACGCACCAGCAATTGAATGTACTGTGAGTGTCTAGCTATGCACATCACAGCAATTGAATGCACTGTGAGTGTCTAGCCATGCACATCACAGCAATTGAATGTACTATGAGTGTCTAGCTATGCACATCACAGCAATTGAGTGTATTGTGAGTGTCTAGCCATGCACATCACAGCAATTGAATGTACTGTGAGTGTCTAGCTATGCACATCACAGCAATTGAATGTACTGTGAGTGTCTAGCCATGCACATCACAGCAATTGAATGTACTGTGAGTGTCTAGCTATGCACATCACAGCAATTGAATGTACTGTGAGTGTCTAGCCATGCACATCACAGCAATTGAATGTACTGTGAGTGTCTAGCCATGCACATCACAGCAATTGAATGTACTGTGAGTGTCTAGCACAAATATTATATAGGAAAAGAAGAAAACATTAAATAGCATAATCCATAGAGTTCGTATATTTATGATGGGCGAGTTTTTAAAATCAAATGTTAGTTCATCAAGCACCACTGTGTGGCGGGGTACTTGGCTAGTCATAATAAGTATAAGAATGGAAACAAAGTTTTATAACACAGGCTCAATAAATCAGTCGTTTCAATAAATTTTATCTTCTTGAGCTTTAGTTTTGAGAGCAATGATCCTTAATGTACACTGTTAAAAATGAAGCGTTATAATAACACTTTTGAAGTGTAAATCAAGAGTGTAAAATCTTGCAGTGTTATAGTAACACTGAGGCCAGTGTTAATTCTAAGTGTAAACACTGCAGCATTCCAGTAACACTGAAATAAGTGTAATTGTGAACTGTGTGGCGGGGTATTATTAGTGCAATAAAGTTGCTTTTTATCCATAAAAAAGTTCCCATAAGCTTTGATTTAACTTGAAGCAAAATGAAAATATAACCCACTAATACTTTATTAAATTCAAAACCATGATAGTTTTTACCTGTGAAATATATACCTGCCATATGATAAGCGAAATATGTCTTGCGTTTGATGATTCACTCACCTTATTACGATAACTGTTGCCACACTGTTAGAGTCCAACTTCAGTCACTTTCATGCAGTGTAGGCTATAATATACACAACAATTTTTTGTTAATGAGTTGCTTAAAATGTAATCATAATTCTATTGCAATAAGTATAATTGGGTGCATTTAAACCTTAAACCTTCACCGGTGATTTTTTTTTTCAAGCAGATAATAGAAAAAAGACGTGGTAATAAAATAACTACTATATAGAATGTTCCTATTTTTCTGCAAAGAAACAACTTAAGTAGCACAGAGGGAGCCAAAAATAAGCTTGAAGTAGCCAAATTGCTGTAACATATGGTGCTTGTAATTTCTATAATCATATTCATGCTCTGAACATTACACACACTTCTATTACATCATCGTGATTCATGTGATAAGCACCTGTCCACAAGTTCATCTGAGAGTGTATGAGAATTAACTCTGAGAACTAACTTAACTTGTTACAACTGCCGCCTCTCAAGGTGTAAATTGTGTGGCTTTAAGGAGTGGGGCTCAAATTTGGAAGCCTTTCGGATTATGGGGTATTCAGATTAGTGAGTGGATTAGTGAGCTTAGAATTACAGAGGTTCTACTGCACTTCCATTATTTTAATACATTCATTACTTATTACACACATCCTACATCTTACATAATCCAAGTCTTCTCCTTTAGAAATATAGCAGACTTTATGAGTATGAAGTTGATCTGTGCACTATATCCGAGTGACCTACCATGCAACGTATTTAAAGCATTGTATACATGGTAAAGAAGTGGTCAATCCTAACTAAATAGAATATTATCTTTCCTCTCCTAGTCCCTGCCCAGTTTAAACTATATACCGTGTCTATATTAACTTTCACTTCGTAATTTAAAATTTTTGAAAATCCAATATAATATTGAACACAACTTACCAGCTCATGACTAATTGGTAACACAAGTGAAATTGGTCATATTTATTTCATCATAATAACATATACAACCAGGTCAACATAAGCTTGGTTTACATGTTTAATATACTAGTAGTACTGGGGCTAAGCCATTTATAATAGAATTGACCAATACTAAATATATAGGGAGAGCTATAAACCACTCAATAATACAATGATGGAGGAAGCTATTATTATTGTATTGCTCTGGACAACATTCAAGTACAACACTAGAAGCACAGCTAGATATAGCTAATGTAACATTATGGTGAGAACATCAATAATTAATTAAATACGTAATGAATGATATAATAGAGCCTGTGTTATGTATGTCAAGCTTCTAGAGAAGCTAAGTCTGAGTTCTTTACCACGTTTGACAGAATAATATTGTTTGTCATATTCATGTTACGCCCGTCGCACCCCACCCCCCTCCTCACCTGCTCTTTTCTCCCTCTGCAACATTGTAGTTACCAAACTCTCCTTCTTTCGCCTCACTTCACCCATCCTCACCCTTATCTTGTTGTGGTTCAAACATACCAGGTGTGAGCTAACCAAGCTTTGAACAACAGACAGGTAATTCTATTTACTAACTGTTACTGGTTGGACTATACACGTCAATAAACTTTAATTCCAGTGCGACGTTTCGACCAAGTTTGTTAGTCTTCTTCAGGTACAGAAAATAGCAATACTCTGTACCCTATTTTCTGTACCTGAAGAAGATTAGCAAACTTGGTCAAAACATACTAGAATTAGAGTTATTGACGCGAGTAGTCCAACAAGTAACAGCTAGCAAATAGAATGATCTAAACTGCATCATTATGCCTCTCAAAAATTACATAACAGACTGGTAACTGACATTTGCTAAGGTACACAACATACAACCCCTTCACCACAAATACAACTACTTCAGCATAAATGAATACAACAGCATAGAGCACGGATGGAATACCACCAACCACTTTGGCATAGCTAAAGCATTCTGGCATATAGCTAGCTAGACTTTAGTCTGGCGGCGCCTGAGGAAGGAAAGGGTCTGGTAGCTTTAGTATCAACGACTTGCACCGGCACCAAAATAGTGGCGCTCCAATCAGATTGCAGAATCGTTAATTCAGCACATTCCTCACTACATATTCAATGCGCGCCAGCTTATTCCACGTTGTTAACTATGGGAGATCAAGTGATGAAGAGTGTGTTTAGAAGTTAGTTTCGTGCGTAAAGCCAGAGCAGATGAAAGGGCATTTAAAAAAAATATGTTTTTGTAGCTCTCACTACAGGGTACAGAAAGAGTGCTTTTTTCCAGAGTTTGCCATTTGTATAGACCAACTCCTACACAAGTGTGAACCAGCCATTACTGTTGTTGTCGTTCTGCATTATTGAAACACCACAGTCGCATAGAGACAATCCAACAAAATGTTTACTAGACAAAATGTTTTGACTCGCGATTGATTTTAGCCCACACGTTAATGATAACGCAATAAACCTGTGATGTCATTTGCACAAGTCGTTGCAGCTACTAAGAGATACCAGACTAGCTAGACCTGTGAAGCAGGCTAAGGTCAAATGGGAAAGGTCAACAGGAAAGGTCAATTAGCAAAGGTCAATTAGCAATTAGATGGGTTAAGTAGTACCTGGCAGTAAGCAACGTAAGGTATTTGGGGTATATAAGCCAGCCTCCAATCAAGGTAGACAAAAAAAAAAAGAAAAAAAAAAGGTCACATGGTATAAGCAATGGGGTGTCCAAAAGGGCATCAAACATTCGGCACTACAGGCCGATTGCAGGGCATAATAGGACCCAGTAACTTGGTGGTTACTGTACACAAATGCTGGCCAGGTTAGTCCCACCACACTGCGGGACGCACAATGTAGCTCCAATGGTCTTGCGGAGCAATGTAGCTCCAATGGCATTGAGGGGTACAGTAAATGATGTCTCTGTCGTCCACTTGGTGTTTTTCCAGGCATGGGAGTGCTACCAACAGCGGAGGCACTGGCAGGTCTACCATCCTTCTCCTCCCTCGCGGGGTCCACTCCGGGGACGCCACTAAGCGTGACTTTGGCGGCCTCATCTCTCACCGCCCCACTTTTCCACCAAAGCAACCCACAGAGACATGGAACTTCCAACAAATCTGCTTGGGATCTCCTTACCAGCGAAAGTGATCACCAAGATACTGGCCCTGGACTTTGTGGATATGGCCGATTTGATCCAGGGAAATTGGTCTACCCAAGATGACGAGGACCAGAAGTGCTGTCACCGTCGTCAACAGCGCAAGGGCCCCGTAACGGACATCCTAGTATGGGTAGAATGCTTCGCATCATTGGTCACGATGCTGGCCACCAGGTACCCAGGCAAGACTCCGCAGCTGATGGCCTATCAACGCACGATTGTCAAGGCGCACAGGTCATTTGCTGGGGATGGCTGGATCATCTACGACACCTGCTTTTGCAGGAAGGCGACCCTAACAAAGTCTTTAGAGTGGGGACAAGTGGACTTCTCCCTCTACAATGAAACATTCACTGGAAGAGCTAGGCCAGTACGCCGATGTACCCTCTGCGGCAGCGAGCACCATGCAGAGTCAGATTGCCCTGAAGCCACATCGAGTCGCTTGCCACTGGACATCTGCGGGGTAAAGCAACATACGAAACAGCCTGCCTCCAGTCATCTATGCCAATTATTTAATGCCAAATATGGCAACAAGTGCCACTTCAACCCGTGCAGATTTGGCCACAGATGCATGGAATGCCGAGGCAGTCACCCGGTATCCCAATGTGGCAGAGGAGCGCCACCAGCAAAAATGAGTAGACCCAGCTCACCTCGCCTCCGAGGACGGAAATAGCACACGCTATGTATTGAACATCTTCTATGAGATAGCTACACTGGACTATTAGACCAATGTAGTGACTGTATCTGTTTATGTTATTTTGTTGCACCTTCCGCTTCGGCGTGACCACCTACCCTGTGTAGGTTTAATATCATTGTATTACATGAAATATTAATATGTCTATCAATCAAAATTGGGGAATTACATAGAGAAAGGTTATCTAGGTCGGAGTGGAAAAACAGAAAAGAAAAAAAAAGATGTATATAGAGAGGCTACAGCTAGTTGAATAGGGGGAGAATCAGGCTAGGCAAATGGAGTGGTAGCACTGAGTCGGAGTTGAAGCTAGTTACGTGTGTACACTGTAGATCAAGAAGGCTACTACAGATATACCAGGGACCTAAAAGCATTGGACAGTCACAACTGCAAAGGGGCATCCCAGGACCACAGGCTGGCAGCCGTCAAGACACCACTCAACGTTGCAGCGTGGAGGAAGAGACTAAGGACTCACCAGGATGCTGACTATACGAACTACATAGTCACTAGTTTGGAGCACGGCTTTCATATAGGCGTGGCAGCGTTCACGACGCTCAACCCGGCCAAGAAGAACATGCTATCAGCAGAGAAAAACCCACAAGTCATCGACGACTACTTAGCAAAAGAAGTTGAAGCAGGCAACATCCTAGGACCCTTCCCTTTGTCATCAGCCCCCAAGGCACATATCAACAGGTTTGGAGTAATTCCTAAGAAGCATCAACCGGGAACGTGGAGGCTGATTACGGACTTATCCTTTCCTGAGGTGGCAGCGTGAACGATGGCATTAACCCTGACCATTGTTCCATGGTGTACACTACAGTCGACCAAGTGGCAGCGAGAGCGATGTCTCTGGGCAGGGGGGTCCTACTTGCCAAGATCGATGTCAAGTCAGCATATCGACTTGTACCCATTTGCCCAAGAGATCGCCTCTACCTAGGTATGCAATGGAAGAATGCAGTGTATGTGGATGGCATGCTCCTGTTTGGGCTCAGGTCTGCACCCAAAATATTCAATGCACTGGCAGATGGTCTAGAGTGGTGCGTCAAAGAGGAGGGAGTGCAGCACGTATTCCAATATCTTGACGACTTTATCGTGCTAGGGGTGGCGGAGTCACCAGAGTGTAGCGATAGTCTGTGCACCCTCAAGCACACGTGTAGGGAACTGGGCAGAGGAGAAGCAGGACGGACCTACGTCTGTCATAAACTTTCTCGGTATTATCATCAACACCAACAAGGGGGAATTACATCTTCCGACAGATAAGCTGCACAGACTGTTGGAGGAAATACGGTTGTGGCTCCAGAAACAGGCCTGCACACGTAGGGAACTTGAGTCGCTGATTGGCACTATGCAACATGCCTGCAAAGTAATAACTCCAGGGAGATCATTTCTCAGGAGGGTAATAGCTCTTCTCAACGTGGCAAAAAAGAGACATCACCACATCCGCCTCAACAATGAATTTAAAGCGGATCTTGCTTGGTGGAATGTGTTTGCAATGCACTGGAATGGCGCATCCCTGCTCGTTAGCAAAGAAAGTGTGCAGATTACTCTCACGTCGGATGCGTCAGGGCGGAATTCTCGGTATGCAAATGACGACACACTGATGCGCATGCTGAGGTGCCTCTTTTTTGTTGAAGCCCACTTTCAATTTTCCCTAGCAGCAACACACATACCAGGGATTCACAATGTATTGGCAGATGACCTATCCAGAAATAGGTTGCCATCATTTTTTAGTCAGATACCAGATGCTAATCGCACCCCTTCATTTTTACCCCCTTCTCTTTTGCAGTGGCTGCGTCATCCCAAGTGGGACTGGACATCCCCCAGCTGGACAGTGCTGTTCAGTTCTTCTGTGCTCAGGGCGTAGCCAAGTCTACAAGACAGACCTACAACTCGGCACTCAAGAAGTTAGCAGAATTTTGCTATATGTTTGATATCGTCTTCCCCTTCCCCGTCTCCGAGAGTATGTAGTGTTACTTTTCATCACACTTGGCAACAAAACATCTAGCACCACAAACAATTAAAACATAATTAGCTGGAATTAGGCATATGCAGATCGTGCTGGGGCTACCAGAGCCGAGAGCATTCTCCTCACTCCCCCGATTGCGACTAGTACAGGCAGGGATACAGCGGACGTACGCCCAGAAGACACCAATCAGAACCAGAATTAGGCTGCCAATAACACCTGCTATCTTGGCAAAAATTCACGGCATATGCTGCCGAGGGCGAAGGACAACGACACTATCATGACATGGCAGCGGCATCTATGTGTTTTTTCGGGTTCTTTAGGGCCGGAGAAATCACGATACCATCCTGCACCACGTTCGACCAGGATAGGCACCTGGCCTGGGGAGACGTAACAGTTGACGACTTATCCAACCCCAAGTCCTCAAGGTGAAGCTCAAAGCTTCAAAGACAGACCAGTTTGGGAAAGGGGTGGATGTCTTCATTGGTTCCAGCGGTAGTAGTCTCTGCCCCGTAACGGCAGCGTTGGCCTACATGGTCATCAGAGGGAATGCGGATGGCCCGTTTTTTCAATTTAAGGATGGCAAACCTCTAATAAAAGCCAGATTTACAGAGGTCATTCGGGAGGCGCTGGAAGCAGTGGGTCTTCTTCGAGATCAGTTTGCTGGCCACAATTTTAGGATCGGCGCGGCCACCACAGCGGCTAAAGCAGGCATCGAGGACTCGACGATACGTACGGTAGGCAGATGGAACAGCTCAGCCTTTCTAGTGTACATCCGAACACCAAGAGAACAGCTGGCACAGTTCTCAAGGGCACTATCATCTTGAAAACGATCAGTCTCACACACATGTATAAACATTGTCCTTCGCTCGCAATCACGTTGTGTCTACTCCAGCGATATGGATATATTGTAAAATAAAAAATAAAAAATACAGTGCGTCCAGCTTAAAGAGTAGAAAGTACAGATCTCACAACTTATACCTACTGTAGTCTCCCTCACTTCAGACATACCTTTTGCAACTTGTCTAACACCCATCTCAACTAAACTGAACTAATTCAAACAGCAGAAGTAGGAGAACCAAACTATTTCCATTGACTTCGCATACATTTTTTTTTGACGTCATGAATTTGTGCTCCCCACGTCACTAATCGTAGCTAAACTTCAGCCGCACCCCTTTTACTCGGGCGCGATCCAAACTGGGGCTTTCCCTAACTGCACCGCCGATTCCTTAAGGGACTTTCCCTCACATTACCACACGGCAATTATAAAATTACCATGTTGCTATTATTGTAATTGAACTGCAATGGCTTCTTCAATTGCAACTGGGAAAAAACGACTTAGGGGAGATCTGCTACTTTTGTCAGATATATCTAATGTATCTCCAGCTTCCAAGAGGGCCAGCAGTACAACTGCTGACAATAAGATCAAGGACTTTGGAAAGCTGAAAGCCCCAAGGGGTAGACATATCTCCATGTCTCCTCCTCCTGCAGCGTCCTCTCCAGCAGCGCCCTCACCAGCCACTCCGGATACCTTACGAAGTTTTGTGCATGACCACCTGAATCTCATTGAGGAAGGCATGAACACTCTGCAATCGTGTACAGAACGAAGTACGACATTCTCCATACAAAAGGCAACCAGTTTACAGGTGTTTGGTGCATGTGTATGTAGTGGTATGGGAATTGTACAGTCGTGCAAGATTGCCGCCACATCCATGGGATTCAACTGTGAAGTGGTGAGAAGATGGGCCAAGGAAACATATGTAGATTTTTTTGCCGCTCAATCATCGCTGGAAAATGTCACTGATCAACTGCTGCTACATGAGCTGGACTCGGATCGAGGGAAACATCCAAAATGGATCTCCTTAATCAGTGATGAGAATGTCCAAGGTGCTGTGAAATCCTACATTTGTGACACCGGTTATGTTAAAGGGAGTCCTAACCTCACACTCATGGACGTCGTATCGTGGGTGAAAACCAATTATGATATCGAAGTGAGCAAGTCTTCTGTAGGTCATTGGCTGCATCTACTGGGCTTTACATATGTCCAGCACACCAAGGGTGTCTACTTTGACGGTCACGACAGGACAGATGTTGTGGCAAGCAGGAAGGCCTACCTCGAAACTCTGAGCACTCATGATAAGAGGACATGGCAATACTACTCTCCTTGTCCCAATTCTGCCAAACGTCCTATCATCCGGGTGTACCATGATGAGTCCACCTATTACTCCAATGCCGACCAGTCATTCCACTGGACAGACGGCACACACCAAGTTCTGAAGAAGAAGTCTCTTGGGAAGTTGATTATGGTGTCTGACTTTGTTGAAGAAGTTGGTGGAATGTTGAAGCATGGTGAGGACAAGGCGACATTGCTTCTTGAGCCGCACACGGATGGATACTTTACAAATGACAAGCTGTTATCTCAAGTATGTAGTCATACCAGAAGTAGAGTAGTGGTAGTAGCAGTAGCAGCAATAGTAATAGCAGGAACAGTGTTGTAGTCCATCCTATATATTCGCTGTCCAAATACCTACAATGTGATAAACAATGGCATATTCAAACCTTTATTAATTTTTCTAGTACAGTAGGATGACATGATCGACACCAGCAACAAGTATAGATGTATGGGCATCTTTAACACTCAATAAACTATGATAACCTACTCAATTAACTTCATTATATTAATTAATATATACATATATATATATATGTAGACTCACAAGGCGATTTCAATCTTCGAGCTGAAGTATCCTGACTGCCAAGGGCTTTTCATTTTTGATAACGCTCCCTCTCACATGAAAAAGCCCACAGATGCACTGAATGTGGACTGCATGAATGTCCGTGATGTTGGCAAACAGCCATTTCTGCGTGATACAGTGTGGCAGGGGAAGACTCAGCGACTAGTCACAGATGCTGGTGTACAGAAGGGCATGAAGTCTGTGCTGGAAGAGAGGGGGATAAACACCAGCGGAATGAATGCTGCGAAGATGAGAGAACAACTCCAGCTGTTTCAGGCAAGTTGTCACGCCTAAAATAAAATAAAAATTAATAAAAGAATCTGCATGGCTCAACTATATTAAGATGGAGTTGTACTTGTCTGAATTAAATTTAGAATTAAATTAGCCTGCCTTTCGAAGTGCCATATTGCATGCAGGGGGGAGAAGGGGGAGGGGAGTGGAGCAGATAATTTGCAATTGCAAGTAAGAAGCACAATTTGTACCCTTATTACATTAGGGATTTTAATATTATTGGCATTGTAACATTTTATATTTTGTACTACAGGACTTTCAAGATTCAACAACTATTCTAGAGGAAGAGATTCACAGTCAAGGGCATCTCTGTGTGTATCTTCCTAAGTTTCATTGTGAGCTTAACCCTATAGAGCAGGTGTGGTGCCATTCCAAGAAGCACACAAGAAGTAACTCCAATGGAACTATCACCAGACTAAGGAGGATAGTGCCCCAATCCCTGGCCTTGGTAACCAAAGACACCATCGGGCGATTCTTTTGCAAGTGCCGGGATTACGAGACTGCCTATCGAGAGGGGCATAGCTGTCAGACGGTGGACAAGGCAGTCAAAAAATACAAGTCTCACCGCAGAGTGACCGAAACAGAGTGATTTATCCTTTTCTTTTTCTTTTTCTTTTTTTTGAACCGGCTCTTTTCAGAGCCACCACTAAGCAAAAGACTTCACTTTTTAACTGGCTCTTTTAAGAGCCAACACAAAGCATACACACACACATATGAACACACTCACATATGAACACACTCACACACACACACACACACATATGAACGCACTCACACACACACACATATGAACACACTCACATGAACACACTCACACACACTCACATGAACACACTCATATGAACACACTCACATGAACACACTCACACACACTCACATGAACACACTCATATGAACACACTCACACACACACACTAGTCTTGGTTTATACAGTTAAGTGATAACGAGGTCCACCATCCCACATGCAGAACATACGTGCTCACTGCATATATATTTTTGTAGCGACATAGTGATAATATATGGCAGGGTAAGGTGGGTGGAGGGGAAGATTACTAGACTATTGAGGGGGGAACAAATATTTTAGAGTTAGACTAACCTTAAAATGATGAAAGAACCACTGCCAAAGATAAGTTCCTCCTCCGTAAGTACAAATTAAATTGTCCTCTGATATTAGGATTAATGAACTATTGTCTACTGAAGTCACTTTATGAGCAGAACAGATGAACTCTAATTGCAGATCGTCTTGAGACTGTTGCTATAAGAGCAAAACAGATGCAACTTCCGCAGATCATCTTGGGAGTGTCGTCATTAGTGCAGAACAGATGAACTATTGCAGATCCTCTTGTGACTGTCATTATAAGAGCAAAACAGATGAACTATGGCAGATTGTCTTGGGAGTGTCATCATAAGAGCAGAACAGATGAACTATGGCAGATTGTCTTGGGAGTGTCATCATAAGAGCAGAACAGATGAACATCGCAGATCATCCTGGCAGTGTCGCCATAAGAGCAGAAGAGCAGAACAGATGAACTATCATCAGTGTAAGGATGGTTGGTCTGCAGCAAAACCAACACTCATATGAAAAGTGTATACACTCACCGTTTACATTAATTGTTAATTAATCGCAATTGCAATCAAGTATAATTCCCTCATACTAATAAGTGAAAGTACTCAGACATTCCTAATATATTAGACTTAACTGTTCCCTTTTGTAAGCTTATTCAATAAATTTTTAAGAAATCTTTTTTTATCGACGTTCACATGTGCTGTATTGTGCCAAATTTTCCCGTAGACTCAAATATCATTTGCTACAGCAGAAATGACATTTTCTCCCAATTAATTTTATACTCTCCTAAGCCTACTATGGACAAGCATTTCCATAATTATTTATTTTTCTGTTGATATACAAAACTGACTGATTAACAAAATTAAATTTCTATAACAACTGTAAGTTGCTTCTAAAAAGCTAAGTGTATAGTTCATACATTCAAAGTTTTTCATTCCATGTGAATTACTCTTGTGTCTGTGATAGCCACACCCATGTGAATTACTCTTGTGTCTGTGATAGCCACACCCCCGTTTACCTTATAATTGCCCCTCTCCCTAACCCTACCCCCCACACTTTCATCATGCTGTCTCTGCCTCTGATAAACATATTGTATCATGGTTTTCATTAATATCACCTACCTTCAAATAATCCTTACTTGAGCAGGATACTCCTAGTAACCCCCTCGAACGTCAAATGTTACGTATGTCAGTCATGTTCTTTTGTGTATTCGTAATCGTTTGCGTCCTTTAGAAATGGTCTGTGTTGTATGTGTTCGTTTTAATGGTGGCGTCATGTTGTAGCTGCGAAGCTGTTGGAAATGTAAGCGTTCTGAAGTTTGAAATTGTTGCACTACATGTAGAGGTGGAGTGTTGGTCAAGTGTATCAGTGGTGCCATAGAAGAGTCAGGTTCAGAAAAAAAATCAGGTGTAGTGCAACATCTGTCATTGTCATGTTGTAATACCGTCTCGTCACTGTCATATGGTAATACTGTCTCGTCATTGTCAGACGGTAATACCGTCTCATTACTGTCATATGGTAATACTGTCTCGTCATTGTCAGACGGTAATACCGTCTCATTACTGTCATATGGTAATACTGTCTCGTCATTGTCAGACGGTAATACCGTCTCGTCATTGTCGTACGGTAATACCGTCTCGTCATTGTCGTACGGTAATACTGTCTCGTCACTGTCAGACGGTAATACCGTCTCGTCATTGTCGTACGGTAATACTGTCTCGTCACTGTCGTACGGTAATACCGTCTCGTCATTGTCGTACGGTAATACCGTCTCGTCACTGTCAGACGGTAATACCGTCTCGTCATTGTCGTACGGTAATACTGTCTCGTCACTGTCAGACGGTAATACCGTCTCGTCATTGTCGTACGGTAATACTGTCTCGTCACTGTCAGACGGTAATACTGTCTCGTCACTGTCAGACGGTAATACCGTCTCATTACTGTCATATGGTAATACTGTCTCGTCATTGTCAGACGGTAATACCGTCTCATTACTGTCATATGGTAATACTGTCTCGTCATTGTCAGACGGTAATACCGTCTCGTCATTGTCGTACGGTAATACTGTCTCGTCACTGTCGTACGGTAATACCGTCTCGTCATTGTCGTACGGTAATACCGTCTCGTCACTGTCAGACGGTAATACCGTCTCGTCATTGTCGTACGGTAATACTGTCTCGTCACTGTCGTACGGTAATACCGTCTCGTCACTGTCGTACGGTAATACCGTCTCGTCACTGTCGTACGGTAATACCGTCTCGTCATTGTCGTACGGTAATACTGTCTCGTCACTGTCAGACGGTAATACCGTCTCGTCACTGTCGTACGGTAATACCGTCTCGTCAGTGTCGTACGGTAATACCGTCTCGTCACTGTCGTACGGTAATACCGTCTCGTCACTGTCGTACGGTAATACCGTCTCGTCACTGTCGTACGGTAATACCGTCTCGTCACTGTCGTACGGTAATACCGTCTCGTCACTGTCGTACGGTAATACCGTCTCGTCACTGTCGTACGGTAATACCGTCTCGTCACTGTCGTACGGTAATACCGTCTCGTCACTGTCATACGGTAATACCGTCTCGTCACTGTCATACGGTAATACCGTCTCGTCACTGTCATACGGTAATACCGTCTCGTCACTGTCATACGGTAATACTGTCTTGTCACAGTCAATCATTGAAATAGTCTCGTCTGGCGAAGAAAGTTCGTATATTATTGTTTTGTCTGAGTCACTATCGTCTTCTTTAGTCACAAATGTTGACGTATGTGGTGTAGAAGTGTCAGAAATTGATGTGCATGTCGAAGTTGATGTATGTTTTGAAGTAGTCGATAAAACTTGTTTCAGTACCAGTTGTTGTATAGGGACATTACCAAGAGCATCCTGAACCTCTGGCAGGCGCTGAGGATTGCCGACAACACTCACCTCCACACTACATATGATGTAGCGGTAGTTCCTATTTCCAGGAATCCTAGAAAAAGGCCATGATGTGACTTTCCTATATAAATACATAAATCAATTAATAAACTGCATTAAAGTAGCCGATAGTAATTAGCACAATAGTAATTAGCAACAAATAAGTATGTAATTAAACTCAAAAGTGAAATATAACATATTTCATAGCAAAAAAAAAGGGGGGGGGGGGGGGACAACCCAATGTATGAAAATTAATACAGAAACAGCAGAAACAAAAAAGGCATCTTAAAGTGAGAAGTTGCTTATTGTATGCTACCGCTAGCTAGGATTGGAATCATAAAAGCTAACTATTATACTACATTCCTAGGATGCTTAAGGAGATTGCATTCATCTATTGGAATAACTGTTGGTCTTTCTCCCTCTCTTTTTTTAAAAAACTATACAGCTTACCCATTAGCAACTGATCCTGCATCAAGCAGTGGTGCCAGATTAGCGGACGCTTCTCTACCAAGGTGCCCTAGAGTGCCCGATAGACCGCACCGTAAAAGAATACTGCTAGGGTCCTTGGCGTTCAGCAGTTCCCACTCACAGCAAAATCGTAACCCGACGACGATGTCTTCAGGCCTGAAGTCGTAGAAGTGTACCCCTCTCGCCTCCGAACGAAAGCTAGCCAAAACCTCCATCTCCCGCTTCTTACCCGCGTGTTTGGCAGTTGTACATACATACATATTGTTAATGTGCATGCTGCAAGTTGTGACGTCACGTATACGTTGTCATTGAGATTAGGGCTTCCGCAAACGTCATCATTTAGCAGATGAAAGCAAATGTTTGCACAAAAACTGTCATATCTCACATTGTTCACCATATGATTTTCAAATTCATATATGTTAAAATACAACTATTTAGCTTAAGTTATATTAAAATTCTAAGAAACCAGGTTCTAAATTACTAAAATTCTGGCTTAAACAGTTTTTACACTTCACTTTTTTATAAAAAATGAAATTAAAAGCTAACAAAACCTCATTAAAACTCCAAATTTGGTACATTAAAACTTCATAAAATATAGATCAAATGTACAAAATTTGCAGACACCCGGTTTAAAATTACTCTTTTTCTGGCTTAAACAGAACCAAAAATCAACTATTTATAGTGGCAGTTCTCTCAGTCATAACCAACGCTGTACCCACAAAACCACTTCTTCTTTTTTGAAGAATCATGTTTAATACACATAAATGCAAATGTGTGCCAAATTTTAGACTTGTAACTTCCATACAAGTGCACCTGTAGACAAATAAAGAGAACAGTACAAAAAACATAACTTTCTACTCTTTAAGCTGGACGCACTGTAGTCAGTCTTGGGCACAAAACAGGGGTGGGCGGGACTAAGATAGCGGGTGAGTAATACTATATACTCATGATACTCTGGGATTTCCCACGCACTGCACCGAGAAACACACTATGCAGGTGTCTGAGAGGAATGAGATGGAGAGTCGCTTTGGGGGTAGGGAAGGGAAATTCTGTTCCACCTTCCCTATGGACGATCAGGAGGTGAAGGCCACCACCTTCAACCCCCAAACGCTGGAGTCGGCAGGAAGCTCCCACAAACAGATAAGTAATATAGTGGGGTTAGTGTTAGTCTGGCGGGTGTATACAAAATAAAGAGCACTTTAGCTGGTAAGCTAAGTGGGTGATAAGGAGTGCTAACCGCTAATTGCAATTACACCCGGGTCCCTACCTCCCTCCAAATACCATAGACAACGGACATTAAATAGAGTTTAATGTTTACTCATTAAACAGAGGGAGGAAACCCGCGTGTAGGGCTACAGGTAAGGGTCGCACCAAAAAGAGGCCTGGCGCATGCGTACTAAAGTCCCCGTGCACGTGGCTCAGTCAGCGGATTAGCAAAGCAGCAGCCAAATAGCTTGTTGCCCTCCCACCCAACCACTAACAAAAAGATCCGATCATGGGAGAATAATAATAATAATAATAATTAATGAAAGCAAGAACCAGGGTAATGACATTTAATGACTGGGAAGCATCATATTCTCTGCCCGTGTCTCCACACGGGCATGACAGGTTTGGACCTAGGTAAAGGGTTGACTAGCCAATAAGTAATAGTAACAAAAGCCGATCAGGAGGTGAAGGCCACCACCTTCAACCCCAAACGCTGGAGTCGGCAGGCAGCTCCCACAAACAGATAAGTAATATAGTGGGGTTAGTGTTAGTCTGGCGGGCCAGACCCTTTACCTTCTTTTTTATGGGAGGGGGAAGGGAAAGGGTCTGGAGTCACTAGCATCAACGACTTGTTCTAGCCACCCGATTTTGGGGTGGCGGTTTTAGCACATTCCTTGGTACATTCGTCATGGGACGTCATTATAATGCGTCATTATACGGTTCTTTTTTTTTTCTTCAAGCATGGAAGACTCTTACCTGATGAGGTTTTGTAATGTAAGATCACAGCTACTTGCGGGAAATCTGGAGGAGAGGGTCCAGAATTCTCTTCCAATGCTTCCTCATTAGATTACGCCAGGCTAACACTACTCCAGAACGGAGTCTTGAGATCTGATCTCTCTGCAACTAGCCTAGGGACATATCTAGACTCTGATGGAAGATCAGAGCCACAACCTAAGCAGAACTCCAGAGCTAAGCCGATCGTGCAGGTTGAGCTGCAAGTTAAAGTGCTTTCCCGAGAAATATTAAAATGCGAGGGGGAATATGTGACGCAATTTTGACACTTTTTAATTAAATTCCTCTGGAACAAGTCGTTGATGCTAGTGACCCCAGACCCTTTAATAAAGAGCACTTCAGCTGGCAAGCTAAGTGAGTGATAAGGAGTGCTTAATTGCAATTACACCCAATTAGCACCTGGGTCCCTACCTCCCTCCGAATACATAGGCTCCAACTTTTCTAAAAATGCTTTAAGGACACAAACCACATCCATCTATAATTTAATTACCACACCCCTAACAAACATAACCACGCCCCAACCACACCCACATTAATGGAGTAAATGAGTAAATTATGCCCTACAGTTGCTTTTTGCACTTAGTGAGTTAAAGAAATTATTGTTGACTGTTGCATACGCATTACCTGTTATTATGTTTACATGAAATGTATATCTATATGTGACCGGTTTTGGGAAAATCGGCCTAAACGTGGCATCTAAAGTTTTCTAATTTATTCTACCAGTAGGCTGCACGGGGCCTTGGGATGCCGTCCTCCTAATTTGGAAGCTGTAGCACAAGCCGTCTTCGCCCTACGCACTACAACACTTCAGCATTATTGCTAAACTTATTATTGCTTATTTCGAAAAAACGCCGGGTAAGGGCATTGCTATGGTCAGGGGGCGTGCCTTGTGTCTGTATACTATTACTGCGTGTCTCCGGGACACTATGGAATAAACCGGTTACAGGCGGATTGAAAGAAGTCTAAAAGGCTTAATGCAGGGCTCCTTAAGAAACTATGATGGCGAGAATTGCGTGAGTACGTGAATTATGTAGAATAGTAAGTGAATTAGTTAGCTACAGTTTTTTCCCGGCTGTTAGTGAAAAACCCGCCAATAATTTCTTAGCAACTCTCCGTACACGAGTCCAACCGGCTAGTGTTTCTAGCCTCCTAGTGTGAGTTCTAGAGCACGCCAGAGCTTACAACTGCGTCATAAGCTAGAGCTAACTGGTGTCTATCCATTTCTGCCATAAATTTTTTTCGAAAAAAATAGACCCATAAGGCTTTACCCGGGGATACTGAAAAAAATTGTTTGTCGCGTTTAGGCCGATTTTCCCAAAACCGGTCACATAATAACTATGACATATATATGTACCCTTGGAATAAGTCCCAATTCCTGGAAACTATTCAATCCAGCTTGGATCAAAATGACATAGTCGTTTGGGTTTCTCAGGCAGTATAGGCCCAGGCAAAGAATCAGACATAATTTATTGAAGACACAACAAGTCTAGAGGTCTGAGGAATGAGACTCAGAAAGCAAGAAATTAGCTGTTCAGACCTGACCAGTAAGCAGTTGAGAGAGCTAGCAGCAGCTGCATGTGGCTATAGCAGCTGCATATTTTAAAATAATTTTGTACATGTGTATCATGCTGGATATTATTTAGCTTATCTTGCATTCTTTAAAAACTATGCAAGCTTGCAGTTGATTTGTAGTTACAGTGTGTACATGATGACATTATAATCAATATGGCAAATATGCAATGCATGCTCTGCTGGCTAGTGCTGGGCATGTGCAAGGTCAGCTGCTCTATTTATAACTACCTATTTGAGGTCAGTGCTGTTTTAAGGACAAACAATAGAGCAGTAGCAAGCCTTTGAAGGACGAAGGACAAAGTCCAAAAATTAAGGACTGTCCTTCGATTTAAGGACTGTCCTTCGATTTAAGGACAGTTGGAGCCTATGCGAATACCATAGACAACGGACACGGACTGACTTAGTCTCCCGTAGCCAGACCCTTTACCTAACACTGACTGTCACGACGGATTATACCACCACTTACTCATCCGAGAGAACTGCATAAAAAAACTCACCTAAATACAACAGCCAGCTTTCACGGCGCGGACCAAAGCGAAAGGTCGCCTCCAACTAAATTAATTTATGGGAGGTGCATGCACTTTTAAGTCCTGGGGTAAACCACACCCACTTACATATAAACAAACATTGGTAGTCTGGGGGCGCACCCGCCGCTTCAGGAATGTACCGCCGCACGTGTATGGAAAAAAAAAAGGAATGTAAACCGTAAAACTACCGGTTTACATTCCTATTTTCCAGCGGCAGAGTGGACTCCACCCACATATCACTGCAGTTGATTAGATTTTTGTTGAAGAGTATGGCTCGACGCTCGTTTACTCTTGCTCCTCTGAAACTCACTAGGAGGTCAGCCTGTGGTTCTGTTAAAAGAGAAGATTTACACCAGGGTGCTAAGGTTGTGGAAGTTCCTATAAGTGTATACAGTGGTGACCATTCTGATGACCATCCAGCACCTATGTCTTCTCCACCTGCTACTACACCAATATACTCTGCTTTAGTGGATGAAGTGGAAGAGACAATGTATTCTATTGAAGCAAAGTCATCAGTGGCTGGCTGGGAGGCAGTAAGGGAGAGACTGCTATTTGGGGTCACTGAATCGTTGGGGATGCCTGTTGGCCAGATGTGTGTGCTGTGCAGGAAAAGTGATGCGGTTATTAGATGTCAGCAATGTGGACCTCAGTCATATTATTGTCGAGCATGTACTGATACAGTACATTCACAGTGCAGTTTTTTACACACTACGGAACAGTGGACGGTATGTTTGCATGATTTGTCTTGTGTACTGTTGAAGTTTACACTAGAATTTGTTGTGTCATTGGAGAAAAAGCTGAATCCATTAATAATAGATACAATGTGTGCACTATGTAAGGTCCTTTCGCTTAATAGAGGGGTGAGGAGCCGTATCCCCTGTTTTCCCATGCTTTGTAAAAAAAACACATCTGTAGTACGTTAATAAGCTAGTCTTGCAAGCCAGACCATTTTCTGACCCTTCACTGCTATGCGTGTGAAGGATCTGGACAAGTGCATTGACCCGTTTTGTTCAATTCTTCTAGATTCTGAAAGAACATATAAAAATGTGTGTAACCTATAATGAGGGGTTGAGTAGCCAGACCCCATAACGAATCAGTTACGCGGGGAAGGGGTATGATGGCAATAGTACACTGTACCAGTTCGAAAAGAATTTTATTCTTACCCGGATGTTCTGCGATAACAAATGGTTATACCATTAGCTGCGGTGAGTTAAATATATTCATGAACGAAATTGAACCGCAACTTATCCCATGAAATCTGAGGGGTAAGAACTGGTACTAAGCCCCTTTCCCTCATAGCGGTTTGGTAAGGGGTCTAGCTATGCAAAACTATGAGGGGGTGTGGTTTACATACAAGTTGGATGGGCTGCAATGCTTGCGCTCTTGATTTGTATGAGTAGTACTGCTTCACTCTTATGAATACTATACTTGTAGTATAGAATTGTAGCAGTATCAAGATTTGTAGTGGTCATTCTGCACTAACTAAGCTGGCTTCCCTGTTCAATGCTCGTTATTGCGTTATTTTGGTGATTACTTGAAAATTAAATTGCATCTTATTTAAACATGATTACATTCTACTGGAAGGAAAAAGGCACTTGTCTAGACACTTCCCCCCCCCTCACTTAGCGTAAAGAGTCTGGCTTACGAGACTATTGGTAAGCATGCAATCTCACTTGTCAATAGTACCATTTAAGCATACCATTAATAATACGGTATTTTCTTATATACATCACAAACTTGTTACTATAGTAGGTTTGCATTGGGTTTGGATTATGGGTTGTGTCGTATTGGACTACTGAGCAGCTAGCTATGATGGCTTGGAGTATTGGAAAATCCACCTTGTACCTCCTATCATAACTTCAAATAGAGTGTCTTATAATCACGTATTTTGATGGGCATTATTTAGAGTCCAGAATTGGCTCTTCACTAATTCGAATGGGTTAGTTTGAAGCCGGTCATAGTGAGGATCAGCTTTTGTTCAGTCTCAAATAGTAAAATAGCAATATTATTACTTCTCTGATCACTATTTGACAAATGATGAATGTTTCAAAACCAAAACTATAATGTAGTGTGAGTGTGGTCCTTGATACCCATTGTTCTGTATGTGTGCATAATAGGGTGACCATTATATCCCAGTGTTGAAGCCTCACTCTATTGATGTGCATCCAACTCACTTGTGTTCAACAAAAAAATCAATATCTCTCACTTGTGTGGATGAATTAGGTAATCTAGACAATTTTTTTAAATTCGTAATCATTTATTTTCTCATATAAAGAATAGTAGATCCTACTGATGGAGCTCATTATAACTCCAATATAACCGCTCAGTTTAGTCTTTTGTTTTAAAAAATTGTAAGCTGAATAAAACTTGCAACACCTTAGCAGTAGGTGTGTTGCATTATCTTGAGTTGTGCAATAATATCCCAATACACAGTTGACACTCGATTATCTGAATATTTTATTTTTGATTTGTTTTAGTTTTGGTGTTGGATATTACATATATATATTTATTGCAGCTTTGATATTTTTTCTTGAATATTTCCGCATCACGCGAGCGTTCTGTATTCTCCCGTATTGTACGCTTGTTATTGAACGCTCGAAGTAGCGCGCGTGGCGAGTAAAATCAATGAAAATTGTATTGTAACCGGTTGAGAAAAATTTCAAAGAAGCAATAAATCACTTATCACACTCGTCGTACAATATGGGAATGATATTTTACTCTCACGCCATATTTTCCCATATTGTACTCAAGACTCGTGCTATAAGTATTATATATATATATATGTATATTTGTTTGATTGTTTGTTTTTGTTTTTTAGGTTCACAGCATTCCATTAATTTTGCTAGTTGTACCTGCGAACCTCTTCCAGTAACCCTTGCAAGAGCCCAGTTATGGCCTGCTACTCCTCACCGTCCAAGACTTGTATTTACTTTTGGCCTATTAGACTGGGCTGAGGCACTGATGTTAGAAGCACAGGTGTTGCTGAATGATTTTTGCTGCTCCTTGGCATTTAGGTGCCGATTCAAATTGTTGAAGGTAAAGTGTACAGGATTTTGTTACAATTTATTTCAATAATAATATAAAAAGTAAGTGTTATTTTTTAATTCTTTTTTTAAACTCGTGCCTCAAGTAAGCCTGTTAGTAATGCAAGGATTTTTCAAAGACATTTCCCCCCTCCCCCTGAATGGTTTATCAGGGTTTCATTTAGGGGGGGGCGAAAGGGGGCATTTGCCCCCCCCCTTGGGTTCTAAATGCCCCCCCTTGGATTCTAAGTGCCCCCCACCCTTTTGAAAGAACCGATATTTATTAAGAGAAAAATGTAAACCAAATTAATAATAAACAATATTCACACAGCAATTCGTCTAGGTTTTTTGTTCCATACTGTAATAATGTCATTTAATTGTGTAGATGAGAGCGTCTCGGGTGTCTCCATGGCTATTTTCATCAAATAGGATAATTGTGATTGCCCAATTCGATTTCGAATTCGTGTTTTAATTAGTTTCATTTTGGAGAAGCTCCTTTCCACTGAAGCAGTGCTGACAGGGATAGATAGACATATGTTTGCCAGGGTGCTAATGTTTGGAAAAATTTCACTAAGCATATCACTTGTGGTGAGCTCTTTCAACTGCAAGTGCAGGTTACCTTTCGGCTTCTTCGATAAGTAGCTTCGAAATGTTTTCCACTCCTCTCGGGTTTCGCGGGAAATAAGAGCTTCTTTGGTGTATTCATCTCCACCAGCAGTCTTAGCAGGCAGCTCTGCACCATAGTGAGCTAATAGTACATCTATTAAGTCCTCACCATATGTATGGAAGTCAGAAGAGTCAGCAGCTGGCACTTTCTTCGGATCAAAGATGCCAAATGAGGAGACAATATCTTGTGAAATAAATCTGCTGGATATGTTTGCCTTCAGCATCCTGATAAACGGTTCAGCCACTTGTCCTTGGAATGTAGCAATGCTTTCCGTGGTTAACGTGATGTCAGTGACTTCTTCGATCTCATTCTTTGCATCCATCAGTTCTAATACCCAGTTAGCAGCAGGTAACATGGCATCATCAAGTGTATTGAGAGTGGCATCAACAAGAGGGGTGATAGCTGTCAAGTCTATTCTCTCAGTCTGGAGAGCTCTGCTCAACTTCGCCACTTGTGGCAGAACATAATCAAGGAGGTATATGGCCACTAAAGTTGAGGGCCTACATAAGGCTTTACTGATACCTAGAGCTTCAGGTGCATGTGTCTGCTCATAGATATTGTTTAGAGCAGTCACAATTGCACTGTAGCTAGCTTTGACTGCCTTCACACAGCGTTCATGGGACAGCCAGCGAGTATCTGATGGTTTCACAACTTTCAGCTCAGGTAAGTCAAGCACCTGCTGTACTGCTTTGAGACTCTCAGCTCGCTTAGGAGAATAGTGGAAAAATTTCCAGAGGGTGGTGAGTGTGATGTACACATGTTTTATCCCACTGGTAGCATTAGCTGCTTGAACGCATGCTAGCTGTAGCAAATGGCAATGGCAGTGTACGAAAGTGCATGAGGTGAAATTTTCTTCAGGAGACTCTGCACACCATTGTGTTTCCCAGAGAAAGTAGCTGCTCCATCGAATCCCATACCCACCAGCTTGCTAATCTGTATGTTTTTATCTTTCATGAATTCAACAAGGGCAGAATAAATAGTCTTTGCATCAGTAGCTTTCAATGGAACTATATCCAAGAAGTGCTCAACAGGTTGACCGTCCATGTTCACCCAGCGGAAGAAAATTGAAAGCTCTTCTGTGGTCGTCACATCAGTGCACTCATCTGCCATTATGCTGAAATGGGAAGCTTGGCGAAGCCGTTTCAGTAAACATTCTTCAGCCCATAAGCCAACTGCCTCAACAAATTCAACAACAGCAACTTTAGATGTGTAGGTTGCATTTAATCTAGCTCTTTCAAGGAACCCCTTTAAATCTTCTGCACCACAACTTACGATTAGATCAATAAGTTCATCAAAATTTGTTGTGTGGGGAATGTGGCGACGAGCTAGAAAATGGGTGCAACGAATTAGAGCTTTAATGGCCATTCTGTTCTTCAACTTTTCCTCATCATTAATTTGTTGGAGTTGCTGAATGACTGACCCTTCTTGTAGTGCTGTAGCTGCAGCCATCTCTGCTTCACATGATAGGAGGTGAATATCACTCTTTGCATGAATTTTCATCTTCTCTATTGCCTTCTTCCAGTTCGTGAAAGGTTTTGAGATCCATGTTCCTCCTGTTCTTTGAAGAGAAATTCCTCTCTTCCTGCAAACCTTACAAAAAGCTCCTTGGAAATTTTTATCAAACATCAGCCAATTGAAGCTCTCTTCCCATTTTTTGTTGTATTTTCGACTGCTTGCAGTGATTTTCTTGCTTTTCTCATGTGTAGTTAATCTTTCCTTTGCATGCTTCTCATGGACAATTAATCTTTTCTTGGCAGGACTTGGCTCCAAAAACTCAGTATCAGATTGATTGCTGTCAATTTTATCTTCTGTGTCACTGCTACTTGAGTGGCCAGGTGACTTTGAAGAGCTTGCACCACAGAAGAAAGAGCGAATATCCATTTGAGACTATCTTAAGCTGTCAGGGACTACGAGTGCTTAGAGTTCTGGTTCTGGAAGTTGTAGAATCTGTATAGATCAAAACTCAACAACTGCTACGGTGAGCTGAGGGCTGGCCTTTTTATAGCCAGCCAGCAACCATAAGTGTGAATCAACGTGTGATAAACCTAAGGGGAGGTGAGAGTCAGAGTTGAATAGTGTGTGAAAAGCATCTAAATAGTGAATGTCACAGTTGACTGAAAATTGCTAGACGGTGGAGGTGAAAATGAGTAGCTGAATTAACTTGTCAGGATCTGACATATGCAGACCTCATTAGATAAGATTATGTTTTTTTAATGTAGGACATAGGCCTTCCAATAATTCTATTTCACTCCCATGGTGACCAGTGCCGCCCGCCCCCACTTACATTTTCAAAACTCTATTTTGCCCCCCCTTGCAAGAATGTCTGGATGAAACACTGTTTATCTCCCTAAAATTGTTTGTGTATGTATTATTTCCTTGTAGAAAGTTGACATTTATAAATCATTGATTGATGCTTTTGAAGAATACAGGTATGTATATGTGTTATATTAATATGTAAAATCAACAAATTAATTTTGTCGCTAGGTACTTAAAACATGAATTACGACACCTACGTTATCTCTCTAAAGACTTAGACTCTGGGAATGTCTGTCCAGCTTGTCCCAAGGTAAGGGAAATGTGTTGTTGTTGTTGTTTTTCCTGCTAAACACTTCATCCTGGCATAAACAAGTAAACAACAACTCAAGTTATCAACATTGGTGTGGTATTTACGGTGGAAGTGCTTCACTTATTTTGCTTGTGTGTGTGACTTTATTTGATGCACATAATATCTAATAGCGACTTTTGATACTATATTGGATGTGTTTACTTCCTGGCAGTCTTCCTACTGCATCAGATCTGCCCAAGGAAGATTGTGAACTGTCTGACTTATTTGAGTAATTGAAGTTTGCAACTATACTATTATGCTTAGGCTGGTGGAAAAACTATATACGCATGTGATGCACTATTTGGATTGCCAAGAAAAAAAGCAGCTGGTCACAGCCATCGTGAACCCCTACATGGTGACTTATGGTTTGGTGATCAGTTGGAAGTCGATGAATTTGTGGCTCAAAGTCGGCAAAATAAAAAAATTAAAAATGTAAGTTTGCTGCACTTTACATTATAAACATATAGTTTTGAGAGTATATTAATGTAGGAGTGCAGTAATTTTGTGGCTGGTAGTGCACTGCGATGTAATAGCAGGTACAGGGCACTGGATGAGACTGCTGTTTTTGGATGTGCTTGTCGTCATGAATTTCCAGTGAAGTTTATTAATTTAAAGCATGGAGAAAGGTGAATTTAACGAACAACAATGCTATTAATAGTTTATCTTTACACATGCTTTGCTCTTCTATAATCAGGCTTGCTTATGCAGTGTGGATGGTAGAGGAAGTCATTAAAGCTAATGAATCTACAAACAATGAGTTATATTTCATGTACGACATCGCATGCACCCTTCACAGTCACTTGTGCGTAAGTCATTGTAGCAGTAGTATTTCTTTCAAAGTGTATAATTTTGGACTCTCTACCTTACCAGCTATCACAGCGATCGGACGTTTTGGAGGATATTACTCTGTGTTTACCTATTTTTCACTCATTTGGCCACAAAGTGTCTTGTCAGGTGTGTATATACATATAAGGTGTTTCATTTTTTATAGTTTATATACAATCTACTTCCCTCACATTTGGCAAGAAGAATTGTGTTGTGTGTGTGCGTGCATGTTATATTATATTATATTGTTTGGGGTTCAAATAAATTAGAGTCTAATTTTTGTTTGTTTATTTGTTGTTGTTGTTTTTTATTTATCCTGTAGGTACAGTTTAGTCCTAGGCGATGTTCTGGTATTGGCCTCAGTGATGGTGAGACAATGGAACGTTTGTGGTCTTTCCTAAAGCGATTTAGTCACATGACCAAACAAATGAGGCCTTCACACCGCATTGATGTGTTAGCACTTGCCTCAGTATACTATGGTATCCTGACCAAGCAGAAGCTTGGTAAGTGTACAATGTAGTCTGAGTAGTCACATGTATGGACACTGTTTAAGTTGATTGGACAACACACTACATGTTTTCCATACAATTAATCATATAATTTATTGTGTGCTTATGTGGCCCAAATATGCTAAGTTTCATAATAGATTTATTGAAATGTGAATGTACTTAACTCGGGTAATATTCCGCGGTACACGGGGGTCAAGTGTTATTGTGTTGGGTTATTGTTTGGTGTTATGGTGCCACCCGAGCCATTTTTTGTGGTTGTTGCATTCCCATGAGGCATACAATAAAACACTGGGCACTGCACAGTGCATAAGCACTCATGAATGTGAGGCTTATAAGATTGCTAGGAACAAGGTACATAAGATTGTACACTAATTTAAGTATTGTTTAGATGGTAACAAAGAAAATTTATATGTTGTGGCAATGCTGTAGCCAATATGTTGCTGTTGCGATGGGAACATGCTGGCAGGATTGCCCAGGTTGCTGAGGAGACACTAAATAAGATTTACCCTCAAGGCATCAGTGAAGGATACAGTGTTGTTGAAAAATGGATCTCAGAAGAAGAACACTCTTATAAATGTTCTCCATCGGTGTCAAGTATGTGCAAAAGTGCTTAGTTTCAAAAGATATGTATGTGTATGTATTCGGTTTCTTTTTAGGACCAGATCAGTGGAAGATATTATACTACTATACTCTTTATTCTTACTTCACATTAACGTGATTTTGTCACATGACCACAAACTTTATTTTGTTGTTTCAGTTGTTATTTTTTATTCATTATTCTTTCATTTGTTCAATGATATAGAAACAATACTTTGACCGATGATGTCCCGTCAACCCCATCTGGAAAGGAACTAGCAAGGTAGGAATTATGAATGTGTTCATGAAATACGTTTTCTAATGTTTTTATCTGCTTTCTCCCATAAGTATGGAGAAAAAATTAGAGGACATTGAAAAGAAGCATTCTATTGTTTCAAGGTGGACAACATCAGACAAGGAATATCAAGAGCTGGAAAGACGTCTAGTAGCGGAGAAAAAAGAGCAATTGTTGAGAGCAATATGGAAAGCTGCAAAAAGAAGAGCATTTTTGCTAAAATTAAAGGCCAAGTACGCAGGTACGTTTGTTGTTGTTTTTTAATTGAGTATGTGAACGTATACATACATGCATATGATAGTTTCCAGTAGCCATAGGTCAGAATTCTCTGGTTTTTTTGAATTTTTGACTGTGCCATGGTTTTTATTCCACTGCAGGGAAACTAAAAGCTCTACAAAGTTCATTTTTCGTATGGAGATATACTAAGGCTATGTTAATAGATTCATCAATTAGTTTGTGGTTTTGTGGTTACATGTGTGATAGGTGGCACCTTGAAGTTGCTGAATTTTATCATTTTCAAATTTTGTGGAAAAAAACAATTTTATACTTGGACCTTTCTCACTTAGCACATATGAAATATAGCCTGTGAAGTTTATAGGAAAAATAAATTGGTGCACCAAATTAATTTCATTATTCAAAAATTTCGAAGTTTATGGCCAAAAATGTAGCAAAAAAGTGCCAAAGTGTTTAAGCCAGCATTTCTTTGTTTTTATACTTGGACCTTTCCGGACTTGTCAGAACATAGAGTAATAATTGAAGTTTCATATATATATTTTTTGTGTGTTGAAATATAATATTTAGTGGACAAAATTGGAAAATTTTGGCTGACTATCAGCTTTTGTGGCAGAGATCGCCATTTGATGACGTCAGATGACGTTTATTCAGCTTTAGCGGTATGCCTTTTACGTAATCGCTTACGTAAAATCTTAGCGCAGGCGCACTCAAGTCAATTATTGCGGGGCGGCAAAAAAGTGGGTAACACTACTTGTTGTGTTTCTTTCTCCGGGTGCAAGCTAAGGCGTTCTTGGAAGTGGTAGCTAGTTTTTCTGCACTTTGGCCAGGAAATAAGTTTCTTGTCGTCCATCTAGAGGACGTACTAGGAGGGGACTGGCGGTACTGCTGTTTAGAACCAGGTGAAGCCGAAAACAGGAACTAAGCATTCCTGAAATGCCTGCCAAGAATGGACGCGCAGAGGCACCTTGATGAAAGGATACAGTGATTGTAGCACCTATTCTGCGTTCTGGATTAGTAGCTAAGAGGTGAGTAATCAGTGATTTAGATTTTAGTTAACAAGTTATGTCTAAACTAGTAGTTTTAGAATAGTTAGCTAGGTTGTAAACAAAGCTTGGGAGACCTGGAGAAAAAAAAATATAGTTCATAATGTGAACTAATACTTAATATTGCTGCATCTAATTTTGCTATTATGTGCTAGGCTGCACACTGATGTGTGAAACATTCATCCGTCCTGATTCCACCTCACTCCTGACAGGCACTTTTCAGGCTCTTCTGAAATCCCCCTGATGTTGTCATTAGTCATAATATTATATTGTCACACATTTACATTATATTTTTACCAGTTTTCTGTTATGAAGGTACATTATCAAAAATGAATAAATCTAGGCATGGCGTTTAAATAAAAAATCTGATATAGCAACTTCATAATAAAGAAAATGTGTATAAATTATGTGTTCCAGAAGAATGACTGGTCAGCATTGGCATAGTGTAGGCTTGGTGTGGGAAGTAATATCCAGTTCTTTAGTCCAAGTTTACCAGTGGCATCATCTACTGACAGCTTCAACAATGACTATAGTATGTCCAAGTTGAGTTGGCCGCAAGAAAAACTTGAATAACTTTTGAACGGAAGCAGCTACGCATCCGGGGTTTGCACCATTGGAAAGCTCGCGCCGAAGCGGTTAAAAATATTTCCTCTCTTAAACTCCAAAACAGGGGAGAAAGTGCTATTCTAAAGTGTATGGGAATAGAAAAAATAGATGACCTTGAGCATCACCAGGAGAGGGTCAGCAGGGCCTGCTACATTATCTTTGCTGGAATAGTTTTAGCAATATCAACCAGTAATTTAAACTATTCTGGTTAGCTGTGTGTTATCGCAGTTGAATAAGTAATAGTTATGCCATGGCCAACGAGGGGTTATGGAATATAACCGTCCAATCCCGAGGGCGAAGCCCGAGGGATAAGGGCGGTGATATTCCATAATCATGTTGCCATGGCATAACTGTTTTATACCATAGTTGCTGCTACTACTACTCTCTCATATCCACCTATATGGGACCAGCCCTACCACATATAACTCTCCTGCCGCTCTCATACCACAGGAATTTACCACAGCTAGCTGCTTTACTGCTTACTGCTGAGCAGCCCAGGTAGAGTTAGATCTGCAGATAACAGCTGGCAGCTACAATGCTAAAGTAAACTTGCTAAAGTAAACTTGCTAAAGTAAACTTTCTGGCGTGCTTCAATTGAATTTTAATTGAATTTTAATTTTGGGCCGGAAACACGGAAGAATTCGCTTGACACAGCACCGGGAAAATATCATAGCCCCAGGAAAAATCACCTGGAAAATATCACTTTTAATCCATGGGTGTTACCGCAGCAACCATGGTATAAAGTTAATTAGCACGGGGAAAGTACCTACACAAGTACCTACACGTGGGGCAAGAAATTAATAGGGAAAGTACCGTTTGGACCGCATCATAATGACGAATTCAGCACGGGTGAGGATTGAATGACAATCAGGTGACTACACTGTAGAAAATAATGACGACAAAATAAAATGGCGATAATGTATTAGAGTCTATGGGAGAAGTCTGTTTTGAAGTTTCTGAGGAACCTTGTGGTGCTGTGTTTGTATTAACCTATATTTTAAGTGACAAGAAATTTGTAACTACAGTTTTGTGAGATAAAATTGATCATATCATAGTGTTTCAAAAAGTTTGCTCTTTAAGCTGGAAGCACTGTACACGTCCAGACATGTCACAAATTCATGCACTACTATGTTATCTAATATGAGCGGTAGATGGTACACACATGCACACACACACACACACTCACACATACACAGACACACACACACAGACACACTCACACACACACATCAAATTCTGGGTCATCAGAATGTGATTATAGTGGTCAAGGTATTTATAGTGCTACAGTTTACGGGATTTTATACATGAAGTATAGTGGGAATGTTTCATGGGTAATGATTTGAGGGTTAAAGTTAATGGCTCCTCAATGAAGTCTTTAGGTAACTACTACTGTGGAGTATGTACTCGCAGGATAAAATTTTGAGGAGGACGACAAATACTGAAAAATCGCTACAAATTGCACCCCACCAAACTAACCTGCTATCACTCCACAAGCACTTTGTCACTCCTCCAAATAGATGCCCATAATGTTGGACATGCATTGTATTAGAGAAAATGTTATTAATTTTATATAATTAAGGTTATGTTCTGTGCATATGTTGTGTGTGTGTGTGTGTGTGTGTAGATGGACAGAAAATTGCGAAACGTCTGTCTCGGCAAATAGCAAGGGAGACAAAGAACATCAAGGACTTGCTAGTGGAGCACAACTTGTGTTGTTTAAGTGGTGATAGTCTGCCATACTCATCAGCACTAGATCTGGAAGTTCTGTCCACTTTGTTAGAAATAGCCCACTCGTCTCCAGAAATGAAGAAGAAACATGAAGTTGTGGAAGAGTATTTACTTTCGTTGAGAAGCAGAGAAGAAATTAAACTCATTGAAGTAGAAGTTGACTCTGTGGTGGCATTCTATTCTTCAAAAAAGGCTGTTATTGAGGCAGAGATTAAACAGTTTTCAGATACGTCCGCACGTTCAATTGGGGCTAAATGTTTGTTGATCCAGCTGCTCCAAGAGGTGATCCAATTGCAGCAATGCATGGAGTCTACCAGAAGGACGATGAAGGAACCACGTTTGACTAATGAATATTTCACCTTCAGTAGCTCTGAATCTGATGATGACTTTTAAAATATAATGACTGAATTAATATTATACATTGATTTAGTATCATGTACAACAAACTTAAACATTAGCTCCATATTTAGTTCGCCGTCTATGTACTGATGGTAGGGACACACACACACACACACACACACAGACCTTGACTTCCACTCATCCACTGCCCACGTAGCCCCAGGATAGGGGGGGAGTAAGGCAGACACAGCACATCACTGGCACCAGCTAGGATGCTCTGTAGACTGGAAGTGGTTCCAAGTGGTACCATGCCCTGAACTCTTACCCACCTACTGCAGTCTGCTTGGATCAACTTAGTCTGGAACCTCCCCTCTGATACCTCTGAGGTTCATTAATGCGCTTTAAGCCCATCCACCATGACAAGCTGATGGCCAAGGAGGGGACATCATGCATACATAATTATACCAGGAGCAGGTTTATACCTGATAGGCATATAGTGTGATTCTCCAGTTTAATACATATGTAGCTACCACACGGATTATTACTTTGCCAAAATTGGGCATATTCTGTAGTTAGTAATGAAGTGCTCAGAAAATAGAATTCTTAAATTTGAAATAGAAGTTGAAGTGTGATAATACAGTGCTTCCAGCTTAGAGAGTGGAAAACTCAGAATCTCACTCTGTATTATTGAAACAAATATACCAAATCACTTTGTGGTTACTGTAGTTACTTTTGTGGCTATTGGTGATTGAAATACAGATAAATGGGGGGAAAATTGGCTAGTTTCACTCAATTTTAAGGGTAGATATTCCAATCTTGTACAAAACCTTTTTTGACCTTGAAATCAATATTTGGAGATTTTCTTGCTTTTAAAAACACTTTTTATTCAAATTCTAATTTTTCCACTCTGCACTGTATTTATTATGTACTCAATAGGGCCTGGTAACTGTTGCCACATAAAATGCATTAAAGTAAGTGACTTTGGAAAATATTTCCCCATATCTACACCCAGTCGTGTCTCCCAGGCTATTAACTTGTGTATTGTGTTTATAGTGTCATGGTAATCACACATGAGCAGTACATAATAAAATTAATATCCATTGGATACTGAAGAATATCACTCGTCTGATTGGCTGTAGCCAACAGACTCGCGATTCTCCAGTCATACAATGAATAATGTTTCTCCTGACTTACTGCAACCTAATTTCTATACTATATACTGGATATTCAATTGGAAACATGTTAGTGTGTACGCATCATCGATCATAATGTATTTCTGTCTCGTCTACTTCCCATGTTACCACAATTATATAGTTAGTGCATGTGTGTATAAAAATTGAGCAAGAGGCATACTACTTCTGTGTCTACAAAGCCAACTTTTACGCATGTGTGAATCATGCATGTGCATGTCATAGGGAAACGATAATGATAAATGGATGATAATAATAAATTCTTCTCTTTGGTCTTCTCCTGTTCAGGATGAACGGGGCGTGGCCATAGGTGTGGTCGGAGGTGTGGTCCTGAACAGTGGTGTTTTTGCTCTTGCCCATGCCACCGAATTAGTTTATGGAGACGATCCTTCTGTTGCAGTGTGGGACACTGAAAAGATGCGAAAGCACATTATTAATTCGGTGGAGAATGGTTAGCTATGTATTGCCTTTTCCGAAACTTGGAAGACGTCGAGTTGGATTACGGCGTATTGTAAATAGTTATCCAGAGCCAATACACTGTTTGTGTCGCATGCCAGATGACGGAAATAAATATTATATTGAATGCCTTCAGTGCATCCAGTGGTTTCATGTCCGATGTGTTTCATTGCAAGCAAAGAAGTTTGAAACTCTTAAGTGGATATGTTCTGACTGCGAGGAATTCAATAGGAAGATCTACAAAGAATAACATCATTTGTTTTGTGTACATATACTTAGTAATTCATAATAATTTCGTTAAAATGAACATCACTTTTATTGGAATTCGTAAATCTAGATGTGTGATGGGAGTGAGGCTGTGTGGTCAACAGAAATAACCATTCCTTACCCATTTCCTGTAACATTAAAACCACTGGTACTTTGCTCAAGCTCATTCCTTATAAGTGTAATGTATTTCCATGTAAAGTCGAGATTCATTAAAGTATATTTGACCACTACCTCCTGCGCGCATCGTGAATCTTCTGGTCCTTCGTGTATTTCAGCTCTCATAAGTTTCGCCATTGCGAACATTGGTCCTTCGAGCCGGATCTTCAATTCCATCAAGAAGGCCGAACCGGAAACAGCTGAGAAGATTTCTCCTTGCGGAATCTACGAACTACTTACTAGTGGTGGGCGATACCGGATTTATGTTTTCGATATCGATACCAAGTACTTTCGAACCTGGTATCGGCGGTATTGATACACCACCTATATCGATACTACGCATGCGCACTAATTAATTAAATTATTCTTTTGAATTTAGATGAATTGTCAAAAAAATGATTTGGAAGAGTATTATGTACATGTAAGCAAAGCAACTACTACGGATGAAAAAGTTCGCTATTTTGATTATTTATTTCTATTCAGCTCTGGAAGGAACCGCTAGAGATTAACCACATTAAATTAACCACATTAAATTAAACACCTTTACCAAGTGTTAATGTTGGCCACAATGAGATGTCGGTAAAGGTCGATATTCTGTCCGGGCAGGGCTAATAGTAATGTTTGGTATCGAAGTCTGTTCGATACCACTCTGGTATCGATACTGGACACTTTCCTCTGGAAGTATCGAAGTATCGATACCAACTACTCGGTATCGCCCACCACTACTACTTACTCCTAGTCTACGATTCGTCGCTGAGTTCGACGTTAGATTTAATTCTCTGTCTAAGACAGATTTCACCTTACAAAGATTAGTCTTTATCTAAGCCAGTAGAAAAGAGTCAGTCGAACTCAGTGGGAACTATTTCTGCGATGGACGAACTCCAACTCGTCAAAGAAATTAACAGCCTCGACTCTGCAAAAGGAAAAAGATCCTTCAGGGGAGGCAGAATCACCAAGATCAAGACCAGGCTAGAAGTGATTCAAACTTACCCTCTTCGAGATGTCAAACAGAAAGAACTCTACAATCTCAAGCAAGATCTTCAAAGAGAGTGTGATCTACACATTGCTCTTCAAAATCGATTTGAGTCTCTACTTGAGCTAAAAGAGGCCACAGAAGAAGAGTTGTATGATGAAGCATGTCAGGGTGAAGAGGTAAAAGATCAGCATCGCCATCTTCAACAGCAAATGCAAGAGTTCATTGAGCAACATCAATATTATCAGGAAGCCCTCACAATCGAAGCTGAATTTGAACTTCTATCAAACATCACAGATATCACAACAAAGGCATTTGAAGAAGCCTATGCTAAGCTGTCAACACGTGTTTCCACTTTCCAACATGATACACTAGAATACAAAGATGATGACCAAATCTCACCTCTCCGACAACACTTCAAAAATGACATCACAAAATACATCAAGGTTCTCAGCGAAGCACAAGCAAGTGAAAAGAAGAAAGTTGATGGGGAGTCCTCAACAACTCCAATTCCCGTTACTGTGCCAGTACGGGAACACGAAATTCGATATTGAATTGCCATCCTTTTCTGGGAGACCGATAGATTGGCATGCTTTCTATGATCTGTTCTCATCTACAATAAATACAAGAGGAAAACATCTCAATGATAAAGAGAAGAGATGTCTGCTCATCAAAGCGATGAAGTCTGACGAAGCCAAAGACATCGTTCTTGTCCATTCGCAAGGAGAAGATGGCTATGATAATGCTATCAAGGCCCTAGTAAACAATTATGGAAGCCCAAAGATTATATATCCTCATCATATTCGAAGTCCCATAGCAAGAGAAAAATACACATACGACAGAGAAAGCTTGAGGAGAATGCGTCAACGGTTTCTTCTGAACTATGAAGCCATGAAAACCATGAAAGCAGCCACCTTATCGCAGTTTCTCGCAGCACTCGCATTTGAAGATTTCGATACACGCCTCAAGGATGAATGGACAAAGTACACTGCCAGTATTAAAGATCTCCCGACTCTGGAGCAAATGTTCGAATTTTTTGAGCCACTTGAGTACAACATGGCTAAAGTTGAAACAACACCTATATGCATCTCACTATCAACCTTGGTAGCCAATTCCCAGTATATACAAGTCATAACCACATTGAATATTGCATACATGTATTTGTAAAAAAGATTGGATGAGCACACATTGTAATATTGACGTAGTTTAGAATGAAACAGATTAGATGTTGAATAATATTGATGCAGTAGTTTATAATGAAAATTTCAGGCACTATGTTTAGGTTCCCGTATTCCTCCTTTACGATGACGTGGACAAGCCAATTCTGGCAAAAGGGACTCAAAATAGAAATATTTTAATTTATCGAGCTGCTCTTCCCACCACTTTCTATCTCTAAATATTCTTTCGACATGCAAACTTTCTTCCGTATTGACAACAAAGTCACACCACTCTGTGTCACTGCAATACATTTGACACTGAACCTGGAAGTGATAGTCATGGCGGTTCTTCAATTTGTATACGACAGAAGTTCCACTCTGAACCTTCTGCAAACAAAAGCTACTAATAGTGTCACAGGCTTCTTCTATGGTCAACTTCCTGGCAGAATAAGGATTTTTATACTCCACTAGACCATCACTGGGAGTTGTTTTGGGGTCATGTACACAATCATCTGGGCTTGCAGCAAGCCAAGGATTATCTGTACAGACAACCAAACCAGCACTACGCACTTCCAAGCCGGAATTTCCATTGTTTTTGTAATACAGCAAATACTTCTCTCTTGCAAACCTTTCCATTCTATTTCCATATCGTGTCGCTTCATTTCCACGGAATGAATTATTTCTACCTTTTTGCTATGTTTGGTAGTTTTTCTCATTTTCGCGATTCCTCCAACGACTGATGCAGTAATGCGAACACTCCTTTCCTTCATCCACTGGTCATTATCAGATTGGCCACGTGTCTTCATCTCAATTTCATTAGCTCTTTCTTTACTTACCTTCACGTTAGTGTCATAAAAACTACTCTTCAGCTCAGTCAAGTACTCTGGCGAAATGTCAGCTGTAACTTCTTCAGGTGAAATACTATCACCATGTCGAGCATAAGCCTGACGAGCTGCCAGTGTGTGATCCACCTCGGAGTACTTACTTTGTCTTCTCTTAGCTTTTACTTCTGGTGATTTCTTCCGCTCGTTTTCCTTGTTCATTTTTTTGTTAAGTGATTCTGAAACTGAAGCGAAAACAGGATTTGGCTCTCTGGCAGTTAACTCACCCCATAACTTTGGCCCCCATTCCTTGCCAAGATTATGCTGTAGTCCTGCGCCATAACATCGAAACTCCCACGATCCACTCTGCGAACGATTGATAACTTTCCCTCCGTCGAATTTACTTCTCACATGCATCCAAGCTTCCGCAAGATTGGTGGTGAAATTTCCAATCAATTGTGGAGCTTTTGCAACCAGTCTGCTGAGTATAATCTGAATAGCATGCATCATTTTAGGATCAACTGGTTGTGGTTCATTATGAAGTATGATGTCAGCATCAATGCTAACAGTATCTTCCCACAAAGCATGCTGGTGTTCCATCACATCTGCATGACCACAAAATCAATAAATGCAATAACTATTACAGAATGGTTTAATAATCTTAATCACATTGAGTGGAAAGTGTGTGTGTGTGTGTATGAGTCTGTGCGAGTGTGTGTTTGTGAGTGAGTATGTTTGTGAGTGTGTATGTATGTGAGTGCATGTGTGAGTGTGAAAAGAATACAGGGATTGAGCTTGTGGTTGCTGGAGGGAATGGATATATATATATATATTATATATATATATATATATATATTATTTGACCACAACACCCTCACTTACACTATGTTGTAATAGAGAAATTATGTGTATGGCTATAATATTTACTATACAGCTACTATTGTAAGTGCTTACCACAAACTTCGCCAATTGTTTCATTATCTGAAATATCAGCTGATAATGTGGAGTTGGATATAGAAGATTTCTCTTGTGCTACATGGCAGAAGTCGGAGCTACAATTACTATGATATCCAAAGCAATGACGTGGGCCATTGATCAAATCCCTTTCAAGCAACTTCACTGCTTTCGCTCGGTCACTCTCAGCACTTCGCATCTTGATTGCGCATCTTGCTGCACTAGTTAACTTTTTTCGCATCTTTAAGGTAAGGCCACCTTTACCTTTGTAGGATGGATTGTCAGCCACTAATTTTTCCAAGCTAGAACGGTAACATTTGCAAGCGTGATTGGCACACTCAATTTTCTTAATGTCCCGTCCCCATTCTGTAACACTATTTAATAATGTAGGATAAACTGAACTGTCTCCATCATCAATAAATCGCATGTACCTTATCCCATGTGTTTGCTCAGCCTGTAGAAAACCTTCCAAAATTATATCTGTTTCCATTTCACTTGAAGAACTGTCCCAATTTTTGTAGCATTTGTGATTTAAAATTCCGAGAGCACAGGAAGTACAAAACTTATTTCGTGCACCTAGGAAAGAATTTTGCCAGTTTCTTGTCCGATTATAATTGCCACTCCGGATTTGGCATTACATGAGTGTTTGAGTGACCTTTTTGACCATCCGCCATCAGTGATTACAGTGATAGCTGGTACTCCATTGTGGTAATCATTTCGCTGTTCTGCTAAAAAATTTTCCTCTTGCCCAGCTTCAAGGCAAGATTTTTTGAACTGAATCTTCCACCACTCACCAATATCTTTTTCAGTTATGGAATAACTTTTTTTTTTGCCATTACTGGTATCCCCAAAACACTCATAGTTTCCATCAGGGGTGTATGACCACCACCTGAAGACACTTGGCCCCAAACTGCCGCTAGATTACATTGCCAGCACTTGTATCCTTTTGGCCCCACTACTTTCTCAGACGTTTGTAAATGTATATTATGTCCACAACTCACACATGAGCAGACAATAATGGAAGCAAGTCCTTCTCTGGTCTCGCCAATTAATTTCATTTCACTTCCACATTTAGCAGCATGCATAGTAATATCAGAAATGTGATGGTATAATTGCTCTATGTTAATTATTCGGGAACCTTTTATTATTTCACTTGTAACAAGGGTTTGATGGTTTTCTGCTGATGTGCTCTCTGTCTCCATAGGGACCGCTGATGAAGAAGTTCCTGCATGAGATTTGGCTTTCGTGACTGACAAGTTACTATTATGCTTATAGTTAGATTTCCTCTTCTTAAATACATGCCGATGGCTATTTCGATGATTGCGCTTGTTTTGTTTATTGCCCATAATAACTAAAGAAAAATAAACAATGGTGATGATGATAAGAATGATAATAGTAACAATATTCATTATGTATTCTCTAACTTTCAGAGGCTTTTTAAAACAATATTATGGAATTAAAATGTTAGGTTGTCATTGGGGATCGAAGCCTGGACCCCACTTGCTTAAGGGTGCTGGCACATTCTTTGAGCGC